>OGXZ01001738.1_pt1 | contig 12039 bp, 9 predicted proteins | sample 1576431 | NCBI WGS metagenome assembly OGXZ01 (sample SAMEA3541590, study PRJEB24748) | human gut metagenome | biome: human gut; feature: human-associated habitat; material: faeces | place: China | collected 2012
GCCCGATCAGATTCCGTTCGCAGTCCGATCAGATTCCGTTCGCCGTCCGATTGGACGGCGGACGCGACCGGTGGTTACTTCACGCCCTTCATGCCTGAGAGGAACGCTTTTGCGACGCCGAACTTCAGGAACATATCCAGTCTTACCGGCACATGATGCACGTCGTCCGTAACGTAGAAGCGCGTGATCTCCTTCTCCTTATTGCCTTCGTTCTCGATGTACGAGAGTTGCAGGCAGCGGTACTTCACGCCGTTGTCGGCTTTGACGGTGGTCTTGCCCTTGTATTCGAGGATGGCGTTGATGATCTTCGGTCCGTCGGTGATGGGTATGTGTATGCGCTTGCCCTTCTTCCAGCTCTCGGGGTTGAACGAGCGTGCGCGCAGGAAGATGCTCATCATGTCGTAGGCGCACGCCGTGCGGTTGAACTCATTCCATACGTGTTCGCCGTTGTTCTTCTGTCGGTGCAGCTTCACGTGCTGATGGTTGTTGCTGTACGAGTAGAACGCCTCGTCTACGGTGTATCGCTTGCCCTCGCGCGCTCCTTTGCGGTAGTAGAGTGGTTCGAGATCGAGCGTGTTGTAGCAGAGCAGCGTGTCGCGCATCACGAACATCTTGTCGAGCGTCTCAGACGTGCGTGTGATGAGCGCCATGCGCAGTGCCGGCTTGCCGTGATAGTTGCTCTTCACTACCGACATCGACGCCGTGCCTGCCTTCATCCATACGAACTGCCAGTTGTAGTAGAGGTTATAAGACAGGAACTCGCCCGGCTTTACTGCCGTGTTGCGGTACTTGCATTGTGCCGTTGTGGTCTGCAGACCTGCCAATAGCAGGGCTACGACGAGGAGGAAGTGTCTGGTCTTCATATTATTTTTATTTTTTTGTAATTCTGTTGGGGCAGATCGGTTGAGAGTTGAAAATTGAGAGTTGAGAGTTATGATATGTCTTGTGGGTGATGGTTTGTTGTTTATTCAGACTTTGTTTTTTATTTTATTTTTATGATTTATATGGTAATCATAACTCTCAACTCTCAATTGTCAACTCTCAATTGTCAGAACGGATACGCAATGCCCATTTTCCGCGCTCTTTCCATGTTGCGCTGCTGTATCTTGCGTTGGCGTTCGCCCTTCTGTTTCTTTATCTTCTCGGGTTTCTGCTGGTCGAGTGGTTTCTCGTTGATGTTCCAGTTGAGCGTTACGTCCCACTTCGCCTTGCACTCTATCTCGTACGGATAGTAGAACACCTCTTCGGGTTGCAGGTTGGCACTGTAGTCGCCCGTGTCCCACACGCCGTTGTTGTTGCGGTCGACGAACAGGCGGGCGTAGTATTTGCCCGGTCGCACGTAGTAGAACGCTGCCGTTGAGTTGGTTGTGTGCACGCTCTTCACAGCCTTGTCTTCGCTCGTGAGCAGTTCTACGACGAGGTTCTCGCCCTTGAGCTGCGCTATATTGAGCACCAGACTGCTGTAGTCGTCCATGGCGCCCACCTTGAAACCCTTCTTCAGCTTTTTCGACGCGAGGCCGTAGATGTCGGTGAAGGCGAGCGAGTCGATTTCGAGACTGTATTCTATGCCCGGACGCCACTCGGCGCGCAGTATGTACTGGCGCTTCGACTTTGCGGTGGCTATGCTGTCGCCCCACATCTTCTGCTTCACTGGCTCGAAGCGCAGCGGCGCTACGTACCAGAGCGTGTCGTGCTTGGCGTAGAGGTGAATCTTAGACGTGTCTGCTGAGGCGAGCGGCGTGTCGAACTCGAAGTGCAGGTTGCGGTCGGGGTCGAGCTTCGACTCCATGGCGAGCTTGAACTCCAGTTCCTTCGGCGGCATCACGGAGTCGTACTCCTCGCCGCGCTTGCGCTTCTTCTCCTGCTTTTTCTTCCAGCTCTCCAGCTCCTTCTGCGCCTCCTTCAGGCGGCGTTCGTAAGGCTGCTTAGAGAGAATCTGCAGCGTGTCGGTCTGCGGCACGAGGTTGCCCAGCGTGTCGGTCATCTCGTAGGTGAGGGCGAGGCTGAGCGTGTCCTGATTGACGAGCGCCGTGTCGCGCAGCCAATAGGTTATGGTGTCGCGTCGCACAGACGGCTCTATAAGGAGTCGGTCGGTAGCGTCGAAGTTGAGCGGCTTTATCTCGGGCAGCTTCTTCGAGCCGTAGCTGAAGAACAGCGTGAAGCGGTCGGGCTGCTGGCGTTCCGACTTGAGGAAGAATCGGTCGGTCTGCACGTGTTCGAACGCTCTGAGCACGAGGTCGTCGGGCGTGAAGCGTATGTATCCCGTCTGCTTTATGTCCTTGATATGCAGCGAGTCGAGCCAAAGCGTGTCCTGTCGCACGGCGTCGCAGAACGCGGGGCGTATGGTATCGTGCGAGAAAGCCATCTGCTCGCTCTTCTGCGAGAACATATAGTTGCCGTCCTGGTCGTTGAGAGCGTAGATGCGGTAAGCGCCCGGCGCCACGCCCTTTATGACGAAGTGTCCGCGCGAGTCGGCACGCGCCACGCGCAGCATGGGCATCTTCATGAAGCACGAGTCGCCCATCTCGGCGTACAGGCCCACGAGTATGCCCTTCACCGGTTCGAGGTTCTCAGCCGCCACCACGGTGCCAGCCACTTCGAGCGTGTCGATATGGTCGCCCGTAGAGAAACTGTAGGTGTAGTTGCCCATAGGGTTGCCCTCGTTGTTGTCGGAGATGGCGTCAGAGAAGTCGACGGTGTACGTGGTGTTGGGCTTCAGCGAGTCCTTCAGCTCCACGCTGATCTTCTTGCCCGAAGCCTTTATCTCCGCCTGCTCAAGCTGCGGCGGCGACACCACCACCTTCTCCGACGCGTTGTCGAGCTTTATGAACTCGTCGAAGTAGATGTTCACCTTCTTCGCCTGCACGTTAGTGCTGCGGTCGGCAGGTGTCGAGCCTATCACATGCGGCGGCGTCTCGTCGTACCATCCTCCGTCGGGGCGTCCCATGCGGGCGCACGACGAGAGCAGCGCGATTACACCTATTATATATAGTATGTTTCTTAGTTTCAGCATTTGGCTTTTATTTGTTTTATAGCTAACTCTATTAGATCGGTCGGTGCACTTGAGACAAGTGCACCCCCTACAAATGTCACCATTTCACGATTATACAATACGTTGGTGCACTTGAGACAAGTGCACCCCCTGAGAACGGCGACACAAATCTCACCATCTCAACCCCATTATCACCATCACACCCCCATTATCTCCTCAATGGTCTTGCGGTTGTTAGAGAGGCGCGGTATCTTGTGCTGTCCGCCCAGCTTGCCCTTAGAGCGCAGCCAGTCGTCGAACTGACCTTCGCGCGCAACGACAACCTCAAGCGGCTGCAGCGTGATGTCGTGGAAGCGCTTCGCCTCGTAGTCGGAGTTAATAGCTTGTAGCTGTCGGTCGAGGATGTCGGCAAACTCGCTGATGTCCTCAGGCTTCTTCGCAAACTCGATGAGCCACTGGTGGCGGCACTTCGCGTTGGCGTCCATGAACACCGGCGCCGCCGTGTACTCCTTCACCTCTGCGCCAGTCTGCTGGCAGGCATAGGCGAGGCCCTTCTCGGCGTTGTCCTGGATAAGCTCCTCGCCGAAAGCGTTGATGAAATACTTCGTTCTGCCCGTTATCACGAACTTGTACGGGCGCACCGATGTGAACTTCACCGTGTCGCCAATCATGTAGCGCCACAGACCGCACGACGTGCTGATAAGCATAGCGTAGTTCTTGCCCGTCTCCACGCCCTCAAGCGGCACGATGTTCGGGTTCTCAGAGTCGAACTCGTCCATAGGCAGAAACTCGTAGAACACGTCGTAGTCGAGCATCAGCAGCATCGACTTGTCCTCTGGGTCGTTCTGTATGCCGAAGAATCCCTCCGAGGCGTTGTACGTCTCCATGTAGTGCATGCGGTCGCTCTTTATGATGTGCTCGTACTGCGAGCGGTAGGGCGTGAACGCGATGCCGCCGTGGAAGAACACCTCCAGGTTGGGCCACACCTCGTCGAGGCGCTCCTTGCCCGACAGCTCGAGCACGCGCACCAGCACGCTGAGCATCCATGAGGGCACACCAGAGATGTTAGTCACGTTCTTGTTGAGACATTCGCGCGCAATGCGGTCGCGCTTCACCTCGAAGTCGCTCAGCAGCGCTGTCTGCTTCTTCGGCACACGCACGAGGTTCACGAGCGGGTTGATGTTCTCGATAAGAATGGCGCTGAGGTCGCCCACGAGCGAACCCGCCACGTTGTAGTTTGGCGAGTGAGAACCGCCCAGAATCAATCCCTTGCCGTCGAACATACGGCTCTTCGGGTTGTTCTGCAGGTAGAGCGCCACCACGTCGGTGCCGCCCTTGTAGTGTATGTTCTTCAGTCCTTCAGCCGACACGGGTATGAACTTGCTCTTGTCGTTCGTAGTGCCCGACGACTTGGCGTACCACTTCACCTTTCCCGGCCACAGCACGTCAGCCTCGCCGTGTCGCATACGGTCGATGTCGGCCTTCAGCTCCTCGTAGGTATTCACGGGCACGTTGCGCACGAAGTCGTCGTAGCCCTTTGTCGTAGCGAAAAGATGGTTTCTGCCGTACTCGGTGTTGGCGGCAGCGCGCAGGAGGTGCTGCAACACATTATGCTGCAGAGCCTCCGGCTCGTTGAAGTGTTGTTCCAGCTTATGCTGTCGGGGTGCGAATGCGTATCGTGCAATGCCAGTTAAACTCATTATTTTTCCTTTTTATAAAGTTGAGAGTTGAGAATTGAGAGTTGAGAGTTATGATTAGTTGTTCCTTCGTTTTTATCAATAACTTTTATTCTCGTTTTTATCAATATGGTTTGTCTTTTATGTTAAGAGTCGACTATTCAAGGTAATCATAACTCTCAATTCTCAACTCTCAATTCTCAACTATGCCTTTCTGTCTTCTTCTATAAATCTGAGCAGATGTTCCACTGCCTCACTCTCCGGTATGGCCTTCTCCACGCACATCTTCTGCTTGTAGAGCGAAATCTTTCCCGGTCCGGCGCCCACATAACCGTAGTCGGCGTCAGCCATCTCGCCCGGTCCGTTCACGATGCAGCCCATGATGCCTATCTTCAGACCCTTCATGTGCGCCGTAGCCGCCTTTATCTTTGCGATGGTAGAGCGCAGGTCGTAGAGCGTTCTGCCGCAGCCAGGGCATGAGATGTATTCGGTCTTCGATGTGCGCAGACGAGCCGCCTGCAATATGGCGAACGCCGTGTCGGTAAGGTCGCGCACCGCGATGTCGCCGTTGTTCATCAGCCATACGCCGTCGCAGAGGCCGTCAATCATCAGCGCGCCCATATCGGCTGCCGCCTCAAGCTGCAGGTCTGCCTTCTCGGCGCTGCTATGACTGTACATCTGAGCGAACACAACGGGGTTGAACAAGCCGTTCGACCACAGTTCGTGAGTAAGCGCACGCTGCTCGCCGAGGCGGTTCTGCTGGTTTGACACAGCAACGACCACTACCTCCGGATGGGCCTTCAGGCAAGCCATGTACTCCTCCGACGGAGCGCCGAGCTGCAGCACGAGGAACTTAACATCTGCTTTCACTCCGCCCACGAACGGCGTAGCGTTGTACGGGAAGATAGGGTAGGTGTTCGGCTCGCCGGTGTATGCGTTGAAGTCGACGATGTATTTCTGTCCGTCGCGGCGGTTCTTGGGCAGCTTGGCACCGCAGTAGATATAGTCGGGTGTCATGTCGGGGTTGAACTCAACGCTCTCTGCGTCGTCGTTCTGTCCGAGCGAAGTTATCACCACCGGCACATTCGAGCCGCCGATGTATCCCATAGCGCGAGTGGGGCGGCGCTCAGGACGCACCCAAGAGAAGTCCTTCGCCTCGGTGCCTGGCACGAGAGTGTGTCCGGCACGCTTCGTGATATAGTCGACGAGGTGGCGCGCTACGGGTATCTCCGCTTCCGGCTCCTCGCTCAGACTCACGCGGATAGTGTCGCCGATGCCGTCGGCAAGCAGTGCGCCGATGCCCACCGCACTCTTGATGCGTCCGTCCTCACCTTCGCCAGCCTCGGTGACGCCGAGGTGGAGTGGGTAGTGCATGTCCGCCTTGTCCATCTCGGTGATGAGCAGACGCACCGTGCGCACCATGATGACCGTGTTCGACGCCTTGATGCTTATCACTACGTTGTCGAACTGTTCCTTCTTGCAGATGCGCAGAAACTCCATACAGCTCTCGACGATGCCTTCCGGCGTGTCGCCGTAGCGCGACATGATGCGGTCGGAGAGCGAACCGTGGTTCACGCCGATGCGCACCGCTGTGTGGTGTTCGCGGCAGATGTTGAGGAAGGGCACGAAGCGGTCCTCCAGTTTCTTGAGTTCGTCGGCATACTCTGCGTCGGTATACTCAATCTTCTTGAACACGCGCGCCGGGTCTACGTAGTTGCCCGGGTTGACGCGCACCTTCTCTGCGTACAGAGCAGCCACGTCAGCCACGTTGGCGTTGAAGTGAACGTCGGCAACGAGCGGTGTGGTGTAGCCGTCGGCACGCAGTTGTGCGTTTATGTTCTGCAGGTTCTCAGCCTCTCTGCGGCCCTGCGTAGTGAGTCGCACGAGTTCGCCGCCTGCCTTGATGATGCGCTCAGCCTGAGCCACGCACGCCTCCGTGTCGTTGGTGTTGGTTGTGGTCATCGACTGCACGCGTATCGGGGCGTCGCCGCCAAGCTGTATGTCGCCTACCTGAACGGGTGAGGCTTCACGGCGGCGGTAGTTGAAGAGATCAATCATGATTTTTGATGTTGTTGTGTTGAGATGTTGAGGTGTTGAGAGATGTTGAGGTGTTGAGATGGTGAGGTGTTGATGTGTTGAGAGATGTCGTGAGATGTTGTTGTGTTGATGTGGTGAGTTGTTGAGAGATGTTGAGGTGTTGATGTGGTGAGTTGTTGAGATATGTACTATTGTCACCACATCACCACATCACCACATCACCACAACAACATATCACCATCTCACCACCTCACCATCTCAACATTTATATTCATACTTCACCTCAGCGAGCTCCTTGTTCGCCTTTTCTATCTTCTCTCCCAAGCCAGCCTTGTACTGAGCCATCTTTTCTGCGATGCCTTCGTCGCAGAGCGCAATCATCTCGCAAGCGAGGATAGCTGCGTTCATGGCTCCGTTCACGCCTACTGTTGCAACGGGTATTCCCGGGGGCATCTGTATGATAGAGAGCATGGCGTCGAGACCGTCGAGCATACCCTTGATAGGTACACCGATGACGGGCAGAGTGGTGCTTGCTGCGATGACACCGGGCAGAGCTGCTGCCATGCCTGCTGCGGCAATGATTACCTTAACGCCACGCGCCTTTGCGCCCTTAGCGAAACTTTCTACTGCGTCCGGTGTGCGATGAGCAGAGAGGGCGTTCACTTCAAACGGCACCTGCATGTCGTTCAAGAACTTGCATGCCTTTTCCATAACGGGCAGGTCTGATGTGCTGCCCATGATGATGCTAACTAATGGAGTCATAATATTTTATTTTATTGTTTAATATCTAAGCCTTTCTAAGCCTTCTTAGGCCTTTCTAAGCCTTTGCTAACTTAAAACTGAATAATTCACAATCGGCGAAGCCGACAACTCAAAATTCAAAACTCAAAATTCTTGAGCCTTTGCTAACTAAGCCCTCCCCGACGGGGAGGGTTGGGAGGGGCTACAGCCCCAGTATTATCACGAAGGCGATGAGCACGCCTACGCCGAAGCCCGCCGTCACTTGCGAAAGGGTGTGCTGTCGGAGTATTATGCGGCTGGTGCCGACGAGCCCCGAGAGCACGAGCGAGAAGCAGAGCCACGTGATGGGGTTGAACATGAATATGAACGAGAAGGCGAGCAGAGCGCCCACCACGCCACCGATGGCTGCGGTGTGCGTCGATATCTTCCACCACACGTTTATCAGTGCGCACACTATCTGTATCACGAGTGCCGCCATGAGTATGTTGCCCATGAAGTGCGGAATATTATACAGTCGCATGACGTAGAAGCAGGCGTAGTAGCTCACTATCGAGAGCAGATAGGGCACCACGCGGCGCTCCTTGCGGCTGAGCTGTATGAGTGTCCAGCCGTGGTAGTTGCGGTAGAGCTTGATGAGCATTGTGGGCATGAGAATGGTGAAGAAGTAGACCATAGCGAGCACGCTCAGCTTGTACCCCCACGGCATCTGACTGAGATAACTGAACGTGAAGAGTACGATCATCCCTACCAAAGACAGATAGAACGGGGTGAACACCGCGCTCAGGGCGCGGGCTGCGAGGATTATGTTCTTTTCTTTCATAATTAGTTCTTTCTCATTCTTGCCACCGGTATGCCCAGTTGCTCGCGATACTTCGCTACGGTGCGTCGTGCGATGGGGTAGCCGAGCTTCACGAGCGCCTCTCTGAGAGCGTCGTCGCTGAGCGGTTTCGCCTTGTTTTCCTTGTCGACGAGGTCTTTCAGCGCAATCTTTATCTTGCGTGTAGACATCTCCTCACCGTCTTCGTTGGTGTAACCGTCGCTGAAGAAGAAGCGCAGCGGGTAAGTTCCCCAGTTGGTCTGCGCGTACTTCACGTTGCTGACGCGCGATATTGTGCTTATGTCGAGCCCCGTGCGGTCGGCGATGTTCTTCAGAATCATCGGCTTGAGATCAGCCTCGTCGCCGTCCTGGAAGAACTTGCGTTGCCAGTCGATGATAGCCTGCATGGTGAGCGTGAGCGTTCGGTAGCGCTGCTTTATCGCTTCTATGTATCCCATTGCGCGCTCCACCTTCTGCTTTGCGTAGAGCAGCGCTTCCTTTTCGCGGCGCGACATCTTCTCCTTGTTGTTGCGATAGGTCTCCATGAGTTCGCTGAACGAGGAAGAGACGCGCAGCTCCGGTATGTTTCCATTGTTTATGTAGAACGATACGTTGCCGTTGTCGTCGGTGTCGATGATGAAGTCGGGCGTAATCTGCTGCACGTTTCTGCCCTCGGTCTCGCCGAGCGAAGCGCCCGGTTTGGGGTTGAGTCGGCGCAGCTCCTCCAGCACGCGCTGTCCGGTATGCTCGTCCACGCCCAGCAGCTGCGGAAGCTTCTCGAAGTGCTTCTTCGCGAAGTCGTTGAAGTGCTTCTTTACGACTGTCGTCATCAGCTGCTTCATTCTGTCGTCGGGTCGGCGTTCTATCTGCAGCAGCAGACACTCCTGTAGCGAGTGCGCACCGATGCCTGCCGGGTCGAAGGTCTGCAGGATTCCGATTATGCGGTCGATGTCCTCAACGTCGCAGTAGACGCCCTGATAGATGGCCAGTTCGTCGCATATCGACTGGCTGTCCTTGCGCAGCAATCCGTCGCTGTCGAGCGACCCGATGATGTATTCCATTATCTTCTGGTCGTTCTCCGAGAGGTCTATCTCGCCCATCTGCTCCTTCAGCTTGTCGTAGAACGAGCGCGTGTCGCCGTATACCATCTCCTCGTAGTCGGCAGAATCGGCTCCGTAGGCTCCGGTGTAAGCCGCCGTAGGCATGTCTTCGTCGGAACCGGTCATACGGTCGAGCGCATTGTTCAGCGCCGACTCGCGTTCCTCCCGCTCTGTGTGAGCGGCGAAGGCGTCCGCCTCGGTGTCCACCTCGTCCATGTCGCCGCCGTTGCTTTCGCCGTTGCCGCCGTCGTTGTCTGAAGAGGAAGCGTATGCGGGGCTTTCCTGACTGTCGTATGAGGTGTTCGAGTCGTAGATGTCGTCGTCTGCCTTCACGAGCGCAGGGTTGTCGTCGAGCTCCGCGTTCACGTTCTCTTCAAGCTCCGTGACGGGCATCTCGAGCATGTGCACCTGCAGCATCTGCTGTTGCGTCAGGCGCTGCAACTGCTGCTGCTTCTGTTCCTGGGTTTGTATTAGTTTCATAATATTTCTGGTGGCGTTTAGGCCTTTCTAAGCCTCTTTAAGCCTTTCTAAGCCATTGTTGACTAAGCCTCTTTAAGCCTTTGCTAACTAAGCCTTTTTGGCGGCGTATAAGCCTTTCTAAGACTCTTTAAGCCTCTTTAAGCCTTTGCTAACTCAACATTGAATAATTCTTCATCGGCGCAGCCGACAATTCAACATTCCACACTCAACATTCCACATTTTTCTGAGCCGTGCGATTTAGGCGAAGTATTCCTTTAGCCTCTCCACAGTAGTGGTCAGCACCTCGGGCGCTTCGTTGCTGTATCTCTGCCAAACCAGCTTCGCCTCGTCGTTGAGGGGCGAGTGGGGCAGCGGTTCGCGTTTCAGAATGGGGTCGAATGTCTGGTATATCTTCAGCACATCTACCACCTCTTCGGGCTTCAAGCCCAACAGACGCGCCATATCCTGCACCTCCGGCGTCTCGCTCACCATAGTGTTCGTCATCAGCTGGAAGTAGAGGCTGAGGATGATGGTGAGCATCACCGGCGTCAGCTTCTGTTCGGTGTCGATAGGCAGATAGTCGTGCTCGAAGGGCAGCGTCATATCCATGCCGCTGTAGAAGGCGTTGCCGAAGCCGAAGCCCGCCATCTGCCTGAGCCGCTTCACGTCGCGTGCCAGTCGGCGTGGGTTTTCGGCGTATGTGTCCCAGAGACGTTGCAGCGAAGGCGTGGCGTGCTCTTCGAGTGCCACCATCTGCTCCTGCAGCGTCTTCGGCGGAATATGCAGCTCGAGCGCCAGATTGACCATGGGGCGCGAGTATTCCGACTTAACGCCTGCCGGACTCTTCTGGTAGAGCTGCACGATAAGCAGCCAGTAGTCGTCTGTCCAAAGAGGATGAATTGCCATATATTATATTAATAATGTATTGTTTAATGCTTGCAAAGTTACAGAAAGTCTTGCATATAAGGGCACGCCCGCCATACTTTTTTTGTGTAGGAGTAAAGAGTTGTTAAGGTGTTTCATGGTGCTCTGAGCGCTTTTCGGGGGCTGTTTTCAGTAAAATCGCAGTTTTTCTTGCAATTTTACAGTATAAAAAGTCAGTTTGGTTGAATTTTTTAAAAAATTATTGCAAAACATTATTGAATTGCAATTTATTTTGTACTTTTGCGGTATGTAATTTTAAAACTTATAGACTATGAAGAAAACTTTACTCTCATTGGCAGCAATGTTGCTGCTCGCAGGTGGTGCTTCGGCACAGACAGCAAAGTCAGCTGCAGTTTATACTGACAAGGTAGACGCAACTCCGGTTAGCGTTGTAAAGAAGGCAAAGGCTCCTATGATGAAGGAGGAAGAATCTAAGTATGCGCTTCTTGGCTTCACTGGTTCTGATAATCCGTCACAGAATAATGGCTTCCCGGCATGGGAGTCTGCTTTGATGGTAATGTCAGAGTTGGATAATGGCGTAGATTACGATTTCTCTGAAATGGCAGGCTACAAGATTGTAGGTCTCAACTTCGCTGTAACAGCTAACTTGGGTGAGCAGGCAGGTGCGTTTGCATTTGTATATCAGGATGAAAATGATCAGGGTACACAGCTCGATTCGCCTTATCTTGTTGAGGACGAGAACTATAAGGTCAGCACTGTAGAGAACCAGCAGCTTACTTTGCAGTGGAACTCCGTAGCTTTTGCTGAGCCGTATGAGATCACAGGCGAAGAGTTAGCTTTCCAGTACGGTTTGGTATACGAGCAGGTGAAGGGTAATGGCACTACTCAGGAAGAGTTCCCGTTCCTCACTGGCGTGAGCACAGATAGCGGCGTTGAGGGCATGTTCCTCGCTTATGGTAAGCCTTCTTCTAAGTATCAGGAGGGTCTGTACACGCTTAACAATCCTGACGATAACTCAGAGAAGCGTTGCCTTTGCATGCAGCTCATCCTCGAGACCCCGGGCGGCTCAACAGTTATCCTTGGTCTGAACGGTTCTGACAAGCCGGTTGCTATGCAGTACTTCTCACTCGACGGCAAGAAGCTCTCTGCTCCTCAGAAGGGCATCAACGTTGTTAAGATGAGCGACGGTACATCTAAGAAGGTGCTTGTTAAGTAAATATCGGAAAAACATATATAAAATGGAAATCCCAACAGAGGGCAGCCTCTGTTGGGATTTTTCCTGACTTCGTCACTCAAAAAACATGCATTTTATAACTTGTTGATAAACAATAT
>OGXZ01001747.1_pt1 | contig 12008 bp, 9 predicted proteins | sample 1576431 | NCBI WGS metagenome assembly OGXZ01 (sample SAMEA3541590, study PRJEB24748) | human gut metagenome | biome: human gut; feature: human-associated habitat; material: faeces | place: China | collected 2012
CCCGTCCCTTCCCGGCGCGTTTTATTTCAAAAAGGAGAGGCTCCTTGAGGAGCCTCTCCTTTTTTATTTTTGCTTGTCGTCCGTGTCCCGGTGCGAGGCCCGGGCAAAGACGACGGCCCGCTGCGGCCTAGTAGCGGTAGTGGTCGGGCTTGTAGGGGCCTTCGACCTTCACGCCGATGTAGTCGGCCTGTTCCTGGGTCAGGGTGGTCAGCTTGACGCCCAGACGGGCCAGGTGCAGGCGGGCCACTTCTTCGTCCAGTTCCTTGGGCAGGGTGTAGACCTTCTTTTCCAGGTCGCCCTTGGCCAGCTTGATCTGGGCCAGGGTCTGGTTGGTGAAGCTGTTGGACATGACGAAGCTGGCGTGGCCGGTGGCGCAGCCCAGGTTCACCAGGCGGCCTTCGGCCAGCACGATGATGCTGCGGCCGGACTTGAGGGTCCACTTGTCCACCTGGGGCTTGATGTTCAGCTTGGTGATGCCGGGGGTGGACTCCAGGTAGTGCATGTCGATCTCGTTGTCGAAGTGACCGATGTTGCAGACGATGGCTTCGTCCTTCATGCCTTCCATGTGTTCGCCGGTGATGACGCGCAGGTTGCCGGTGCAGGTGACGTAGATGTCGCCTTCGGCCAGGGCGTCTTCCATGGTGGTGACTTCAAAGCCTTCCATGGCGGCCTGCAGGGCGCAGATGGGGTCGATCTCGGTCACCAGCACGCGGGCGCCGAAGCCGCGCATGGACTGGGCGCAGCCCTTGCCCACGTCGCCGTAGCCCACCACGACCACGACCTTGCCGGCCACCATGACGTCGGTGGCGCGCTTGATGCCGTCGCGTTTTGGGCATGGCATGACAGAAGAAGCCAGTAAGCCCTTGGTCGCAAAAGTGGTTTATGGTGCCTTGGGAAAAAGCGGACAGAAATAATTAATCTACGCATAACAGTATTCCCGTTTCACATGTATTTTTCATGTGGAACGGGAATACTTGTTTAAGATACATATTTGTTTAGTCGAGTTCAGAAAGTTCGAGCCATCTCATGCTCTTTTCATCAATCTCGTCTTTGATTATTGGAAGCCGTTTGCTCATTTCTGTAATTTCTTCTACCGAAATGGTGCCACCACATAACGCATTCTCAATGTGTTTCTGTTCAGCCTCAAGAGCAGCTATGTCCTTTTCAAGCTGTTCAAACTCGATCTTTTCCTTGTATGTTTTTTTTGTTCGAGTTGTGTTGTTACGTGTTTTCTTCTCTATTTCCCGTTTACTGTTCAATGCTGCTTTCTGTGCTTGTTCTTCCTTGGTTTGTAGTGAAGACCATTCTCGGTATTGGGTGTAGTTGCCAGGGAAATCTTTAACAACACCATCACCTTTGAATACAAGCAAGTGGTCTACAACTTTATCCATGAAATAGCGGTCGTGACTTACGATAATGACACAACCTGGGAAATCTTGAAGATATTCTTCAAGAACCTGTAGCGTTTGAATGTCGAGGTCATTGGTAGGCTCGTCAAGCACCAAGAAGTTGGGGTTTCTCATTAGTACTGTGCACAGATGTAGTTTGCGTCTTTCGCCACCACTAAGCTTGTACACATAGTTGTGTTGTTGCTCAGGCGTGAAGAGGAAAAACTGTAGCAGCTGTGAGGCTGTTAGATGTTTCCCCGCTCCAAGGTCTACATATTCTGCAATGTCGGTAATGACATCAATAACTTTTTGTTGTTCGTCAAACAGCAAACCTTCTTGAGAGAAATAGCCGAAGCGTACAGTTTCGCCGATGTCAAATTTGCCGTTGTCGGGCTGTAGCAATCCGAGCAACAGTTTAATAAACGTTGATTTTCCCGCACCGTTGTTTCCAATGATTCCCATCTTCTCAAAACGGGCAAAGTTATAGTAGAAATCTTTCAATATAACTTTGTTTTCAAACGCTTTGGACACATACTGGCATTCAAAAATCTTTGATCCAATGTAAACGTTCTTTGACTTAAGTCTCACTTGTCGTTCTTCAATGCGTTGGTGAGCCTTACGTTCAAGTTCAACAAACGCATCTTCGCGATATTTTGCTTTGTGGCCACGAGCCTGTGGCTGTCGGCGCATCCATTCGAGTTCACGGCGATAAAGATTGTTTGCCCGCTGAATCTCTGCATTGGTGTTGTTTATGCGTTCCTGTCTTTTTTCAAGATAGTAGGCATAATTGCCCCGATATGTGTAAATGGTATTGTCGTCAAGCTCAAGAATGGTGTCGCACACATTGTCTAGAAAGAAACGGTCGTGCGTAACCATTAATAGTGTTTTGTTACCCCTTTGCAGATACCCTTCAAGCCATTCAATCATTTCCAGGTCCAGATGGTTGGTCGGCTCGTCGAGAATAAGCAAATCGGGTTCGGTTATGAGCACGTTGGCTAAAGCCACACGTTTCTGTTGTCCACCGCTTAACTCTCCAATCTTTTGACAAAGGTCGTCAATGTGTAGCTGTGTTAGAACTTGTTTTGCTTTTAACACCTTTTCTTCTTCGCCTTGATGGTTGAAGCAAGCGTCAAGAACAGTATCGTTTGCATCAAATTTGGGCGTCTGTTCAAGATACCCCACTTTTATGCCGTTACGGAAGATAATGTTGCCGCTATCACAACTCTCATGTCCAGAGACGATAGAAAGAAGAGTAGTCTTGCCTGTTCCGTTTCGTGCAATCAGTCCCACACGTTGTCCTTCAGCAATAGAGAACGATAGATTCTTGAAAAGCACATGTGCTCCGAATGCCTTGCTTACATTCTGAACATCAATAAATGGAGTTTGTAATGCCATAGTTGTCTTATGCCTTTTCTTCTTGATTGAGAGATGAGTTTATTTGCTCAATATAGTTGAGAACCTCGTCGCGTCCTGTCCGATTTTCAGAGCTGGTAATGAAGTAGGGAGGTAACTCTTCCCATGTGTCAGCAAGCTGTCGCATCCATGCTTCAGCGTTCTGGCGTGCTCTAACAGGTCCCAGTTTATCGGCTTTTGTAAAGATAATGGCGAAAGGCACACCGCTTTGTCCTAGCCAATCAATAAACTCGCGGTCAATCTTTTGTTGCTCATGTCGTATGTCTACAAGAACAAACGTGTTGACGAGCTGTTCACGTTGTAAGATGTAAGAATTTATCATCTGAGTCAGCTTCTGCTGTACCGATTTGGAACGTTTAGCAAAACCATAACCAGGCAGGTCTACAAGGTACCATTCGTTGTTGATAATAAAATGGTTTATCAGTAAGGTCTTGCCGGGAGTGGCGCTAGTTTTGGCAAGTCCCTTATGTTGACACAGCATATTTATCAGACTTGACTTGCCCACGTTAGAGCGGCCAATAAAAGCATACTCTGGTTTGTTGTCAACAGGACACTTACTAATTGTGGGTGCTGATATTACGAATGCAGATTTCTTTATTTCCATAATTGTTTTTTTGCTTTTTTCTGTTTTTAGTGATTGTGAAAAGTTAGACACATATAATATCCGTTCTGAACATAGCGCCTTATTTGTTTTGTTGTAGATGTTCAGCCATCTTCTTTTTCCAGATATCATGAGTGGCTTTTTTTATGCGCTTCTCAATTTCGTCAGGCGTTTCTGTTGCTGTTATTGCTGTTTTTATCCATACACAAATTGCGAAGCAAAGAATGGTTATAACTGCGCTACATATCCATTTGAGAATTTCGTTTTGTAGAGGCAGATAGTCAATGCATATAATGCCCGTAGCAACAGGAATTCCAAATAGAAGATAGTCGGCTCCCGATGTCATCTTATATCCTTGAGTCGCCTTGTTGTAACTATCGTTGTGTTTTAGAATCTGTAGACGGTTCTTCTGCCAATATGATTCAAAATCTTTATCTGTCATTTGTTTTTTCTTTTTGTTTTTAAAATTTAGACCTTCATTAAATCACTCATAACCATGTCGCTTATGAACACGCTGTCTGGTGCTATGCGAATATGGTTGTCTGACAGTTCAAGACTTCCTTTTTGCAAATAATCTTTAGCACACTCAAGCATGAAATGTTTCTGTTTTTCATCAAGCATATCCAAGTCGAGCCCTTCAGATGTGCGTAGTGCTGTTGTTATGAGGTCATTGTAGTGGGTGTCATCGTCTATTGTCTCCTGTTCAGCAAGAATCACATCGTTGTTTGTTGCTTCAATATATTTCTTGATGTCAGAGACGTTCCATTGACGCGATTTGCGGTTGTAGGAGTGAGCTGCCGCTCCTATGCCAATGTATGGTGTGTCGTCCCAATAGCTACTGTTGTGCATGGCACGCATGCCAGGTTTTGCGAAATTGCTTATTTCATAATGCTCGTATCCGGCATCCTTCATGCTTTTTACGAGTGTTTTGTACATTGCTAGGCTCACATTCTCGTCAATCTCTTTTATCTTTCCTTGTTTGAGCATTTTGTAAAGAGAAGTGCCTTCTTCATACATTAGGCTGTATGCCGACAAGTGACTGACGCTAAGCTCAATAGCATGGTCTATGTCCATTTGCCATTCATCTACAGTTTGTTCAGGAAAACCATAAATGAGGTCTATGCTGATATTGTCAATACCTCCTTTTCGTAAAATGTCTACAGCTTTGTTTGTTTGAAGGGCTGTGTGTCTGCGATGAAGGAATTTCAGACGTTCATCATTGAAAGTCTGTGTACCCATGCTAACTCGGTTCACACCACATTTGCGTAGAGTTGCCACCAGATGAGGTGTTATGTCATCGGGGTTCGCTTCAAACGTAACCTCTTTCAGATTCTTCTTGTCATTATAAGAATAGATAAAAGAAAAAAGCTTCTCAATGTCTTCAGACGACAGTTGAGACGGTGTTCCGCCACCTATATATATAGTGGTTATATCTTGGCTGTTGTTACAGCATCCGTTCTCAAAATAGTTCTTGCGTAAAGCCAGCTCTTTGCCCAAGGCCGTGACATACTGATGTTTTATGTCTTCCTTTAGCGTGCTGCTGTAAAAGCCGCAATATATGCATCTGCTTGCGCAGAATGGGATGTGAACATATAGTCCTGCCATGTTGTGGTTGAAAAACTATTTCTACAAATCTTGTTTATTAATGACAATCAGAATTAATGACCTACATATTTGATTTTGTAGGGACAGATGGTTTTTAGACCTTTTAAAAAGTCTGCTTCCATTGAATTTTAGTACAAAATTACTAATATGTTTTAAAAAAATAGCAATTTTATCACAATTCTTTTGGTTTTTTGTGTAAAAATATCTAACTTAGACGGCGATAAAGACCTATGGTCTGAATTAGAGACTACTATACAGCCACTTTTTTACATGTTGTAGGATTAACCTCCCTACACGTTTTCATTACCCTTATGGTGCACACCATTGGCAAAAGTGAAACAAAAGAAGTGAGCTGCCATTTCTAACTTTAAACCTTTGATAGATATGAGAGTTTATCAAACAAATGAAATCAAAAACATCGCGCTGCTTGGCAGTGCGGGTAGCGGCAAGACAACTCTTGCCGAGTCTTTACTCTTTGGTAGCGGTATCATTAAACGAAGAGGAACCGTAGAAGCGAAAAACACCGTAAGCGATTATTTTCCTGTTGAGCAGGAATATGGTTATTCTGTGTTCTCAACTGTTTTCCATGTAGAATGGAACAACAAGAAGCTTAACATTATTGATTGTCCGGGTTCCGACGATTTCGTAGGTGGTGCCATTACCGCACTCAACGTTACAGACCAGGCCGTTATCCTCATTAACGGACAGTATGGTCCTGAGGTAGGTACGCAGAATGTGTTCAGATATACAGAGAAGCTCAAGAAACCTGTTATATTCCTTATAAATCAGCTCGACTCGGAGAAGTGCGATTTTGACAACGTGGTAAGTGCTATGCACGACATCTACGGCTCAAAATGTGTGCAGGTCCAATATCCTGTACAGACAGGTCCTGGCTTCAACGCCATTATCGATGTGTTGTTGATGAAAAAATATTCATGGCCAGCAGAAGGTGGCATGCCTGTTATTGAGGATATTCCTGCTGAAGAGATGGATAAGGCCATGGAGCTTCACAAGACGCTTGTAGAGGCAGCAGCCGAGAACGATGAGACATTGATGGAGAAATTTTTCGAGGAGGAGACCCTTACGGAGGATGAAATGCGTGAAGGCATACGCAAGGGACTCGTCACACGCTCCATCTTCCCCGTGTTCTGTGTGTGTGCAGCAAAAGATATGGGCGTACGTCGACTGATGGAGTTCCTTGGCAATGTTGTGCCATTTGTTAGCGAGATGCCGAAACTCCACAACACTCGTGGCGAAGAGATCACTCCCGATAGTGACGGTCCTGAGAGCGTATATTTCTTCAAGACAGGTATGGAACCCCACATTGGTGAGGTGAGCTACTTTAAGGTTATGAGCGGTAGCGTTAAATCTGGTGATGATCTCACAAACGCCGATCGTGGTTCGCGTGAGCGCTTAGGCCAGATCTATGTATGCGCCGGTGCCAACCGTCTTCCTGTAGACAAGCTTAATGCAGGAGATATAGGATGTACTGTGAAGCTGAAAGATGTAAAGACAGGAAACACCCTTAACGATAAAGACTGCGAATGGAAATTCGACTTTATCAAATACCCCAACTCTAAATACGCGCGTGCCATTAAGGCCGTAAACTCTGCTGATACAGAGAAACTCATGGCTGCAATGCTTAAAATGCGTCAGGAAGATCCTACATGGGTTGTTGAGCAAAGCAAGGAGTTGAAGCAGACTATCGTTCATGGACAGGGAGAGTTCCATCTGCGCACGCTTAAATGGCGTCTTGAGAACAACGAGAAGATTCCTGTGAAATTTGACGAGCCGAAGATTCCTTATCGTGAGACCATAACCAAGAGCGCTGCTGCCGATTATCGTCATAAGAAGCAGTCGGGTGGTGCCGGTCAGTTCGGTGAAGTGCATCTCATCGTTGAACCTTATGCAGAAGGCATGCCTGACCCTACAACCTATAAGCTCAATGGTCAGGAGATAAAGATGAATGTCAAGGGACGTGAGGAGATAAACTTAGAGTGGGGCGGTAAGCTTGTGTTCATCAACACCGTTGTCGGCGGTGCTATCGACACTCGTTTTATGCCAGCCATCCTGAAAGGCATCATGGAGCGCATGGAGAAAGGTCCTCTCACAGGCAGCTATGCCCGTGACGTGCGCGTTATCGTGTATGACGGCAAGATGCATCCGGTTGACAGCAATGAGCTCTCGTTCATGCTTGCTGCACGTCATGCGTTTAGCGATGCATTCAAGGCAGCAGGTCCGAAGATTCTCGAGCCCATCTATGACCTTGAGGTCTATGTTCCCTCAGATTATATGGGCGATGTCATGAGTGATCTGCAGGGTCGCCGAGCTCTAATCATGGGTATGGACAGCGAGGCTGGTTATCAGAAGTTGCAGGCAAAGATTCCTCTTAAGGAGCTGAGCAACTATTCAATCTCTCTGAGCAGCATTACCGGTGGTCGCGCTTCGTTCACAACCAAGTTTGCCAGCTATGAGCTTGTGCCTAACGATTTGCAGCAGCAGCTTATTGCTGCTCATGAGGCAGAGGCAGATGAGGACGAGTAATAATATTTGTAACTGATTAATATTTTAATTTAGGATGCATGGAGCCAATGCTCTGTGCATCCTTTTTTGTGTTGTTGTCAATTTGTACAACTTTTATAAAATATAGGCTATATTCAAGCAATAAAAAAGTCTGCTTTCTTTGTATTTTCTTCAAATTCCACTACCTTTGCATGCAATTATGAAGATAGATATTCTCTCAGAGGCCGAAGAGGCCTCTTTAAAACAGATTATAGACGAGTCTGATAACATTGTGATATGTTGTCATAAGTCGCCTGATGGCGATGCCATGGGTTCCTCTTTGGCTATGTGCGAGTATCTTCGCATAATAGGCAAACAGGCGCGTGTGGTTGTGCCTGATGCTTATCCCGATTTCCTGCAATGGTTGCCAGGCACAGAGGCTGTCTTGCGTTATGACAAGCATCCTGAAGATGGTGATGCAGCGTTGTCAAAGGCAGACCTTGTGTTCTGTCTCGATTTCAACACAACAAGTCGCGTTGATGAGATGCAGGCATCGCTTGAAGCAAGTACGGCGCACAAGGTGCTTATTGACCATCATTTGGACCCTGATATAAAGACCGACATAACGGTGTCGCACCCGGAGATGAGCAGCACCTCAGAGATGGTCTTTCGTGTCATCTGCCAACTTGGCGGTTTCGAGCAGATGACAAAAGCTTGTGCTGTCGCCATCTATTGCGGCATGATGACAGACACAGGTGGCTTTACCTATAACAGCAACTCTCCCGAGATCTTTTACATTATCAGCCAGCTGCTTACCAAGCACATAGATAAAGACAAGATCTATCGTAATGTGTTTAATAACTATAGCCAGATGGCAATGCGTTTGCGCGGGTATCTTATCTACAAGAAACTTACTGTTATTGACGATTTGCATGCCTCGTTCTTCACTATCTCGCGTGCCGACATGAAACGTTTCCGTTTTATCAAGGGCGATGCTGAAGGTCTCGTCAACGAACCTCTACGCATCAAGGGCATGCGTTTGTCCATCTCCTTGCGTGAAGATGACCGTCGCGACAACACCGTGTGGGTTAGCTTGCGTTCAGTAGACAGCTTCCCCTGCAACAAGATGGCAGAGAAATTTTTTAATGGCGGTGGACATCTTAATGCAAGTGGCGGTCGTCTCAATTGTTCGCTTGAAGAAGCAGTAACTATCGCTCGCAAAGCTATTGAAGATTTTGCCGAACTGTTGAGGTAGATCCTGCTTTGGAGAATAAGTTCAAAAAGGAAATTTAATGCAGAGGTAATTGTAAAAAATGTATTTTTGTTAGCGCCAAGTATGTATAAAGTTTAAATTCTTTCAAAACAAATGGCATAATCAGCAAAAATGTTTATCTTTGCAGCTTAGAAACATCGCACCCCTGCATTTTTCTATAAAAAAAGTACATAAATACAGAAAATGAGAAAACTTAGCATGCTATTATTGGCACTCGTTGGAGCCGTTGTGTTTACATCTTGTAGCGACTCGGAAACCTATGCCGATCAAAAGAAAAAAGAGCGTTCAGCAATAAACAGCTACATAGCGAAGAATGGGATAAAAGTTATCTCAGAGGACGAATTCTTTAAAGACAGTCTTACAGATACGACAAAGAATGAGTTTGTGCTCTTTGAAAGTTCTGGAGTGTATATGCAGATTATACGCAAAGGCTGTGGTGAGAAGATCAAAGATGGTGAGAACGCCACCGTGTTGTGTCGTTTCACAGAGCGCAATCTTTTGACTGACTCGCTTCAACTTTCAAACGATATCATTTCTTACGCTTCACTCGTTGACAAGATGAATGTCAAGCGCAACTCAGGAACCTTTACAGCATCGTTTGACGCATCGTCAAGCGTGATGTATTCGGTTTATGGCAGCACGTCCGTTCCTTCAGGCTGGCTTGTGCCGTTGGCTTACATTAAGCTTGGCCGTCCTGCGTCAGAAAACGACCAGATAGCCAAGGTGCGTATCATTGTTCCCCACACCCAAGGACAACAGTATGCCGTGCAGGGCGTATATCCTTGCCTCTATGACATAACATACGAGCGTGGTCGTTAAATCGGCTATATAGCAATTTTTATCTACATAAATCATATAATAATGACTCTAATCAAATCTATTTCTGGAATCCGCGGAACAATAGGCGGTCACACAGGTGACACCCTCAATCCGCTTGACATTGTAAAGTTTACATCGGCTTATGCCACTTTCATCCGCAAAACGAGCAAGAGCAATAAAATTGTTGTTGGTCGTGATGCCCGCATCTCTGGCGAGATGGTTAAAAACGTGGTGTGCGGAACGCTCATGGGTATGGGCTTCGATGTTATAAATATAGGTCTCGCCACAACGCCCACAACAGAACTGGCTGTTCGCTGGAGCGGTGCCGACGGTGGCATCATCATCACAGCAAGCCACAATCCACGTCAGTGGAATGCTCTGAAACTGCTCAACAGCGAGGGCGAGTTTCTAACAAAGGCTGATGGCAACGAGGTTCTTGACATTGCAGAGCGTGAGGCATTCGAATATGCAGATGTAGACAACCTGGGTCATTATAGCGAAGACAACACTTTCAACAAACGTCATATAGACAGCGTGCTTGCGTTGAAGCTTGTCGATGTCGATGCCATCAAGGCAGCCCATTTCAAGGTTTGCGTTGACGCTATCAACAGCGTGGGCGGTGTCATCCTTCCCGAACTGCTTGATGCGCTTGGCGTAGAGCACAAGTTCCTTAATGCAGAACCCACAGGCGATTTCGCCCATAACCCAGAGCCCTTGGAGAAGAATCTCTCAGGCATAATGGGTGAGATGGCAGCAGGCGGTTTCGATCTTGGCATTGTTGTTGACCCTGACGTAGACCGTTTGGCCTTTATCTGTGAGGACGGCAAGATGTTCGGCGAGGAATACACTCTCGTTTCCGTTGCCGACTATGTGCTTAGCCACACAGTAGGAAACACCGTTTCCAATCTCAGCTCAACCCGAGCTCTCCGCGATGTGACAGAGAAGCATGGTGGCGTTTATACAGCCGCTGCTGTGGGTGAGGTTAACGTAACAACCAAGATGAAAGAGGTTGGTGCAGTCATAGGCGGTGAAGGCAATGGAGGAGTGATCTATCCTGAGAGCCATTATGGACGTGACGCCCTTGTAGGCATTGCTCTCTTCCTTTCTTCTCTGGCTCACAAGAAATGTACGGCCAGCGAGCTTCGCGCTTCTTTCCCCAACTATTTCGTGGCAAAGAACCGCATAGATCTCACGCCCTCTACCGATGTCGATGCCATTCTTGAGAAAGTGAAAGAGCTTTATAAGAACGAGCAGCTCAACGATATCGATGGTGTGAAGATCGATTTCCCCGACAAATGGGTTCACCTGCGCAAGTCAAACACAGAACCCATCATCCGTGTCTATAGCGAGGCTCACACAATGGAAGAAGCCGATGCTCTTGGCAAGGAGCTTATGAAGGTTGTTTATGACATGCAGTAAAAACAGTAATCTTTTAGTTAATTCTAAACTATATCCAAAAGGCGGCAGACCAATAATTTAGGTCTGCCGCCTTTTGGGTTGTGTATATTTCCATTGTTTCCGCAGTCACAGCTTTCATCTACACATTTGACGGCAAAAACAAAAAATAGGTTAGGAGAACTTGCATGCTATCAGAGAAAACGCTATCTTTGCAAAAGAATAAATACAATAGTAAAATCTCGATTAATGATGAAACAGAACATTATGATGCGAAGAATGTTGTCTCGACTTTTGGTTACATTCTTCTTTTTGCCGTCGTTCGTTACGCTGTCTGCACAAACCAGAAGAAAAAAGGAAATTATAATGTGATTCAGATTGATCCGGATTATGTACCGGCTCCACTGGAACATAAAGAAGTGTTTGGTGTTACTTTTGAACAGGGAAGACAGGAACTGGCAATTGATGATGAACTGATTTCCAATCTGGTGACAAATAACAAAGAACTGACCGAAGAGGCAAAGAGAGATATGAAGATTTCTCTGATCATCCTCAAATACACCCAGTCTAACTCTGTATGTTTCGTAAAAGACGGACAGGCCATCGGTGTAGGTGCCGGACAGCAGTCCCGTGTACACTGTACCCGTCTGGCCGGACAGAAAGCAGACAACTGGTGGCTGCGCCAGAGTCCACAGGTACTGAATCTGCCGTTTAAAGAGGGCATTACCCGTGCAGAACGTGATAACGCGATTGATGTTTATATGGGCGAGGAATACATGGATGTGATCGGTGATGGAAACTGGGAGAGATCGTTCACTGAAAAACCTGCAGTATTCACAAGAGAAGAGAAGCGTGCATGGCTGGATCAGCTGACAGGTGTTACGCTGGGATCTGATGCGTTTTTCCCGTTTGCAGATAATATTGAACGTGCACATAAAAGTGGTGTTGCTTATATTGCTCAGCCTGGAGGATCTGCCGCGATGATCTTGTGATTGAGTGCTGTGATAAGTAT
>OGXZ01001755.1_pt1 | contig 11924 bp, 12 predicted proteins | sample 1576431 | NCBI WGS metagenome assembly OGXZ01 (sample SAMEA3541590, study PRJEB24748) | human gut metagenome | biome: human gut; feature: human-associated habitat; material: faeces | place: China | collected 2012
CTCCTCTTTATGGGTGTACAAGGGACTTAGTGAAAGTTCTAATATTTTGGTGCGTCTGGCTAAACAGCTTGTTTAGTCTTCGAGAGAGGTTTACTCTTTGGTCGAATCGGTTTTCTCGGGTGCGGTCATCTCATGAATTTTGGCTTTGCCACTCGACCAGGCCTCTTTCGTTTTGGTTTTGGCCGCGTCATAGGCCTCAACGCTCTTGTCTTTTACCGCCTCGCCCATATCGCTTATCCCCTCTTTGGCATCATGGGCCTTCTCAGCAGTGTAATCATAGGCTTTCTCGCCCCAAGCACGTGTTTCTTTTCCCGCTTTGCTCGTAGCGTCTTTGGTCGCTTCCCATGCCGATTTTGCGCCGTTCTTGACGCTTGTACCCACATCGCTTGCGAAATCACTGGCTTCTTTAACGGAGCCTTCTAGATAGGTGCCAACCGTACTACCCACAGACGATGAAGACGCACTTTGCGCTTGCACAAAGCCCACCATAAGCGAAGCAGCGACGCAACCTACAGTGATTTTAAAAAGAGTGTCTTTGGTCATTTTCTTTTTTCCTCAAGTGTGCCATGACGCAATCAGCATAGCGCACTCAAGGCAAGGCTATCTGCAACGAAGCGCAACGGTATGTGAGAAAAATCCACTAAAAGAGCATATCGTTATACGGGTTATTCATGCGATTTCGGCGAGCGCGTTGCCAACGACGAAGACCCCATGCAACGACAAAGGCACTCGCCAAGCCCACCACGATGCCTCCCATGACATCCGTGGGGTAGTGAACAAAAAGGGCCATTCGGCTTAACCCCATCAAAAGCGCGGCAACAATCGCCACCCATGCCCAGCGACATCCCAAAAATAGCAAAGCGCCCGCAGCAGCAAAAGCGGCGGTCATATGCCCAGAGGGGAACGAGGGCGAATGAGGGCAATGCGTAATAAAGGAAGGCATAAAGACCGAGCAGGGCCGTGGACGAGCCACTAGATCCTTTAACAGGCCTTCTGTAATAAGCGACGAAAGGACGAGAGAGAGCATCACCGCCACACCCAACCAACGGGTGCGACGAAAAAGGAGAAGTAGGCCTCCTAGAGCTATCCAACAAGCGCCACTATTGCCCACAAGACTGATCAACTCCATCAATCGCGTCAACTGTAGACGGTGGCATATCTCAGCAATGCCCATTAGGGCTTGCGCATCGGTTAAGGTCAAAACTTCTAACATAATCGGCCCCCTATAGTAGGCGGGCTAAAACTAAATGGTTAATAATATACGCCAAGAGTTGTAGTCCATGCGTCCTCATTGTGACATATTCACGGTATGGTATCCAGCTAAAATTACCAATATTTTATTATCTTTGCGTTTAATCAATATTGCGTTTTGGACAAACGCCTGTCATTGGGGTTTTTCTGTTTCTTTTAAAAATCAAAATATTGTTTCGTTACAAAAGAAAAAGTGCCTATAAACAAAAATCCTGTTTTTCTGATTCCGGACAAATTCCCATTCTTTGGGAGGAGACTAAAATAGAGCGTGTTCCTTGGGGAGGGTGTCAAGCTATGCTCACTTTTTCATTACAACGCGTATATGACTACGCGAAAACGCACAAAGCATCCGAAGGTACACACTATGTGTTGATCGACCGACTATGGCCTCGTGGTATCGCGAAAGCTCAGCTTGAAGGCGTTGAGTGGGCAAAGGACTTAGCGCCCACTCCTGCCTTGCGCCAATTCTTTCACGCCGACCCCGTGGCACATTGGGAAGAGTTTTCTGTAGCTTACGCAAAAGAGCTCGCTGCTCTCCCATTAGCCAACATCGTGTCGCAGTGGAAAGCCCAGGGCGCCAAACACGTGGTTTTGCTTCTTGGTGCCAAATCGGCTACCCAAAACCACGGTCTTGTACTCCAAAAAGCACTTGAGGATTGTGTTCACGCGCAGAGTACAAAACCAGTGACACCGATGTAACCCACTAGCAATACAACCGAACCAGATATTCAGCCCACGCTTTGAACTGTAAAACTCTTGTCACAAAATCACTACCAACATCGTCTATATCCTCTATGATTTCAAGTAGGTCGGGGCGATTGACTGCATCCATCTGTCCAATTTCCCAGTCGCACTAGCAGGTCGATTCGGCGAAGGTTTCGTAGTTCGCGCTCAAATCCTCTGTCTAGCGTGTGCTGGGCACTGAATTCTTTTAAGAATCTTGGTACGCGGACAAATCGCACGGTGAAGCCCTGACGACAGGCGGCATTAGCCAGCGCTCCGGCCACATAGGTTTTCCCACAGCCAGTTTTTCCAGTAATGATGCAATTTTGATGATTTCTGATCCAATCGCAATTGCCTAAAGTCATCACCTGTGGCTTATTCAAGCCTCTTGGCGTCGTGAAATCAATATCGGTCATGGTGGCCTCCTGATGCCCAATGTGGGTCTTTTCTAACGGGACTGCGTCGAGGTTGGTATACGTTTCTAAAGGGCGGTAAGCCTTCTACCCACTCATCTAACTTACGAAAAATCGAGAATAGAAATAGAACTTAGGTGTTCACGTAATTAAGAATGCTGTTCACGTGTTGGAGAATTCCCGTCATGCACACAAGAATGGCTGTTCACGAAAATGAGAAATCCTATGATGAGCTGCGCATATGTTGAGCCATAGCACTCTTGATAGAGCAGAAGACTCTCTTGCTTCCTACATCGCATAATGGCTACATGAAAACGTTCAATAGCCAATTTTTGTAATGACTACGTGAACACGCTCAACAATTCGTGTAGTGACTACACGTACACGCACGACAAAGCCCGAATCCTCCTTAAAGAACCCGGGCTTGAGGTTTAAGTATTAACGTGCCGTATTACTTTTTCGCAGCGTCTTTTCCAGGAAGGCTTGCGTAGTAAGCAGCAAGATCATGAATTTCCTGATCGGTGAGTTTTTCAGCGATCATTCGCATTTCACGATTCAAGTCGCTTTGACGCGCACCCGTGCGGTACTTCAGCAACGCAGCTTCATGATAGCGTTCCGTTTGCCCATGGAGCACCGGTACACGACCCGAAGCACTGCCTGTCGCGTCCTGACCGTGGCACATGCCGCATGGCGCAATCATGCGTTTAGGATCGCCTTGAGTGACCAAAGCAGGAGTGGGTAACGGTTTTTCAGCGCCTGGTGCCCCGGGTTGGGTTGCGTAAAACGCTGCCAAGTCGGCAATTTCCGCGTCGGTGAGTTTCTTCGAGACAGCTGTCATCAACTCATCCATATCATCCCCATGGCGAGCACCGCCACGGAACTCCACTAACGCTTTTTCGGTTACAAATACCGGTTGCCCCGAGACGGTTGGCCATTGATCCGTTGAGGCCACTCCGTTCACACCATGGCAACTTGCGCAGAAGTTAGCATCATGCACCGCTTTACCACGTTGTGCGTCACCCGCAGGCATCTTTTCCAACGTAGCGCGAATCGCATCCGGCGTGATTGGCGTTGCAGTCTCTGTTGCAGGTGCGGTCGCGCTAACCGCCACAAGAGCGGCCGCCAGAGCAGCTTTCATCAGCATTTTCATGTTTCGGTCTCCCTTGTTGGTTTAGTAGAAGCTATCGGCTGTGATCGTGCGGATCCAGCTTCTCAGATAGCGAGCCGCTACGCGACGTTCCGCGTCACCCGCGGTCAAGAACTGATAGCGCGCACGGGTATTCGTACGAGCGATCTTGCCGTCAACGAGTCGGAACGTGTCAGCCACGAACATGCCCCATTCGTCGCTTGCCAGGGCGTAACACGTATTGGCCCAAGCTGGTTCTGGGATTGGACGACCGTTAACCGTTTCAACAATCGCACGCGCTGCCACTTTGGCTTGCGTGTTCGCAGAGAACCCGCTCTTAGGCATCGCATCCGCAATGGAGCTGTCACCCAAGACATACACCGACTTGATCACGGTCGACTCAAACGTGCGACGATCAATCGGGCAGAAACCGGTTTCGTTAGCTAAACCCATATCGAGCGCGATACGGCCAGCACGCATCGGTGGGATGATGTTGATCACATCGGCCTTAATTGCACCAGCGCCTTCGGTAATGACCGTCATGTTCTTCACATCGACCTCCTTCACCGTACCGCCATCGTTCTTGGTAATCCACTTGATGCGGCAATCAGGACGCGGATCCTTCAAGTGGCCGTCTAGCTTCGTCTTGAAGGGTTCGGGTGGCATAAAGCCGTAGAGATGGTTCCAAGCCATCAACATCGTGATATCAGCCGTAAAGCCGTTCTTTGGGTCAGCCACGATGATCTTGGCCCGTGGTTTGTATTTGCCTGTCCATTCCGTCAGAAGCGCTGCACGTTCATAAGGTCCAGGCGGGCAACGATACGGATTGGGCGGTGGGCAAATAAGAAAGGTGCCGTCTTCGGGCATCGCCAAGAGTTGCTTTCTCAGTAACGCCGTCTGCGCACCTGGAATCCATCCGCAGGTAATCTTCGTATCGGCAATCTCTTCGGTGAGACCAGGATACTTTTCGTACATCAGCTCAACGCCAGGCGCCACAATCAAGAAGTCGTACGGGAGCTTTTTACCCGACTTGCAGGTCACAACCTTTTTGACTCCATCGAGCGCCACAGCGGTGTCCTGCACAAATTTCACGTCTCGCGCCTTCAGAGGATCGTAACTCACGCACAGGTCATCCATGGTCACCGCACCAGTGAGCACTTCGGTCGAACCATAGGGACGGATATAGTGCGCATTTTTCTCAATCACAGTGACGTCGATCCCAGGATCGAACATACGAATGTATTTCGCGGCCGTTGCGCCACCAACACCAGCGCCCACCACAACAACACGCGCTTTAGGTGCTCCGGCCACGGCTGCAAATAACGGAGGAGTCATCGCAACACCTGAGGCAGCCATCAGAGCGCGAAGCAAAATGCGACGATTAAGACTCAACATATCGTTTCTCATTTCTTAGCTCCTTTGGTGTCCTTGCAGGTGGGTATCTTGGCGGGATCCTGTTGAAGAGCAGGTTTAGGTAATGCTGCAAAGTAGTCAGCCATCACCTCAATATCGCGATCGCTATAGCCTTCGGCGATATGACTCATGATGGTGCTAGGACGTTTGAGCGTCTTAAAGTCTTTCATGGATGCCACGAAGTCCGCCTTGTTCATTCCAGCAATGGAAATGATCGTTTCTCCGACCGAGCCGCCATTGGTTCCATGACACGCGCCACACGTATGAGCGAGCGTCTCTGCTGTTGGTTCCGCGGCCAACGTGGTGGCCAACGGCAACGTCGCCAACAGCATTGTGACGATCAGTTTTTTCATGCTTTATCTCCTTTAGGTGGATCTTGATTGATCACGAGTGAGGCACTCGTTACATTTGACTCTAACAAGGCGTATCCCACTAGACCATTCACATGTCGGACTAGTCATAACCATTTGATTTTTAAATTTTTATCTTGGCTTAATGCCCGTTTTGTATAGTTTTACTGATCCTAAGGATTAGGTGCTATGGTGTACCCGTCCGGAAACGTAAAGACACTAGCGTTTATCATGAAGAAAAGTTGACTAAAAGTTTCAAGTACTGAGTGTTTTCTGAAACGATTTCTGTACTTATGGTTTACTGCTGTGGTTTTCCCTAAGAGACAAGGTGACGGACGTCTTGAAGGCGAAAGTATCAAAAAGCGGAAGCTTAACGCTCAAACCTCATCGTTTACCCGAAGGCAGAAAAAGAGCGTTCTTGCCTCTAAGAAAAGGCGCTAAAGTGACAAATGGACGTTGAGGTGAAAACGCCGTGGCTGTCTTCGTCAACAATTACCACGGCGTATAGTGTATTCAAAGAGCCATCCAGTAAGCGGTTAAGCGTCTTTCCACACCTCTTTGGCAATCTCAACTGTTAAACGCACCTTAGCCCACTGATTGGCTTCGGTGAGCAGATTACCTTCCTCGGTAGACGAGAAACCACACTGTGGTGAAAGACAAAGTTGCTGCAGGGGCACGTACTTGGTCGCTTCTTGAATGCGGGCTTTCACTTCTCCCTTGACTTCCAGGGCTGGGAATTTCGAGGTAATGAGCCCAAGTACCACAGTCTGATTCTTGATGAAGCGCAGTGGCTCAAAGGTACCAGCACGCTCCGTGTCGTATTCCAAGAAGAATCCATCAACATGGCACCCTCCAAAAAGCGTTTCTGCCACAGGTTCGTAACCTCCCGAGGAGAACCAAGTTGAGCGGAAGTTACCACGGCAGATGTGCATCGTGATCGTCAAATCATCGGGTTTTGTGGCAATCACTTTGTTGATCACTTCTACATAAGTTTTGGCCAACGCATTAAGATCAAAACCACGCTCTGTATAGGCCTCACGCTTTTCGGCCGAGCATAGTTCACCCCAGCTGGTATCATCAAATTGCAAATAACGGCATCCGCGGGCATATAACGCTTTCACGGCGTCACTCCACGTCTGCGCCAAATCCTCAAAAAGCAATTCTGGATTTTCAGCGTACACATCGATTGGCTGATAGTGCTGTTCACGCACACAGCAAATGAGGTGAAGCATGGAGGGCGAGGGAATGGTGAATTTCACCAGGGTGTCGCCCGCAAGTCGTTGCACACGATCAAACGCTTCCAGGAAGGGATGCTCACTCGGGAAGTGAACGCGATCCTCAATCACCACGGTTTCTGCCTTGGGCTGAAGACCTTCAAACTTCACTGACCACGCCTCGGCTTTCACGTGCTTAATACCACCTAAACCCGCTAAGAAGTCCAGGTGCCAGAAAGCACGGCGAAATTCGCCATCGGTCACCGCACGAAGACCGTTTTCTTTTTCTTTCACGATCAAATCGGCGATCTCACGATCTTCAATGGCTGTGAGCTCTTCAGGGGAGAGTTTGCCTTCTGCAAATGCACGGCGCGCTTCATGTATAGCACTTGGACGAAGGAAACTGCCAACGACGTCGGCACGGAATGGGGGATTGACTCGAGACATAGACACCTACCTTGTATTGGATGAGGTTGACCTCAATAAAAAACTATTCACTTCATTGTGATCGTTTTCAGACAACTCTGCCACGTAATACCTCAAAGACTGTCGCTTTTTCACGAGCACTGATCACTTTTGTCTTAACGCTAGCCCGTGTACTCGAAACCAATCAGCAACGTGCTGACTTATCGGGATTTCCTCAATGGTTACGACATTTAAATGAAGTTATTATTAATTTGTGACCAATAAAGGCTTTTTATGGTTTTTACCAATTTAGCCGATGTTTTATGTCACTGTCTTATACGACCACTTTTTCCACCTTCATCTTTGCAGTGATAGGCTATGACAAAAGTTCTATATTCTGAAAAGCTAACCCCAATGGAGGGGGGGGGCAAACCCTAATAAAAAGGCGTTTATTCTGGCTGTTTCTTCAGCGCTACTTTTAATCTCCTCTGGAGCATTTGCGGATTACGAATACACTGACACCATTTCTAACCCCGATGAGTTACCCAATTCTCACTACTACAATAGCAAAGCACCTGGTTTAGATTTTAAGCTTCGTCCTGAGAATGGTGATTATACGGCCACGGTCACGTTCCAAAACAGCTCAGTGGGTTCAGTACCAGATGATCCAGAAACTAACTATTACTTGGCCTGGTTCAATAAAGCCAACCAAGATGAGCAGAGTGGTAATACCTTCCATTTCAATACTGTTCGTTTAACACTAACAGGTGATTTCAATCACGATCACGTATGGAAATACCCTAACATAGAAGACAAATCTAGAACAGAAGATAACCGATTACAGGTTACAAGTTTTGGTAATCGCTATGCCGGCTACAAAGATAAAGGAGCGTTGATTACTTACAACATTGATCAGCTAAACGTTGATCTAGATGTAGCACTTCATGGCTGGCACATCAATCCCTATGGACTCATAAACGCTAGAGAACCTTCCAATGATGATGGCCTGAATCCAGTCACTATCAATATTGGTGATACACATATTAAAAACAAGATTACCATTGACGAAACAGAGAACAGAAAACCTAACGTTGACAATAATGGTATTTATGTGTCTGGTAAAGGATCGACTGTTAACCTTAACGGCAACACTTATATCAACACACTTCCAGTTGATAGCCTCCAAGAGATATATCTGGACAGTGTGTTGGATTACGTTAAAACTCATGAAGATGGGTTGATGCGTAATTATGCGATTGTTGCTCGTGACGAGAGTATTGTTAATGTGAATGCTGATGGTGGCAAAACAGTCCAACTGCTTGGTAATTTCAACGTAAGTAGAGGTCAATACTACGACGCTACAGCCAAAAAAACAGTCGTAACTAAAGGAGGGCAATTGACAGTTAATCTTGATAATGACGACTCATACTGGCATGGTCGTGCCGCCAAACTGTCTGACGAGAGCAATCTGACACTCAAGCTAGCTAGCGGCGCTAAATGGGTGCCAATCCTACCTCTAGAAGCGATGCAAAATCTTGAAATGAAAGAGGGCGGTTTCGTTGACCTTCACGGCTTAAATGAGCACACCCAAAAAGCTGGCGTCACCCAGCAACTCTATGTAAATCATCTAACGGGTGAAGGCGGGATCTTCATTATGGATCTCACTTCAGCCAATAAGAGTGGTCCTCTAGCAGATCCGACTTATGATATTGATACACAGGATTCAACACCTGTCGATGAACACAACGACTTCCTCTTTGTCAAGGAAGGTAGCGGTTCAGTTTCGGTGCTACCTGTGGATTCCAATAAACTTGCGGATGTTACACGCGACAACCCCATCTGGTTTGCCGACGTGCCCACCGACATTACCTTCACCGCCTTTGCGGAAAAGACCAGCTTAAGTGATGGTTTTGTTTACGACTACACACCTCTCGTCGACAAGAACGTAGTTGATACTGATGCCAGCAAAAACGGTACTAATTGGTACATTGTGGGTGTAGACAAAACGCCAACTACCACGACCGAAACGACGATCGCTGACACGGCACTCAACTATGCCGCTGCCACGGCGTTCTTAGAACTCGATAGCCTCAACAAACGTCTTGGCGAAATTCGCCATTACGGTGACAGTAAGGCGGGTTTGTGGGTTCGTGCTAAAGCGGGTTGTATCACGTCTGACACGAACGGCTATTTCCGTAGCAACTACCAGTTCTATCAGCTGGGCTCGGACTATGTCTACAAACCCACCAATGGCGAGGGCACCTTCCTCTTTGGTGGTGCAATTCATACAGCTAACCACGATGCGAAATACGATCAAGGCTCGGGCGACACCGACACCGTAGGTGGCTCCCTCTACCTCTCGTGGTTCAACCCGCAGGGCTTCTACGCTGACTTGATTGGTCGTTACACTCACCTCAAGGACGACTACTCGATCGACGCTCGCGGTGAATCGGTGAAAGCTTCTTACAGCAACGACGCCTGGTCTCTCTCGGCTGAAGGTGGCAAGCGCTTCGACATTGGTCAGAGCTTCTCGATCGAACCCGAAGCACAACTCGTTTACACTCACGTTACGGGGATCGACTACACGCTCTCCAACGGTATGCATATTGATCAAGACTCCGCCAACAGCCTGATTGGCCGCTTAGGTGTTCGTCTGGGTCGTGACTTCCGCTTCTCTGAAGAGCTTGCACCCTCGAAAGTGTATTTCAAGGCTGACGTGTATCGCGAATTTGCGGGCGACCGTGACGTTCGCTTAACGGGTCAGGATGCAACGCTCACGCGTGACGCGGACGGTGGTGATACATGGTTCACCTATGGCGTTGGTGCGGACTTCTCCGTGTCGAAGAACCTCTTCTTCTACGCCGACGTGCAAAAGAGCGCAGGAGGTGACGTGGATACGAAGTGGGAAGTTAACGGCGGTTTGCGCTGGGCCTTCTAACGCTTCCCTAAACGATTTGGGGTAGCCGAAAGCTCAGCCACCCCAAATCAACGTTCATTCGTTTAATCAACAACCCGATAGTCGAGAGCATACTCATCCTCGAACTATCGGGTTTTCCTTTCTAAGGCTACCTGTCGGTGTTAACGCTAGGGCACCTTAAAGCCCAATCCATCAGCGTGACACGCAGTGCAATAGTTCACACTTGCTTTGTGTTCACGATGGCAAAGCGCACAATCAAGCGTCGCCGCATCGTAGTGCAGTGGTACATGAGGATTGGCTTCGCCGTTTTTGAGCAGTACACCGGCCTCAAAATCTTTGGCCTGATGGCAGATTCGGCACTGTGAGGTGGGCACGGGTTGTCCCACGCCCGTGGTGTGACAAGCGGTGCACTCCAATTTGTGCTTGTGCATCATGTCTACTGCCTCGCTTGGCAAAGCAAAACTCATCATCACTGCAGCTAAGGCAAGTGTTGTCGTGATCATCGATTTCATTTTTGCGCCTCCCATTAGCTATTCATCACGGACTTACCCACAATACGTCCAAAGACAATACCGTCCAAGACAGAATTGCCACCCAAGCGCGTCACACCGTGCACGCCGCCCGTGATTTCACCGGCCGCATAAAGCCCCGGGATGGGTTCAAAATTTTGCCCAATCACTTGCGCAAACTCGTTGATCTTGATGCCACCCATCGTGTAGTGCAGCTTGCTCGTTAAGCGGTGCCCATACCACGGGCCTTTGCCCATCAACACGCCTTCGTTTGGCGTCAATGGACGGTGGAACTCCGGATCGAACTCGCGACCTTCTTTAATCCAGCCGTTGTACTTGGCGATTTCAGCTTTGAGCGGTTCAAGCGGAATACCATAGAACTTGGCCAATTCTTCAAGCGTTTCGAATTTCTTGGTCGTTCCCGACTTGAGCGACTTGGTGAGATAGCGCTGAATGGAAACTTTGGGTACAAACTGACTATCAGCAATAATGACCGCAAAGCGCTGTGAGCCGTCTTCGTTCTTGAGGCTGAAGATGTCGATAGTGAGTACCGTGCGGTTACCCAATTCGTTAAAGCACTGCTTCCCGGTCTTGCGATCAAACGCGGCGCCATACTGCTTTAAGTAGTCGCAGACGTCAGCACCCATCCCAATGCCTTTGTCGTCAGGCGAGCACCATGGCCCCCACTAAATGTAGTCGATGTGCACTGGCACGCCACCGGCGCGCATCAGGGTAAAGAGCGCCCCCGCCGTGGCGCCCGGGTAGTTGGTTCCTTCGGTGTCTTTGGTAATCTTGGGATCGATCATGGAGCACAAGCGCCAGTCGTTCACGAAACCACCCGCTGCAAAAATAATGCCCTTGGTGGAACGGTAGTACTTACGTACACCCGTGGTATTGGTGAGGTCGTTGTCGCGCGAATTGATATCGAATTGGTAGTTTTCACGCACCGCCACGCCAATCGCACGACCCGATTCGACCTTGATCACTTCGTCGACAATCGTGTTCTTGCGCATCACGCCACCAGCCTTAGTAAAACACTGGTGCAACGGGATCAACACTGAAATCCCTGCACCCACTTCAGGAGCCAGACTACGCACGCAAGAGTGCCCACCTTGGATAAAGGGAATGTTCGAGAATTTGCATCCACGCGCTTTGATGTACTCAAAACTCTCGAGCGCATTAAAGCAAAGCGCCTTGGCAAGTTTGGCGGGCTTTTCGTCGGTGACGAGCATATTTTTCATACCAAAAAGCTCCAGATTTCTGAGAAGGGCTCTGGCTCTGGAAGTACTGATATCGTTGGCAAGGAGAAATCCGGTGTCATTTAAGGCTGCACCCAGGGCAGTGGCTTTTCCTCCGGGAGCTGCACAGAGATCCAGGACAAAATCTCCAGGTTCGATGGGAAGCCTGGAAGCTGGTGTCATGGCACTTGGTTCCTGCAGATAGTAAAGTCCTGCAAAATAATATGGGTGCTTAGAAGGCTGGATATGATCTCCGTCATAGTAAAATCCATTCTCAATCCACGGAACCGGCTCCAGCGGCCAGGGTGCGCAGAAGCAGACAAATCTGGTTGGCGAAGGAACTGGTATGATGAGCCGAGGCAACG
>OGXZ01001764.1_pt1 | contig 11863 bp, 9 predicted proteins | sample 1576431 | NCBI WGS metagenome assembly OGXZ01 (sample SAMEA3541590, study PRJEB24748) | human gut metagenome | biome: human gut; feature: human-associated habitat; material: faeces | place: China | collected 2012
CCCAACTGCCGCCGGTATGCAATGCCAAGACTTTTGCTGCCGAAGGAACAGGCATCTTCGGAACCTGCCGTGTGCATGTGCCCAAAGGAAGGGTAAACATCTACAAGGCGAGCGACGGTTGGAAATTATTCAAGAACATCATTACAGACTGATTATGACGACACCAGAAATAGAAGAACTGAAACTGCTCATTGAGGAGAAATACGGAAAGTCTCTGAGTACGACGACCGACTTTGAAGAGTTTTCACTCTATCTTAGAAAGAAGGCTGGAAAGAATATTTCGGCATCCACCATGAAGCGCCTGTACGGATATGTGGCTGACGACCACAAGCCGAGGATTTCCACTCTCGACCTGTTGGCGCAATACGCCGGACATGCCGACTACAAGGCTTTCGTGTTTTGGCTGAAGAGCAGTACGAAATACAACTCCTCTTTCTTCATGGCAGACCAGCTGACGAGCGGAGAACTGACCGTAGGCATGGAGATAATGATAGGGTGGAGCCCCAACCGCCTGATAACTCTGCGCTATATGGGAAACAGCATATATGAGGTGGTGGCATCGGCAAACAGCAAACTGCTTAGTGGCGACCGCTTCTGCACGGGATGTTTCATCAAGGGACAGCCGTTGCTGCTGCCGTATATAGACAGGAATGGCGAACATACCATGCCTTTCGTGGCTGGCCGCAACGGCGGACTCACCGTATTGAAGCTGAAAAAATAAACAGGCTGATTGCCGATATGGGATTATTACATTATGCAAGACGATTCAAAACAAATAACCGACGCTGCAGGTTCTCTGGACTGCGACTACACATCAGGCTTCACCGAGTCGATAGACAAGGAGATGGCTGCCGACCCTATGCCTGAAGAGAAGGGATTTGGCAACATCAAGGAGTGTTATGTTTCAAATTCCGGACCTACACGCCTGTTTGCAGCCACGAGGTATGGCAAACGCTACATGCTGAAATGTCTGAAAGAGGATTTCCTCCTCACTCCCATATATCAGCAGGCGATAGTGAAAGAGTTTGAAATCGGTCTGCAACTCGAACATCCGTACATCTGCCGCACCTTTGCCATGGAGCGCTTTGCCGGCATGGGCTATACCATTGTGATGGAACAGGTGGACGGCGACACGCTGCAGACGCTGATAGATGAAAAGAGACTCTCCTCAGAACTTGCCTTCAGAATAGTGTCGCAGATGATGGACGCATTGGATTATATGCACAGCAAGCAGATTGTACACCGCGACATAAAACCGGCGAACATCATGGTGACACACATGGGGAAGAACGTGAAGATAATAGACTTCGGACTTTCCGACAGCGACCTCTTCGGAGTGTTGAAGATGCCGGCAGGCACTTACAGATACCTTGCCCCGGAGCAGCTTCTGGAGGGTGCCGTAGCCGAACCCGGGGCTGACATATATTCTCTCGGTATGGTGATGGAGGATATGGCTTTGGCTACAGGCAGCAAGAAACTGCGCAGGATGTCGCGGATATGCACCGTGAAGGATGCCTCGCAGCGCCCCGACAGTATAGAAGCCTTGCGCAATCGCTTCATGAGGAGCCAACGTGACCTCCGCATCATCTCCTTCCTCATTGCCCTCGTGGCAGCGCTTGCCTGCATACTCGCAGTATCGCTCTTCATCCGCAGCCAAGATGCTGATAAAGAGAATGACACTGTAAGTCAGCCAAGCGGCTGCAAGGCAAACCGCCAGGATGACAACAGTGTCATCGACTATAATCTATGGGACAGGTGATGAGGATTACCCCAAATCGTTCATTAGGGCGTTAGGCGTTTATTCCCCGTTGAGACACTCTCCCGTTTCGTAGCTCTTCGTCATGTCTTTCAATATTGCAATCATCTTCTGCCGCAGGTTTTCCGGCTTCAATACCATGATGTTGCGTCCGTGCCACAGCAGTTCCTGCAGGAAGTCGCGGGTGGGGCGCACACGGAGCGTGTATTCACGATACGCACCGTCGGCATACTCGCCGACCTTCTCCTGACTGTCGTGCAGCGGCACCTCCTCTATATAGTTGTATTCCGGATAGAATACACGTATGCGCACCTTTTCTATCGGTTCCTCCTCCATACGCATGATGCCGAAACAACCGTCGAAGTAGTTTTCGGGGTTGAGCTGCCGCTTTATCTTTGCCGGCAGAGGATGCTTCTTGCATACTGTCTCCATGAAGGTGATGCGGTCGAACGGCAGACAGCGCACCTCTTCTTTCTCGTTCACTCCAATGACATACCAGCGCTGCTTGAATAACCTCACGAAAGCAGGCAACAAGGCAAAGTCCTTCTCCACGCCGAATGGCGTGGCGTAGTGGAATTTTAGCAGATACTGCTTGTCTATAGCAGAGAGTATGTCTTCGAGGTATTCGGAGTTGTGGGGTGGTGACTCGAGCATCACCTTGTTGTGGTATTGCAGCATGTCGTGCAGCGATGCCAGTCGCAAGGCACTGAGCATCCACTCCGTTATCTCGTCACACTCCACGGGGTCTTTCTTCAAGTAATAGCGATAGCCGTCAGCCTTGCCGCCACATTCCACCATGATGCCAAGCTGCGACTCTATACACTTGCGGTAGCGGTGGAACGTGCGCAGCGGCAGTTCCTCCCTGTAAACATTAGCCGTAGCATCCATCCAGGCATCGGCAATCTCAGCAAATGTCATAGGCCGGCGACTAAGCTGCGTTATCAGCCAGCTATAGAATTTCACTCTGTTGTTCATATCGTCTCCTTTATCCCAAGAATTCCGTTATCACCCTGTGCCAGTAGTCCCACGAATAGCCCACCGACGGATGGTTCACAGCCATCACCTTCACCCGTCTGCCGCTTGCCAGGGTATAAGTTCCTGTTGCCACGCTATAGCCATCCACGATGATGTCCCTGCCGTCGGTCCAGCGCTCGCCGGGAAGCTTGTCCCACAGGCGGTTGCCCCATGCGATGAGATATTCTGGCTGGTATTTTTCCATCATGCAGAACAGTGCCTCGCCGGCTTGGCGGTATTGCGCAGAAGTACCAGCCTCACGCGGACCTCCCATTGCCACTTGCAGATAGTTGTAGAACACCACCGACTGCCATATCCTCTGTCTCAATGTCTGGTCGGTCTCCCTGCCCACGAGCGAGCGCTCGAACTTCAGCAGCGTCTGCATCCATCTCTGCCGCTCCACTCTGTCGTCGAGATATTGCTTCACTACACCATTGGTGAACTCCATACACTCCCGATGACGAAGGCAGTCGCCGCAGTCGGCGCAGCCCTCATCACAGTAATGGCTCTCGCCAAGCACCATTATGCGCTTGCCGAAGAGTCCTCCGTCGGCGTATGACGAGCCGACGAAGGGACGAAAGAATAATCCGTCGTTCATATATTATTGTTTTTCAGTGTTGTTCATTTTTTCATCCAATGTCTTCCAGATCTCCTTATAGATGTATTTGTTAGAACTGAAAAACAAACCGGAAGAAGGTCGGGTGTGCCAGCTGCCGCATTCTGGGCATTTTACCGGGGCGGTGAACGCCGTGGCGCAATACTCACAGTCCATTCCCTTGAATTTATGTCCGCAGTTATCGCAGACAAATTTTGTCATTCCTCTAAACATAAGCTATTCCTTTCGTGTTTGGACTATAGCCCCCAATCGCCCCGTCTGCTTGTGGATATTGCATTCCTGATGACCGATTCGGGTTTGGCAGGGCAAAGGTATTGATAAGTTGCGACCCCTACAAGTCCATAATGGTTCATGGATTGCAGATACACTTCAATTTCTCTGTCTTCCCTATAGTCGTCATGTTATTATTTTTGTTTTACGGTTGCAAAGATACTACGAAGCTGTGCCAAATAGTGGCATGGCAGATAAAAAAAGAAACTTTGTTCCCGAATTTATCTTGTATAAAAGATAAAACCATACCACTGGAAAATGGTCGCCAATCATTGAAAAATGGGCACGGTGCTTGCCCCAAGTGGGTAACGTGCTTGCCCCGGTTAGGCACGATTTGTGCCCATTTTAGAGATGTTTAGAATGATTAGAATAACATGTGGAAAAAAGCTATTGCAGCTCTTACTACCCAATAAATCAAGAAACATACAATGGCTATAAGCACTGCCGTGGCAAATGCTTTCTTTCGCACCTTTCTGATAATCTCCTTATCATCCTCGATATAGCCCGTAATCAGCTTCAAGTTATCAACATACGAACGCTTGAATATATCAAACACATTACCGATAACCGGTATGGCTCCAAGCATGACATCTATCAGGATGTTGTATATGACAGCCAAGGTCAGCGGAATGGACTTCACTACACAGAGGCTATAGTATATGAATGGGAAGGCAAGCAAACTTGATATCGTGTCTCCGACACCTCCCGGAATCAGTCCGATGAGTGGATCAAGATAGTATTTATCCATATACTTTGCCGTTTTCACCATCATGCGGTAAGACGAGCGGTTCATCATCTGCTCGCGTTTAGCCTGCTTCTTTTCCACTCGCTCTTGCTCCTTGGCAAGAGCCGCATTGCGTTTGAGGTCTTCTCTCTCAAAATTCATTCCCAGATCACTCTGGGCTTGTTGTCTTCTTGAACTTTCCATTATAATTCGATTTGTTTGTTTCCGTTCATAAAATCAGTGAAGTCTTCCATGCTCAGTGAGTATCCGCTGAGGTCAGACAGCATCTCCATAGCCTGTCTGCGTTCCTCCTCGTTGTCTGCCAGATTGATGCGCGTGAAGATCTTGCGCAGGTAAGCACTCTTGTCATCAATCTTGTCCAGATACCCCTTGAAAGTCTTCGTGTATTCTCTCAACTGTTCGTCGTATGCGGCAGCCGCAATCCTTCCGTTCAGCTGCTGGAGCTTGAGTCTCGCCACACTGTCAAACAGGGCGATGCCTTGCTGCAGAGTCTTTTCAGCCTTTTCCTCCACCATATCCAGCTCCTCTTCGGTATATGCCGGTGTCTTGGCTTTTTGCTGCGGTTGTGTGCCTTGCAGTTTCTTGTTGTTTTCGCCGGCCAGCTCCGCAACATCATCAAGCAGACGGTTTGTCATGCGTCGGTCTACATGCAGATTGTCTGCCAATACATTCGTAAACTCCGTCAGGTTCTCCTCGATGTCAGCCGGCAGCTTGGTGGTTTCCTTGAAGTCAGAAATCTCCACAGTGCGGAGCAGTTTGTCGTCGAGTTTGCTCTCGGCAATCTCCCGTCCCAGTTTCAGCATCGCCACCACATCTCTGAGATACTTCAGAGTCTTGATCTTCAGGTTGTCGGAGCTGACAATCCTGCTCCTTATATCTCTCGACACGGCATCCAGCCTTCCTGACAGTCTTGAATGCTCGCTCTTCACCATATCCACCGCTTCCTGATGCGACAGGAGCTCCTCCTTGTCGAGCTTCAGGTCCACCAGCATGTTGTCATACTCCCTGATAAGCGGAGCGCAAGCGGCATCCCATTCAGAATAATTGCGGTAGTAGTTGCGGTTGGCGTTGCCGAATGTCAGCCAGTTCACCAGGAAGAAAGGCTTCGACGGTTTGCGGCTTTTGGCATTCTGATAGCTTGGCCGTTTGGATTCCAGCATGGTGGTGAGTTCTGCTACCATCGATTTATAGACATCGATGTTCTGCAGATGGTCGTTCATCTCCACTTCGATGGATTTTATTTGCCTGAGCAAAGCCTGACGCTCCTCCTCGAGCGGCCTCACGTTGGCGTCTCCATACAGCGTGTCTGTCATCGACTTGAAATCGGAATCCATCAATCTGGATGCAAAACGCAGATATACATTCGCCTTCGGTATCACGATATCGTTGAGCGTCTTGTATATCACGAGCAGTCGTGACATGTCAGCCTTTATGCGAGTGGCGTCGTGCTTCACGCTGGTCTGCATCACCTGCAGGTCGCCGCGCAGCTGGTTGGTCTCTTCGCTCGCAACCATATAGTGGTTGAGCATTCCAAGTCCTGCCATGGCGAGTCCCAGTGTCTTGTTGCTGTTTGCAGTAGATTTGTAAGCGTTCATGGATTCTTGCAGCGAGGTGCGGAAACTCTCTGAAATCCTGGAAATCAGAAAGCCGCATTTCTCCTGAATCCTGTTGTATTCCAACTCAATTTCCTTGAGCATATTGTCCACATCAAGCCATTCAATCCGGTTGAAGTCGAACAGTTCTGGCGACACCATCTTGATAGAGTCGCCATAGATGTCGATGAGTCTCATGGCGTATTCGCGGTAAGTGGCTTCAATGTCGCTGCGCAGCGAAGTGAAGTCGCTGATGTTGTCGCGCACGTTGTCTTCGGCATATCTGTAAGCCTCTACCAGCTTCGTGTATCTGTCGAATATGGCAGACGCCTTGCTCCTCACCTCTTTGGCTCCACTCGTGCCGGTCAGCACATCTGTCATTTTTGATGCCCCCTGAACCATGGCTGTATCAAGGTTGTGCAACACCATGTGCTGCAACGTGTCAAAAGAGTTTGCCGTAACCTGCAGTTCGTTCTCTGCAATCGCCAGGGCATCGTCCATACGCCCCTGTTCAAGACAGTTGTTCAACTTGTAGTCAGCAACGAGTGTAGTGCGTGAATTGTTGGTCACGAAAGCGATGCTGATGTTACTGTCGTTTTTGTAGAAGCTATAGGCTCCAAATACCAGGCTTTCCACTTCAGAAGAGTCGCTCTTTACGCCATACTTCTTCAGCTCAAATGCCAAGTCTGCCCTCAGAAAAGTCTTGTTGTCTCTGCACAGCTCGTCGGCAATCGACTTTATCACTTTGTAGATTTCTTGATTTCCCATATCTGTTTAGATTTAGACCATTTACCCCAATAACGGTCATTGTGCCCTCTGATGTAGTGTCTTGTAACTACTTGTCCTACTGACCGGTTCTGGCTTTCGAAAGACAAAGGTATTGATAAGTTGCGAACTCTACAAGTCCATAATGGTTCAATGGTTGCAACCGACTTCCTTATTCTTCATCTTTCGTATAGTCGTTATATTATTATTGTACTTTACGGGTGCAAAGTTACTGCGTCGCTATGCCAAATAGTGACATTGCTGGAAAAATAATTACCCCATGTTTCGAATGTTTATGATATGTTGTCGGTAGACGAATAGACAAGTAAACGAGCCGATATGCATTATTTGTCGGAATTGAGCAAGAAAGGTATGGATTATTTGTCGGAATTGAGCAAAAACAGTAGGGATTATTTGTCGGAATAAAGCAAAATCTTTATCTTTGTGCTTGATAATCAAGTACTTTTCGTTATGCAGGAATATATTCAGAGAAACATAGACGTAGAACTGTTGGAATGGAAGAATAATCCGATGAGGAAACCACTTCTGCTTAGAGGTGCCCGACAAGTAGGTAAATCGTCGGCAGTAAGACATTTTGGAAAAGAATTCAAGTATTTCGCTGAGGTAAACTTTGAACGTCACAAAGCCGTCAAGACATTTTTCCAGGGAGATATAGACATACGCTTGATTGCGCAAAAGATAGCAAAATATATCAATGTCCCAATAGAAGAGGGCGAAACTCTTCTGTTTCTTGACGAGATACAGGAGTGTCCGGAAGCCATCATGGCATTGCGCTTTTTCAAAGAAGACTACCCAGGGTTGCATGTCATTGCGGTTGGTTCCCTTCTGGAGTTCACGCTTCAAGAACTACCTACTTATGGCGTGGGACGCATACACACTTTGTTTATGTATCCTATGACGTTTGATGAGTTTCTGAAAGCGAATGATGAAAATGGACTGATAGACATGAAAGGGCAAGCTGACAGCCGACACCCTTTGGATGATGCTTTTCATGAAAAACTCGTAGAATATTTCCGTATATACCTTTTGGTTGGCGGAATGCCTGAGGCTGTGCTGGCATGGATCAAGACTCACGATTTCAACCAATGCAGCCGTGTTCAAGAGGATATTATTCTGACATACGATGACGACTTCAGCAAATACAAGAAAAGGGTCTCTCCCGATTTGCTGAGAACGACAATGCGTGGCATCTGCCATCAGCCAGGAGAGAAGATTACATTCAAACAAATCTCCGCAGACTACAGAAGTTCACAAATCAGAGAGGCTGTCCGGCTGCTGACGCTTGCCGGACTAACCACTCCTGTCGTCGCCACCTCAGGAAATGGTATTCCGCTTGATGCAGAGGCGAACGAAAAAAACATGAAGATTCTGTTTCTTGATTCGGGACTCCTTCTTACGGTTTTGCAGCTTGAAGGAAATCTTGCGCAGCATCTTATAGAGCAGATCATGACTGGCAATCCTCAAGAACTTGTCAACAAAGGTGGTTTGGTCGAGATGGTGGCTGGTCTTGAAATCTTGCGAAATAAGCCATGCGTGCAGCGACAACGGATGTTCTATTGGGAGAAAAGTGGGAATAGCATTGCTGAAATAGACTATCTCGATATCTTTAATCTCAAAGTCACCCCGATAGAGATAAAGTCTGGCACGCAGGGTGGCATGAAGAGTCTATGGCTATTCATGAGAGAGAAACATCTTACAGAGGCAATCCGCTGCTCATTCGAGAATTTCGGAGAATTCAGCTACACCGACTCTCAAGCTGACAATGCCGTGCGCCATATAACCATCGTTCCGCTATATGCATTGGAGAATCTGCAGAAGATGAAATATGGGAAGGTGTGGTTGCAAGAAACATTTTCAAACAAAAATATGTAAGTTGACAAGGATTATTCGTACAAATAATGTATCTTCGCAGAAATAAGGCATAAACAAGGCAAAATAGGAGGCGCTGATATGACAGACAAAAGATTCAGGAGATTGCCGGTAGGCATTCAGTCGTTCAAGGTTATCAGGGAGGAAAACTACCTCTACGTGGACAAGAGCGATATCGTATGGAACATGGTAAACTTGGGAGAAAAGTATAATTACTTTAGCCGCCCTCGTCGGTTCGGCAAGTCTGTGCTTGTCGATACGCTGGAGTCGTACCTTGAAGGAAGAAAAGACCTGTTTGAAGGACTTAAGATTATGCAGCTGGAGAAAGACTGGAAGCAGTATCCTGTCATACGTCTCGACATGAGCCGTGGAGGTGCCAACGAAGACACTCTGCGCTCTTACCTGAACCTGCGCTTCAAGGATTATGAGGAGAAATACAACATTACTCCAGATCCAACTGCCATGCTTGCCGATCGTTTCCACGCCATTATAGCCACGGCATATAAGCAAACCGGGCTGAGAGTAGCGGTCCTCATAGACGAATACGACTCTCCCTTGCAACATTCATGGAGAACACTCGATCATGAAAAATGTACTGGAGTATACCGTGAAGTTTTTGCCATACTAAAGGCGGACGACGAGTACGAACAATTCGTTTTCATTACCGGCATCACCAAGTTCACACAGATATCACTCTTCTCTGTCCTCAACAATCTGTCCAACATCAGCTTCATGCCAGAATACGCAGCCATCTGCGGTATTACCGAGGAGGAGATTGAAGAGAACTTTATGCCAGAACTCAAAAAGATGAGCGAAGCAAACGGTTGGTCTGTACAGGAAACCCACGACAGATTGAAAGCATATTACGACGGGTATCACTTCAGCCGCCGCAATATGGTGGATGTTTACAATCCATACAGCCTCGTCAATGCGCTGAAATCAAAAGAAATAATTAACTTCTGGGCTTCTTCTGGAGCAACATCCCTACTTCCAAAGTTTGTTGACAACATAGAACTTCGCCTCGGTAACTATGAGAAATGCTCTGTAATGCGCAACACCTTGGAAATGTCAGACGTAACTGGAGGCGGTGCCGAATTGTTCTTATATCAATCGGGATATCTCACTATAAAGGAAAGTGACGAGTTTGGTTATATATTGGGGTTCCCTAATGAGGAAGTAAAACAAGCGTTATACGAAACGGTGCTGCCTACTCTTGCCATGCGCTCAGAAAACGAAATACTGTCGCTGCAAGCCTGCCTATACAGAGAATTGGGCACTGGTCAGATAGACGAAGCCATGAAATCTTTGAAGGCCCTCATCGCCGACGTCCCATACACCAACAAGAAGCTCGCTTCTATGGATATGGAGGAACGTTACCGTCTCATCATCAGCACCATACTCAATGCCATCGGCTTGAATGTAGAGGTTGAAAAGATGATTTCAACCGGCAGAATCGACATGACGGTGAAGACCTCACGCTACATCTATGTCATTGAACTGAAACTACATAACAACGGCGGAAAGGAAGCTGCCACCGAACAAATCCTCAACCGTCAATATATGGAACCTTTCAAGGCCGACAAGCGCCAAGTCATAGGATTGGGCATTGAACTTGATGGAGAAGGAAAGGGACTCTTAGGCTGGAAGAGAGCGGAATAAACGCAAAAAAACGTGGATTTTTTACCCAAATCGTTGTTGTAGAATTAGATTTGGGTAAATAATCACCGTTTTTGGGTTAAAGGGCTTTAAGTATAGACTAAAACGGTATTACAGCAGAGCGATGTCTGCTTCGATGCTCTCTGGAGTAAAGCGGATGCCCTTCAGCGCCACCTTTTCAAACACCTTCTGCAACTTGTCGATATCGCCAAGACGAAGCTTCACTATGTTGCCAGGCATCTGTTCTACAAAGCCTGCTTTCTCCGGCACAAGCTTCTTAGCATAAGAGATGGCTGGCGACACAAGCAGTTCGATGCCCATTTTGCCGTCTTCCTGCTATTGCTGTTCAGAACACAGTCTGCATAATGCTCACACATCTCTTGTGTGCACCAGTGATTGATGCCAACAACCAAAGTCCCTCCTTCTCTCCATTCCTCGGTTATCCGCGGATTGAAAAGATACTTCGTCTTTCTATGCCCTCTCCCCATACATCTCTTTAGCAATGTATTATAGAAGCTCGATGACTGACTGTCTATATATTTCTTTGCCTGTTCATCCACCTGTGGTTTATTTGACTTATACGACGTGAGGTCGATGAAATATAAGTGACCTGTTTTTATTTCATAAAGAAAACTCTGGGTGGTTATCCTCCGATTTCAGCATCTAAGCAACAGGAATCTCTCCCTATCAAATCTATTATCGCATTAATGTGTTCTTTCATGTATTTTTTGTGTTCTGGTCTATCTGTGAAAATAAAAACTTTTTCATCTAACTCATAAGAAGAACATGTTAGGGGATAACTTTTACCGTATCTTTTATATTCTCCCCATTTTATAGAATATGATTTTTTCTTTTTAAGTTGAGGAAAAGCCTGATAGATTGGAGTTTCATATCCCTTCTTTACAGAGTCTCCAACTACAAAAATAACTATTTGGGGAGACAAAATCTCTATTTCCTTTTTAAGGATTAAAGGAAGAAAGTCTACCTGCTCTTGCCAAAGTTCTTCTGTCGGATTTCCGCCAGAACAAAACACCAATTTTGTTATATTGCTCCATGCTATATACTCATACCAATTGTCTTCATAAAAATTATTAGATATAAGTTTACATAATTGAAAAAATGCTCTCTTGCTCGAATCCTTTTCCATAATTGACATGTCATAAATTTTACGATTGTCTTCTATCCCATTTGGGCAAGAGCGATCCCAACCATTACATGATCTGCCATAAAAGATAATACCAGAATTTGGTTCTTGAGGAAACTTGTTGCCTACTTGCATTTCATAAGTAGATATAGATTCTCCTTCATGAGAAGAACTCCAACGATCTTCGCACAATTCTAAATTCTGATATATTTCTTTAAGTTCACTTCTTAATTTTATTATTTTTGTCATGTTGGTATAATCTGCTTTATTGTTCATTAAACCCGTTGGCGGAATTAATTTAAGTTGATAAATATGAGTAAAAATGTACATATCGCTGATTTTTAGTAACTTAGTGGTGTCCAAAACATTAAGTTCAAACCATCGTATGTACAACCTTTATACAAAATTCGTCAAA
>OGXZ01001767.1_pt1 | contig 11854 bp, 6 predicted proteins | sample 1576431 | NCBI WGS metagenome assembly OGXZ01 (sample SAMEA3541590, study PRJEB24748) | human gut metagenome | biome: human gut; feature: human-associated habitat; material: faeces | place: China | collected 2012
TTTCGGTTTCTATCATCAGCATGGGGTGAAACGGATTGCTCCCGCCTTTGAACAGGAAGCTCCCCGTGAAGCAGTCCTGATGTTCTGCAAACATTGCATCCGTTACAGCATGGGATGGTGTCCGCAGCACCAGAAAGTCCGTTCGCCTTATCGGGAGCCATTTTATCTGGTGAGCGGAGACGGGCGCCGTTTCCGGCTCCAGTTTGACTGTAAGGCGTGTCAGATGAAAGTGATGGCTGAAGAATAAACGATGAAGAGATGAGGGGAAAACTGTTTTTGATCGGATGTCTGCTGCTGACGGTTATTCTGGCAGCCTGTCATTATCGGATTGCGGAGACCGTCGTCCCGGCTGAGGGAAGGGAAGGAGCGGACTCTCTGGTGACCGACAGCTGTCTGTATTCGCTGAATGCGAACTTTCAGGTGACGGCAGACACTTTGTGGCTGCACCAGCTGCCGCTCACCGATTCAATTCCGGTTTGCCGGGATGATGAACTGGTGGTGGCTGAAATATCCGTTCACAGCGAAGACACGATCGGCCAACGGTGGGTAAAAGTGGCCCGCGATCAGTCCACGATCGGCTGGGTACGCGAAAAGGACTTGCTGAAAGAGGTTGTTCCGGTCGATCCGATTTCCCAGTGCATCCATTGGTTCAGCAGTTCTCACGCCTTGCCTTTCTTCATCATACTGGGTGTGTTTTTTCTGGCTTACGCTTATCGGGCGGTTCACCGGAAACAGATCCGTCTGATCTGGCTGAACGACATTGACAGTGTTTTCTCGATCACGCTTTCCTGGCTCATGGCTGCTGCTGCGACGCTATATAACAGTCTGCAGCATTTTGTGCCTGAGACCTGGGAGCGTTATTACTATAATCCGACACTGAATCCTTTTGAACTGCCGTTTATTTTGTCGTTGTTCATCATCAGCGTGGCGCTGATCCTGCTGGTATCAGTGGCATTGCTCGACGATCTTTTCCATCAGACTTCGCTGGAGGTTGCCTTCTTTTATCTGGTCGGTCTGGCAGCCTGCTGCATTTTCCTTTATATCTTTTTCACGATGGTCTGGATCTGGCTGGCTTATCTTTGCTTTGTGGCCTACACAGCCTGGTGTGTGTCCCGTCTTCGGAAATCGGGAGCCTATCCTTATGCCTGCGGAGCCTGTGGCGCGAAAATGCGGACAAAAGGAGTCTGTCCGCATTGTGGTGCCATCAATGAATAGTGTCTTCTTCCGTTCCGTTGAAAGGAGCCGTCAGTTCGTCAATTAGTCTGGTATATCTGCTTCCGCATTGCTGGAGCCGCAGCCGGGCAGTCTGTGCGGTATGGAGGTAGCGTGTAATCGTTTTCTCCTCAACCGGCATGCCGCAGCGGAGAGCATTCTGGAGTCCGTCGCTTTGTGCATAGAGAATCCGTACCAGCTCTTCATCACAGGCCAGCAGCCGTTCCGGTGACAGGGTGAGATACCAGTCTGCATATTGGGTCCGGTCGGTATACCAGTCCATCCAATGCCTGATTCCCATGGAAGTTTCTCCCAGCAGCTGGTAAAGTATGCCGATCCGGTCGGAGTAACCATATTTGTCGGTCTGTACGGCGGGATTCCGGATCTCCTGGCAACAGCGGTCGAGCAGGCGGCGGGCCCGCAGGGTATCTCCTTGCTGATAAAGACATTCGGCAGTTTCCGTCATGATGCGTCGCAGGGAAAGTACCATCCGGATATTGGTTTCGTCCAGATACAGATCCGGGTCGTCCAGTCCTCCGTACCGGAATTTCTCCATCAGGTTCCGGTAAGTTTTGTCCGTATCGATGGCAGCTCCGGCAGCCACAGCATCGTAAGGTACGATGCGTTGTGCCAGTCCTTCCTGTACCAGATTGCGGCTGATGTCCAGATATTCCTCGATTCTCATCGTGGAGGCGACGTAGAGCGGGCGTTCCCAGTTGCACGAACTGATCAGATCAATCAGCATCAGGCTGGAGCGGGTCAGGTAGCCTCGTCCTTTCAGACGGATGATCATGGTATCGGGGATTTCTGTGCCTTCGGGAATCAGCATCCCTGAACGGCATACTGCCTCTTTGTCTACCGGGATATGGATTTCGTCCGTCGGAATACAGCGTAAGTCGGCTTTGTCGCTTGTAAGCCAGTGGCGGACAATGTTCTTCCATTCCCAGGGATCTTCCCCGAAAGGATTTTCATCAGGATGCTCCCGATAGAAAGTTTCAATTTGTTCTTTCAGGCGGATAGCAGTTCCGTTTTCATCCTGCCCGACAACAGGATTTACGCTGACCGCATCATTCACTCCGTCCCGGTAATAAGCCCGCGGAATGGAGAAGGGAAGTCCGGGCGAGCTGTAGGCCGGACGTTTCATCTGGTCTGCATACCAGCCTCCGCTCAGATACATCAGGTTGCAGACACGTGTATCGGTGCGTATGTTTTCCACTTCAGTGCTATACCACAATGGGAAGGTTTCGTTGTCACCGTTGACAAACAGAACGGGGTTTCCTTTCTCCTGCAATGTGTACAGGTAATTCTGTCCCATGTCATGGCAGACCATTCTTCCGCTGCGGTCGTGGTCATCCCATGTCTGGCTTGCCATTTGCAGGGGAATCAGGATTCCCACTATTCCGGCCAGAAGAACGGCAGCCGCCGGTTTCAGTTTCCGTTTCAGCAGAGCAGCAATGCCGGCAACTCCCATTCCGGTCCAGATGGCAAAGGCATAAAATGAACCGGCGTATGCATAGTCCCGTTCACGTGGCTGGGTGGGAGCCTGGTTCAGGTAAAGAATGATGGCCAGTCCGGTCATGAGAAACAATAGCAGGACGATGTTGAACTGCTGATTTCCTTTCTGTCCTTTTCGCAGCTGCCAGCAGATGCCCAGTAAGCCCAGCAGCAAAGGAAGTCCGTAATATACGTTGTGTCCCTTGTTGTGTTTCTGCGAGTCGGGTAAAGCTTCCGGGTCACCGGTGAGATGCCGGTCGATGAAGGAAAAGCCGGTGATCCAGTTGCCGTGATCCGGTAGTCCGTTTCCCTGTACATCGTCCTGTCGGCCTACAAAGTTCCACAGGAAATAGCGGATATACATAAAGTTGACCTGATAAGTCAGGAAATAACGGAGATTATCCCAGGCCGAGGGAATCTCTATGGAAGTCATTTCTCCGGAAGCCTTGTCATAATAGGTTACGGTTTTTCCCTGCATGGTTCCCAGCCAGCTCTTATAAGCATCGGCATACTGGTCGTTATACATGCGGGGAAACCATACGCAGGTTTCCGGCTGATATAGCGGTTTGAGTTTGTGTCCGGTTACTACATATTCGTGCCGGGTGCTGTCAGCAGTCCAGTCTTTCCGCCGGTATTGCGGTTCTGTTTCCTGGTAGTCGTAGCTGAGGTATCCGTCTTTTTCTTTGAGAGCCCGTGGAGAAGCGAAGGTCGGTCCGTACAGAAGCGGGGTGTCACCGTACTGTTCACGCCCCAGATAGTCTTTGAGCGTGAAAGGGTCTTCGGGTGATTGCTGGTCCATCGGTGTATTGGCGGCCGACCGGATCAGAATGACGGCATACGACGAATAACCGACGGTCATCATCAGCAGACTGAAGCTTAGTACATGAAGTATGCGCCATGCAGTTCCTTCCGGATGTTGCCTGAGATAACGCCGGAGCAAAAAGAGACATCCGAAGGCAAGGATGGCTGAAAGCAGCACGGTAAAAAGAGTACTTCCCTGCATGGTGATGCCCAGCAGCAGGAGACTGAGCAGGAAAGTGAGGCTCATGCGCATCGGATGACTGGAACGGATACTTTCGGCACAGCTCCAGATCAGGACTCCCATCAACAGCAGCACATAGAGCAGCATACCGGAGTTGTAGGCTGCATGAAGGCCGTTGACCAGAGCCAGTTCGAATTGTCCGGCCACTTTCATCACACCCGGAACAATACCATAAAGCACGAAGGCTACCAGCAGACAGGAAAGGAACAGGGCCAGTAAGGTACCTTTCAGGGTAGGCTGTTTCCATTTCCGGTAATAGAAGAGCAGTCCGGCAGCCGGAATGCAGAGTAGATTGAGCAGATGAACCCCGATGGACAGACCGATGAGATAGGCCAGCAGGATCAGCCAGCGGTCGCTTCGGGGAGAGTCGGCTTCTTCTTCCCAGCGCAACATCAGCCAGAATGCTACGGCCGTGAAGAAGGAAGAGAAGGCATAGACTTCACCTTCCACCGCGGAGAACCAGAAGGTATCACTGAACGTATAGACCAGCGCACCGGCAAATCCGCATCCCATGACCAGAAAGATCTGTTCGGGCCGCAGGTTTTCTCCGTCTCCGTTACCGGCAATCAGCTGCCGGGTGAGATGAGTGATGGTCCAGAACAGAAACAGGATGCAGCCGGCACTCAGCAGGGCATTCATGATATTAATAAGAAGAGCAATTTGTGCAGGATCTCCGGCCAGTTGGGAAATGACATTACCGGTCAGCATGAAGAACGGAGCACCGGGCGGATGACCGACTTCCAGTTTGGCTGCCGAAAGGATGAATTCCGGACAATCCCAGAAGCTGGCAGAAGGTTCTACTGTCAGCGTATAGACGATGGCGGCCAGGATAAAAGATACCCATCCGCACACACGGTTGATGGTTCGATAGGATCGCATAATCAATCAGTTTGGTTTATGCGACAAAGTTACTCCGGATTGAAGAGACACTCAAGCAAGGGATGCGGACATTTAATGAGTCCGTTATCTTTTTCTACTTATTGATAATCAATAGGTAATGTCTGATCTGTCAAGAACGGGCATGCGGACATTTGTCCGTTTCCCTATCCGCAGGAGGCTGCTTCTCTGCAGGATGCTGATGGTAATTCAGCTTCCATTTTCTTCTGGATCCGGAACTTGGCTTTCGTGACAGATCCCGGTGAGATTCCGTAGAATATGGCCATTTGTCCGGTTGTGAATCCCAGGCGCATGAGGTAACAAAGTTCCCGGTCACGTCCGGTCAGTCCTTTTATTTTCCGGATCGTCTGAGAATATCCGTCATAAAGAATATCCATGAAACCAATCAGAACCTGCCAGTCCTCCTCGCTGGAGACAGGCATGAAAGCCGGTTTGTTTTTCATCCGGTTCAACAGCTCCACGGCTTTCAGACTGTTTTCGGAAAGCAGTAACTGTTCCCGGTTACGGAGAGACTGCTCCTTTTCCCGCATCTGCTGTTCCTGTTGCAGGTAGTACGCCAGTTCTTCGTGGAGCAGGCGGTTTTCTTCGAGCGAAGCGTGGCTCTCTTCCAGCGTCCGTTGCAGTTCCCGGATATGTGTATGGCTGTTGAAAAGTTCAGTCTGGTAGTTTTCGATTTTCTTCCGGTTTTCGTCCAGCAGACTTTTGAACCACTGGATTTCTTTTTCCCGGCGTTGTTCTTCGTGCTTTTTGCGGCGGTAGGTGATGAACAGCAGGGTGAGCAGAAGCAAGATGATTCCCAGTCCGACAGACAGATGAGTCAGTCTTTCATTCCGGATCCGTTCAGCCTGCAGCTGAGCCTTTTGCTGTTTGTAGCGTGCCTCCCAGTTCAGCAATTGCTCACGCTCGTACAGAGAACAGATGGAATCTTTCTGTTCGGCAAGGATTGATGAAGTCTGCCGGATGCTTTCGGAAAGAAGGCCGGAAAGGTTGTTTTTGCTTGCAATCTGCTGGCTGAGTTCCTTAAAATAGCGGGCGGTGTCTCCCTGATTCAATAGAGTATAGTCGAGGCTGAGCCGGCTGGTTGTTTCGTACAGAAGCCGATGGTCTTCCGTACGTTGTGCAAGGTTGTAGCCTTTCCGATGGTTTTCAACAGCCTTCTCATAAAGGCCGTACCGGAAAAGCAGATCGCCTAACTGATTGTATGTATTGGCTTTTAACACTGTATCCCGTTCTTCTCCCAGCAGATCCAGGGCATCCCAGTAGCAGATCAGTGCCTGTTTGACCTTGTTTTCCTGTTCAAACCGTTTGCTGTCCTGCAGTAGCTGATGTACCTGGGTGGCAGTATTTTTACCGGAAGAACTTTCCTGCGGCGCACAGGAAGTAATTGTGATTGTCCATAACAGGAAAAACAAGTAAGGAAGGATTTTCATGGTAATTGTTTTAATGTCCGAACAAAATTAGAAAAAAATCGGAATATCCGGACTTTAAATCAGTTGGAATCTGTTGTTAAAGTTCAGGCGAAGATACCCCTGTAACAACGGGGTATCTTCGCCTGGGCATCATGGAAGGATTTATTCAAAATCACTTTGCTGCTTCTCCACCTCTTTCAGTTTCAGACGGTTCAGCTCCTGCTGTAGCTGGTGGATCCGCTTTTCACAGTCGGATGTGCCAACGGACGTACTGGCAGAATTGCGTACATCTTTTGTTTCAGTTTCCCTGACTTCTTCCGGATTGGCAATGAGCGGATGAGCCGCCTTACGGGTCGGAATGATCAGTTCGGCCGATACGGGGGTATGTTTTCCTTGCCATACCACGGACGCACGCACTTTGATCTCTCCGGGAGTAGTCGTTGTGCGAACCAGTACAGGAGCGGTTCCCCACAAAACAGGACGCGGATTGGTAAAGGTTTCTTCATTGGCAATTAACTGGCCCGGACCTTCGATTTCAAACTGAATTTCATAATTGTTCAAGCGTTTGATATTTCCGTTATCGTCGCTGACTGCTGCGATTACCGTTACGATATCGGAACCATCGGCTGTGGCCTGTACCTGTTCATCGTCTGCCCATAACAGGAGTTTGGAAGGACGGCGTGAAGGCATAACCTTATGAGTAGCTACTACCTTTCCGTCGATCAGTCCTTCTGCAAGCAGATAAGAATCGGCATGCTTCCGGTCGCGTGCCAACTGCTTGTCATGCATCACATCGAATACATCCTTGAACGTAATAATGGGTGAGGGCATTCCTTCCTTGGTCTGCGGCTTGTGGTAAGTTTGTGTCTGGCCATCTTTGCAGAAAGTCAGGCGGACTTCTTCGCAATTGCTGTAAACTGTGACATCTTTGGGCGAGAAAGGAGTCATCGCATTGGCAATGTACACCATCGGTCCGTTGTCGGCAATCAGTTCCGGATTTTTTTGAGCCGGTCTTTGAGAGCAGAACATATAATAGGAAAGTTTAGGCTGGCGGAAAGCATCCATGATTCCTCCGTAGAACGGATCGGGATGATATCCCCGCTGATGGTCGAAAGAATGCCAGAGACATCCGCCGACATGCTGTCTCGGATTGCGGTAAAGAACATCGTAGCATGTGTATGGATAATCTGTTTTGGCATATCCTTGTGCCTGGACGAGCATCGGTACTTCTCCCCATCCCCGGTTGACACGGCTGGGAGAGTTATGGGAGTTCCAGTCGTCTACATTGTCTCCCCATTCCCGGGTGAAATAACTGATATTGGGATCGAGTTTATCTGTATTGAATGCCCCTCCCATGCCGTTTAGCGGGTGAGTAAACTGAACCGGGAAGTATTCGTGTCCCAAAGCCGTGACATCACATCCGGCATAACAATATGGATAAGGGTATTCTTCTTTGAGGATATTGACTACATTCTTGGCGAATTCTGCCGGATACCAGGTTTCATTCAGAATCGGTTCCCACATCCATACCGAAGGATGGTTGCGGTCACGGCGAACCATGTTCCGGATGTCGCTGTATACCCGTTCGGCAAAAATCGGAGCTTCGTTCCAGAACTGCCATCCCGGAGTATTGACGATGACGAAAAGTCCCAGTTCGTCACAAGCATCCATGAAGGCCGGATCCTGCGGATAATGGGCATTCCGGATGACACGTAAACCGGCGTCACGCAATTTCTTGGCATCTCGCCAGTGAAGACTGTTGGACAAGGCATTGCCGATTATGGCAAAGTCCTGGTGACGGTTTGCTCCGATCAGAGGTTCCGGATAAGGTTTTCCGTTTAACCAGAATCCGTCTTTTCCTTTGAATTCAATGCTTCGGATACCGATACGGCGACTGTATCCGTCTGTCACATGACCGTTCTTGTCTTTTACATAGACACGCAGCGAGTAAAGGTACGGAGAGTCGGGTGACCACAGGTGAGGATTTTCTACCTGAGTCTGGACAGAAAACTGACGTGCCTTTCCTTTGCCGACGGACAAGCTTTTTTCCTGCGTAAATATCTGTTTCCCTTCCCGGTCCCATAATTCATAGACCAGTTTTCCGTTGAAGGACTTTCCGGATTCGTTACGGATGTGTGCATCCATTCTGATTTTTGCAGACTGGTCAGATACCTGGTCGTAAGAAACGAAAAGTCCTCCTCCTGCTGTTTCATTTTCATAGTTGGGATCAGTGATGTACACATCATTGTGTGCAATCATCCAGCAATCCCGGTAAATACCGCCGAAGTAAGCAAAATCGAGCATGTCCTGAGTCTTTCCCGGCGGATAAGACGGGTCGTCACTATTGTCGGCCCATACGGTGATAATATTGTCTTCACCATATTTCAAAGCTGAGGTAACATCTACGATTACCGGCAGAAATCCTCCAAAATGTTCTTTGAGGAGTTTTCCATTCACCCAGACTTTTGATTTGCCCATGATGGCTTCGAAGTGAAGGAAAAGCTTTTTTCCTTTCCAGGATGTTTCGGGAGTAAAGTGTTTCCGGTACCAGACTTCTCCTTGATAGTTGATGCATCCGCTGGCTTCGGCAGGCAGGTATTCTATTCCGTCGGGCAGTGATACAACGTTCCATTCCCGGTCGTTGTAGTCTGTTTGTTCAGCTCCTTCTGCTGCTCCTTTGTGAAAGCGCCATCCGGGATTCATGCTATAAACGGTTCGTCCGGTATTCGGCAGCTCATAGAAACCCGCAGTAGAATAAGTTGGCTGATAGTCAGCTCGGGCTGTCAGGGTAAGGAAAGCCCATAAACAGACTGTCAGTAATTTCCATGAAACAAAATGTGATTTCATAAGCAATAGGGGTTAATAAGAGAATGTTTTTTATTTTCAAAAGTAATAGATTAATATGAATATATTCGCGTTTTTAGTTTTTTTATAGTTCAGGCGGTAAGTTACTTATTAAAAAAGTAGCTTACCGCCTGAACTATAGTTGAATTAGGATAAAAGCAGATTAGAATCTGCAGCGGATATCGACACCTACCTGTACGGGGCGTCCCTTCTGTGCAAATCCGCGGCTCATTGTTTCAAAGTAGAAAGCCTGATAGTCCTTGTTGAGTGCATTGTTGACCCAGAAAGCCACCTGACCGTTTCCTTTGTTGAAGCTGACACGTCCGTTCAGTGTTCCGTAAAGAGCCTGGCTGACATCGTTCTTTTCTGTCCAATAAATGCGTCCCGCTGCCCGATAAGCTGCATTGACTGTAATGTTGTCCAGAAAATTGTTTTTTTTCAGGGCAAAAATATATTCTCCCCCTACGGTAAAGGTATGTTTCGGAACGAAAGGTACATAATGTCCGTTGTAGCTTACTTCCTGTTTTTGTCCGTTGATCCGTTCTTCGGTTACATAGTCGGTAAAGGTTGCATAGGTATAACCGTAGTTACCGTTGAGGCTGAACGCATCTGTGATTTGTGCCCGTAAGGCAACTTCACCTCCCAGGCTTCTGCTCTTTCCGGCATTGACCGTGATACGTCCAAGTCCGCTTTCTGCGAAACGGGACAATTGCTGGTCGCGTGTGCTCATATAGAACAGAGCAAGATCAGTTTGCAGCTTGCCGTTGAACAGCGTCAGATGAGAACCGATTTCATAGTTCCATGAATATTCCGGCTTGTAGAGTGTCGTTGCCTGAATATCGGTCTCTCCACTGGCAGACATTCCTTCCAGAATACCGATGACTTTCTGCTTGATGTCATCTCCGATCATGGGGACGTTGTTGATAACAGGAATTGTAACATCAGCAACGTCTTTCATCATACTGCTTTGCATGTCATTCTGCAACAGGTCTGAAAACATCTGGATGTTGTATCCACCGGAACGGTATCCCTTTGTGGCACTGACATAGATGTTGTTTCCTTTATCGAAGTTGTATTGCAAGGCTATTTTAGGGAGCAACTGTACATAGTCATGGCTGAGTTTTCCCTGATAGTTGTTCCGGCTTTCAAAAGACTGTTCCGGTATCATGGAAATTTCTTTGTTCAGCGGTTGTAGAACTCCACTTAATGAATAGGTATGTGTGAATTCACATCCGGTATCGTATTTCAGACGCAGACTTTCATAGTCAAGCCGTAAACCGGCTGTCAGAGAAAGTCCTTCCAGTCCGAATAAATCATTGAAAGTGGACTGATGAAATACGGCTCCGTTGAGGATCGGAGTATCGAAACGTCCGTTAATCGGGAGTTGGGATCCGTTGATTTGATCGCTGAATTGGAACTTCATGCTCATGGGACCCATCTGGATTTGCGGCATGTAGCGGTTGGCGTTGGTGTTGATCGTCTGGTTCAGCCAATTGACTCCGTCAGCCTGGAAAGTTACGGGGGCATTCGTACCCAGCCACTGATAAAAGCCGCTGATACCGGTAGTCCACTGCCAACGTCTTCCTGGTTTTGATTTCAGGACAATTTCCTCAGACAATGTCTTGGAGTTCTGTTTCTGCATCATGGTATACAGGTCTTGTTCGGTGAAGTCCTGATCCAGATTCATCTGGTCATATAAATACTGGAAGCCGGTAACACTGCTCAGGATAAAGTTCTCAGCTTGATGTTCCAGATTCAGTCCGGTATTCAGCAGGTTCCGTTTGTATCCACATTCATTATTATAAGCAATTTTTCCAATATACTCTGCCCGGTCTTCTTCTCCTTCTACTTTACCGGTGTATTCATAGGGATATCCTCCCTGGTTGGTATATTCATAATTGACGGTAAAATCCAGTTTCAGATTTTCTTTCGGAAGCCAGATTGCACGGATTCTTCCTCCGAATTCGTCGTCCGTATCAATCCGTTTGCCAGTCAGGCTGTTTTTGAAGAAACCTCCGTTGTGCTGATAAAACAATCCTACAGAAAAAGCAAAATGAGGAGAAATCCGCTTCCTCAAGTATGTAATGAACGGGAGATTGTCAAACAGTATTTTAGCGGAATCGGTTCAGATGGTTTTGAATATGCATATCTCTATCCGGGGATGAATAAAGTGCTTCAATCTGCAGGAAGGGTGATCAGGACAGAAAAAGACAGAGGACTGATCCTTTTGCTCGATGAGCGGTTTTCCACAGGAAGGTATCGGGAATTATTTCCCAGAGAATGGAGTAATGCCCGACACTGTACTGCGGAAAGTTTGACGAGTTACATGCAGGAATTTTGGGAATGTTAGCATGTTTTATCACGGAAGTAACTCAAAAATTCCATTGAGGCACGTGAGAGCGGAAGGTGTTCGTTGTATGCGATAGCAAGTTCGCGCTCGGGAAGTTCTTCTTTTGTGTGCAGGATGAATACGTCTTCGCTGTCAGGGAAAATACAATAGTCCGGCACAAAAGCAATGCCTAATCCTATGCGTGCCAGATCGATCAGCAGATCATTGCTCGTAAGTTCGATTTCGGGAACAAGATCGAGCTGATGTTGTTGAAATACCTGACGAAGAAATTCGTTGGTCGTACTGTTTTTGTCCAGCATTAAGATGGGATATTTCAACAGTTGGGAGAAAGTCAGAGTTTCTCCTTTTAGTTTTTGGAAAGTATTTCCGGCGATAAACACGTCTCTGAATTTTTTGATGCGCATAACGGAAGTTGTTGTTCCGAGGTGATTGTTCGGAAAGTTTACAACAGTAAGATCTACAAGTCCGTTTCGCAGAAGCTCGGCACATTTCATGGACGTTTGGTTGATTACTTTGATATGCGCGCCGGGAAATGCTTTATGAAAGCGCTCTAAGTAAGGAATCAGGAAATAGCGGCATATAGTATCGCTGGCACCGATGCGTATT
>OGXZ01001771.1_pt1 | contig 11828 bp, 9 predicted proteins | sample 1576431 | NCBI WGS metagenome assembly OGXZ01 (sample SAMEA3541590, study PRJEB24748) | human gut metagenome | biome: human gut; feature: human-associated habitat; material: faeces | place: China | collected 2012
CATGTACGCCATTTGAAACAGCTCCCTTGCTGGACCTGCTTCACCAACGAAGAAGCACACCGCATCCTGCAGGAAGGTCTGCCGGATTCTCCCCTTTTCAACGGACAAATCCAAAGTATCGGCCCACGTTATTGCCCCAGTATAGAAACCAAGATTGTGACTTTCCCCGACAAACCGCAGCACCAGCTTTTCCTGGAGCCCGAAGGGGAAACAACCCAAGAGCTCTACTTGAATGGATTCTCTTCTTCATTGCCCATGAATATCCAGATTGCAGCATTGAAAAAGATACCGGCGTTCAGAGACCTCGTCATCTACCGCCCGGGCTATGCCATCGAATACGACTTCTTTGACCCCACCCAACTGAAACATACGCTGGAAACGAAGAATATAAAGAATCTGTTCTTTGCCGGACAAGTAAACGGAACAACCGGTTACGAGGAAGCAGCTGGACAAGGAATCATGGCAGGTATCAACGCCCACATCAATTGCCACGGCGGAGAACCGTTCACCCTTGCAAGGGATGAAGCATATATCGGCGTTTTAATCGATGACTTGGTAACAAAAGGTGTGGACGAGCCTTACCGTATGTTTACTTCCCGTGCCGAATATCGCATCCTGCTCCGTATGGATGATGCGGACATGCGACTCACGGAAAAAGCCTGGAAGCTGGGACTCGCCAAGGAAGAGCGGTACAAGCTGCTGACAGAAAAACGTGAAGCCGTGAACCGAATTATAGACTTCGCGCGGAATTACTCGATGAAACCGGCATTAATCAATCCGGTATTGGAGCAGCTCGGCACAACTCCACTGCGCCAGGGATGCAAATTGATAGATTTGATAAACCGTCCGCAGATAACGATTGAGAACATTGCCGAACACGTCAGTGCCTTTAAACGAGAACTGGATAAAATATCCGATAGAAAGGAAGAAATTGTAGAAGCTGCAGAAATACTCATCAAGTACGAGGGATACATCGGACGCGAACGGATTATTGCGGATAAATTGGCAAGATTGGAAAGCATCAAGATAAAAGGTAAGTTTGACTATAATTCCATTCAATCCCTTTCTACCGAAGCTAGACAGAAGCTGATGAAGATAGATCCGGAAACAATAGCCCAAGCGAGTCGGATTCCGGGAGTATCTCCAAGCGACATTAACGTGCTACTGGTACTTTGCGGACGATAGAGCGCAAAGTTCCACGTGAAACAAAGAATTCAATAAACGTATTAAATAAACTGATTATGAGCAAAGAAACTCTTACCAAAAGCATCCGAGAAATACCCGACTTCCCCATTCCGGGAATTCTATTCTACGATGTAACTACCTTGTTCAAGGAGCCTACCGCCTTGCAGGAACTCTCGGACACACTATACGAGATGTATAAAGACAAAGGCATCACCAAAGTAGTGGGTATAGAATCAAGAGGATTCATTATGGGCCCCATTCTCGCCACCAGACTGGGGGCAGGCTTCGTACCTATCCGCAAGCCGGGAAAGCTTCCTGCAGAAACCATTGAAGAAAGCTATGATAAAGAATATGGCAAAGACACCGTGCAGATGCACAAGGATGCCATCAATGAAGACGATGTAGTATTGCTACACGACGACTTGCTGGCAACCGGTGGAACAATGGAAGCCGCCTGCAAACTGGTGAAACAGATGAACCCCAAGAAAGTGTATGTAAACTTCATCATCGAGCTGAAAGAGCTTCATGGCAAGGATGTGTTTGGAGATGATGTGGAAGTGGAGGCTGTGCTGTCGCTTTAGCCATTTCATATTTCACCACAGATTACACAGATTAACACAGATTATTTATCCACCACAAAACACAGTTTTATCGAATAGAAATCTGCGCTAATCTGTGTAATCTGTGGTGAAACGTCGGTATTATGGAAGAACTCAGAACTAACGACTACCTCAAAGGGATTGTATCCAACCTTCCCGAAAGTCCCGGTATTTACCAATATCTGAATACCGAAGGGACTATTATATATGTAGGAAAGGCAAAGAATCTGAAGCGAAGAGTGTCTTCCTACTTCAACCGGGAGCACGAACCGGGAAAGACGAGGGTGCTGGTCAGCAAGATTGCAGATATCCGATATATCGTGGTGAATACGGAAGAAGACGCGCTATTGCTGGAAAACAATCTTATCAAGAAATACAAGCCTCGCTACAACGTACTGTTGAAAGACGACAAGACGTATCCCAGCATCTGCGTGCAGAACGAATACTTTCCACGCGTATTCAGAACCCGGAAGATAATCCGTAACGGTTCCTCCTATTATGGCCCTTACAGCCATATACCTTCCATGTACGCATTACTCGACCTCATCAAGCATCTGTACCCTTTGCGTACATGCCACCTGAACCTCTCTCCGGAAAACATACGTGCCGGAAAGTTCAATGTTTGCCTGGAATACCACATCAAGAACTGTGCAGGACCTTGCATCGGGAAGCAAAGCCAGGAAGAGTATCTGAAAAACATCGCTGAAATCAAGGAAATACTCAAAGGGAATACCCAGGAGATAGAACGGATGCTTTTCCAGCAAATGCAGGAACTGGCAGCCGAAATGAAGTTTGAAGAAGCACAGAAGATAAAGAAGAAATACCTGCTGCTGGAAAACTACCGGGCGAAATCGGAAGTGGTAAGCAACGTGCTGCACAATATCGACGTGTTCTCCATCGAAGAAGACAGCGATGAAAAGTCCGCTTTCGTCAACTACCTGCACATTACGAACGGTGCCATCAACCAGGCTTTCACCTTTGAATACAAGAAACGATTGAATGAGAGCAAAGAAGAACTGCTCTCTCTCGGCATCATCGAAATGCGGGAAAGATACAAGAGCCTTTCTCGTGAAATCATCGTGCCTTTTGAGCTGGATATGGAGCTGAAAGATGTCGTCTTTACCATCCCGCAACGGGGAGACAAAAAGAAACTGCTGGAACTCTCCATCCTCAATGTGAAGCAGTACAAAGCCGACCGCCTGAAGCAAGCCGAAAAGCTGAATCCGGAGCAACGGACCGTGCGCCTGCTGAAAGAAATACAGCAAGAGCTGCACCTGGACCGCCTGCCCATGCAGATAGAATGTTTCGACAACTCCAACATCCAGGGTTCCGACCCCGTGGCCGGGTGCGTGGTCTTCGTCAAGGGGAAACCTTCCAAGAAGGATTACCGCAAGTACAATATCAAGACCGTAGAGGGACCGGATGACTATGCCTCCATGAAAGAGGTCGTAAAACGGCGCTATCAGCGCGCTATAGAAGAGAAAGCACCCCTGCCCGACCTTCTTATCACCGACGGCGGAAAAGGGCAAATGAGCGCCGTAAAAGAGGCGATAGACGAGCTTGGCCTGAACATCCCCATCGCCGGACTTGCCAAAGATGGCAAACACCGCACTTCCGAGCTATTGTATGGCTACCCTCCCCAGACCATCGGATTGAAACAGAACACCCCCCTCTTCCGACTGCTGACGCAGATTCAAGATGAAGTGCACCGCTTCGCCATTACCTTCCACCGCGACAAGCGCAGCAAACGGCAGATTGCCTCTGCACTGGACGAGATAAAAGGCATCGGCGAAAAGACGAAAAGCGCATTGCTCAAGGAGTTCAAAAGCGTGAAGCGTATCCGCGAAGCATCTGCCGAGGAGCTTGCCGCCGTGGTGGGAGAAGCGAAAGCCAAAATCATCCAGACCTATTTCTCAGAGAAATAATAACTGATAAATCCGTCTGTAAAGCCATGCACACAACGAATTAATTCGTAACTTTGTTCCCTCAAAAAGACAAGAATAACATGAGAGTAGTGATACAACGTGCCGGACACGCTTCCGTCACCATCAACGGAACCTGCAAAGCCTCCATTGGAAAGGGCCTCATGATACTCGTAGGCATCGAAGAATCCGATGGAAAAGAAGATATCGACTGGCTTTGCAAGAAGATAGTCAACCTGCGCATTTTCGATGACGAAAACGGCGTAATGAACAAATCCATTCTTGAAGCAGACGGCGAGATACTGGTTATCAGCCAGTTCACCCTCCACGCCTCCACCAAGAAAGGCAACCGTCCCTCCTACATACGGGCAGCACGGCCGGAAATATCCGTCCCGCTGTACGAACAATTCTGCCGGGAACTGAGTTTAGCATTAGGTAAAGAAATAGGTACCGGCGAATTTGGTGCCGATATGAAAGTAGAACTGATGAACGATGGTCCCGTGACCATCTGTATAGATACAAAAAACAAGGAATAATGACGTTAGAAGAAGCACAGAAACAAGTGGATTCCTGGATAAAGGAATACGGAGTGCGCTATTTCAGCGAACTCACCAATATGGCGATACTGACCGAAGAAGTGGGCGAACTCGCCCGCGTCATGGCACGCAAGTATGGCGACCAATCCTTCAAGAAAGGAGAAAAAGACAATCTCGACGATGAGATGGCAGATGTTCTTTGGGTACTTCTCTGCCTTGCGAACCAGACCGGAGTGAACCTGACAGACGCCTTCTGCCGCAACTTCGAGAAGAAAACCAGACGTGACCAGACAAGACATATCAATAATCCTAAATTGAAAAACCATGGAGAAGAATGAGCCTACCCAGAGTAAGTATGACGCCGCCCTGGCAAAGTACAACACCCAACTGGATGATGCAGAAATAGCTGCACAAGCTGCCAGAATCATTGCAGAGAAAGTACCGGCAAACAATACACCGGAGGTAAAGAAATTCCTGTTCAACTGCATTGACCTTACCACACTGAAGAGTGAAGACAGCGATGAAAGCGTCATGAAATTCACCCAGAAAGTGAATAAATTCGACGAAGAGTTCCCCGACCTGAAGAATGTGGCAGCCATCTGTGTATACCCCAATTTTGCAGAAGTCGTAAAAGACACGCTGGAAGTGGAAGATGTAAAAATAGCTTGTGTATCAGCAGGTTTCCCCTCCTCCCAGACTTTCATTGAAGTGAAAGTGGCAGAAACTGCCATGGCACTGATGGAAGGCGCCGATGAAATAGACATCGTTATTTCGGTGGGCAAGTTCCTGGCGGGAGACTATGAAGGCATGTGCGAGGAGATACAAGAACTCAAAGCAACCTGCAAAGAGCACCACATGAAGGTAATCCTCGAAACCGGAGCTTTGAAGACGGCTTCGAACATCAAAAAAGCATCCATCCTTTCCATGTATTCGGGTGCCGATTTCATCAAGACTTCCACCGGCAAGCAGCAGCCTGCCGCCACGCCGGAGGCCGCCCTGGTTATGTGCCAGGCCATCAAGGAATATCACGAGCTGACGGGTATCAAGGTAGGCTTTAAGCCCGCAGGAGGAATCAACTGCGTGAACGATGCACTGATTTATTACACCATCGTCAAGGAAGTGCTCGGCGAAGAATGGCTGAACAACGAACTGTTCCGCTTGGGAACCAGTCGTCTTGCCAACCTGCTGCTTTCGGAAATCAAGGGCGAGGAAATGAAATTCTTTTAAGAGGAAGCTGCATTTACCTATAAATAAAGCCTGATGGAGTGGGTTCCATCAGGCTTTCTCATATTATCAACTGGAAACAGTCCGTCATTTTTCCCGTTCTACCACATAATCCAGATACCCGGCTAGCGCTACTTTTACCTCCGTATCGGGCAAAGAAGCCAGCAAAGAAAGAGCCTTTTCCTTATAGTCATACATCACTTGCGAAGCATACTCTATACCACCATTCTGCTTGGTAAATTCGATTAAATGGGCTATTTCGCCAGGCGTTGCCTCCCCATTCTTTATCTTTACGGCAATTTCTTCCGCTGTTTTATCCTTCACGGTATTGAGCACATGAAGCGCAGGCAGAGTCAACTTCCCCTCCACCATATCATTTCCGGTAGGTTTGCCTATTTCCTTGCTCTCGGAGTAATCGAAAATATCATCCTTTATCTGAAAACAAAGCCCGATATATTCACCGAACAGACGCGCAGATTCCGCCTTTTCATCGCTGGCTCCCACCGAGAGAGCGCCCGCCTTCGTACAAGCTGCAAAGAGCACGGCCGTCTTCTTGCGGATAACGTCGAAATAGACTTCCTCGGAGAAATGGAGATTGCTGACGTTGGAAAGCTGCAGAAGTTCACCATCTGCCAAATCCTGCCCCAGGCAGGAGACGATGTCGATAATGTCATGGTTACGGGTCATGCCCACTTGCACCAACGCTGTTGCAAGCAGATAATCGCCTGCCAGTACGGCTACTTTATTATTGAAAATGGCATTAACGGAGAGTTGTCCACGGCGTTCAGTACTTTCGTCCACTACATCATCGTGCACAAGGCTGGCATTATGAAGAAGTTCCAACGCAACCGCAGCATGCAGGGTTGCAGGACATACCTTGCCAAAAAGCTTCGCAGCCAGAAGCACCAGAATGGGGCGCATCATCTTCCCGTTCTTCTGCCGGATATGCGCAATTACGCTGTTCAGCAAAAGGTTGGAACTGGAGAGGGTACTTTCAAAAAGCTTCTTGAAGTCCTCCAATTCCTCAGAAATCGGAGATTTTATCAATGATGAGTTGTCCATGCATCGCTATTTGCCTACAAAAATAGTAATAAAACGGTTAATACGGTATTTTTTTGTACTTTTACCATGAAAAAAAGGATTAAATGTATGAATTCAATCGATAAACTGTTTTTGCTCGATGCCTATGCACTGATATATCGAGCCTATTACGCGTTCATCAAGAACCCGAGAATCAATTCAAAAGGATTCAACACTTCGGCCATTCTGGGCTTTGTAAACACCCTGGAAGAAGTGCTCAAAAAAGAGAATCCCACACACATAGGAGTAGCCTTCGACCCGTCGGGCCCCACCTTCCGCCACGAGGCCTACGAGCAATACAAGGCACAGCGCGAGGAGACACCCGAGGCCATCCGCCTTTCCGTACCTATTATAAAGGACATCATCCGCGCCTACCGCATTCCCATCCTCGAAGTATCCGGCTACGAAGCCGACGACGTGATAGGCACGCTCGCCACCGAAGCCGGACGGCAGGGCATCACCACCTATATGATGACTCCCGACAAGGACTACGGGCAACTGGTATCGGACCGCGTCTTCATGTACCGCCCCAAGCACACCGGCGGATTCGAAGTGATGGGTACCGAAGAAGTAAAAACCAAGTTCAACATACAGACCACCGAGCAGGTCATCGACATGCTGGGACTGATGGGTGATGCTTCCGACAACATCCCCGGCTGTCCGGGTGTGGGCGAGAAAACCGCACAGAAACTGATTGCCGAATTCGGCAGTATCGAAAACCTGCTGGAACATACCGACCAGCTGAAAGGCGCACTGAAAACGAAAGTGGAAACCAACCGCGAGATGATAACCTTCTCCAAATTCCTTGCCACCATCAAAACAGATGTTCCCATTCAGCTCGACATGGATTCGCTCGTCCGCGAAGAACCGAACGAAGAGGAACTCCGCAAGATTTTCGAGGAGTTGGAATTCCGCACACTCATCGATCGGGTACTCAAAAAGGGAAGCGGCAATTCGTCCTCCCCTACTCCAACCTCTCCGGTACCCGACCTCTTTGCCGGGACTCTGTTTGCCCAGCCGCAAACCTCCACTCCCGAAAACAGCGCCCCGATTCAAGGCGATTTGTTTGCAAATTTTGCGGGCGAGGGGACGGGCGTTTCTGAAAATTCAAACCTGACGCGGTTAGAAATGCTCGATGTAGACTACCAACTCATTGATACAGAAGACAAAAGAGCAGAAATTATTCAAAAGTTACTTACAAGCGAAATTCTCTCAATAGATACCGAGACTACCGGAACCGAGCCAATGGACGCCGAACTTGTAGGAATGAGCTTCAGCGATGCCGAAAACCGTGCATACTACGTACCCGTTCCCGCCGAACGAGAGGAAGTCTTAAAAATTGTAAACGAGTTCCGTCCCCTCTTCGAAAACGAGAAATCCATGAAGGTGGGACAAAATATCAAGTACGATATGATTATCCTCCAAAATTACGGCGTCCAGGTGAAAGGCAAACTTTTCGACACCATGCTTGCCCACTACGTGCTTCAACCCGAACTGCGACACAACATGGACTATCTGGCGGAAATCTACCTGCACTACCAGACCATCCACATCGATGAGCTAATTGGAGCGCGAGGCAAAAACCAAAAGAACATGCGCGACCTTCCACCCGAAGATGTCTACCGTTATGCCTGCGAGGATGCGGACGTCACCCTCAAACTGAAAAACGTGCTGGAAAAGGAACTGAAGGAGCAAGGTGCCGAACATCTGTTCTACGAAATAGAGATGCCGCTCGTCCCCGTACTTGTCAATATAGAGAGCAACGGAGTGCTGCTCGACACGGAAGCCTTGAAGCAATCGTCCCAACACTTCACCGTCCGTCTGCAGGAGATTGAGAAGGAAATCTACGAGATGGCTGGCGAGACATTCAACATCAGCTCCGCCAAGCAGGTAGGCGAAGTGCTGTTCGACAAGCTGAAAATCGTGGAGAAAGCGAAAAAGACCAAGACCGGACAATACGTCACCTCCGAAGAGGTGCTGCAAAGCTACCGCAGCAAGCACGACATCATCGGGAAGATACTGGAATACCGCGGACTGAAGAAACTGCTGAGCACCTATATAGATGCCCTACCCCAGCTCATCAACCCGCGCACGGGTCGCATACACACCTCCTTCAACCAGGCGGTGACCGCTACCGGACGCCTCAGCTCCAGCAATCCCAACCTGCAGAACATCCCCATCCGCGACGAAGACGGAAAGGAAATCCGCAAGGCGTTCATCCCCGACACCGGCTGCGAGTTCTTCTCTGCCGACTACTCGCAGATAGAGCTGCGCATCATGGCACACCTCAGCGAAGATAAGAACATGATAGACGCCTTCCTCAGCGGACACGACATCCACGCCGCCACCGCTGCCAAGATATATAAGATAGATATAAACGACGTAACCGCCGACATGCGCCGCAAGGCAAAAACGGCAAACTTCGGCATCATCTACGGCATCTCCGTCTTCGGGCTTGCCGAACGCATGGGCGTTTCCCGCCAGGAAGCCAAAGAGCTGATAGACGGCTACTTTGAAACCTACCCACAAGTGAAGGAGTATATGGACAAAAGCATCCAGGTGGCACGCGAGAACGGCTATGTGGAAACCATCTTCCACCGCAAGCGCTTCCTGCCGGACATCAACTCAAGAAACGGGGTGGTACGGGGCTATGCCGAACGGAATGCCATCAACGCTCCCATCCAGGGAAGTGCCGCCGACATCATAAAAGTAGCCATGGCACACATCTATCAGCGCTTCCAAGCTTACAATCTGAAAGCAAAGATGATTTTACAGGTCCATGACGAACTAAATTTCAGCGTTCCAGAGGCAGAAAAAGAGCTTGTACAGAAAATCGTAATCGAAGAGATGGAGCAGGCATATCGCATGTACGTACCCCTGAAAGCCGATTGTGGGTGGGGAAACAACTGGTTGCAGGCACACTAAACAGCCCAATAACTTTATTTAACTTACAATCAGAAAGCAACAGAAGCAATCCTTTCCAAATACAGTTTGCTCATCAGAATATCCGGCAACCTCGCTGCCGGATATTTTTTATTCACCAATCTTGCCAAAAGGAAAGCATACCGAAACCCTCACTACTGACATATTGATAAAATTTAATCCGATATTTATATTTATGTCAATTTAATACGTACCTTTGCAGCGAAATCAATGATATATTGATAGAAAATAGAAAGTTAAACTAAAAAAGACATAAAACCATGAAAGCAAAAGTATCTTTAAAAACAGTGATTGTTTCAGCACTTCTCTTAGTTTGCGGATTAAATGCCTCAGCCGACAATAAGAGCAACCTCATTTACAATTCGGAAGAAGTAAATGGCATGAAGGTGGCAGAGACCGTATACAAGATGGACGGAAACACGCTTGCCAACTATATGAAGTACAATTATAAGTACGACGACCAGAACCGCATGACGGAAAGCGAAGCCCTGAAATGGAACAGCACCAAGAATACATGGGGCAAGGACATGTGCATCCGCTATGCATACCAAGGCAAGACGATGACTACCACATACTACAAATGGAACAACAAGAAAGGCGAATACATACTGGTTCCCGAGATGACAGTAATCATGGACAACCCTAACATGTAATTGACAAACTCTCTCTTAAAGTAAGAAATCTTATTCCTAACAACAATAACCGAAACCTTTTATAAAAGAGCCGGAATGATTCGCACATTCCGGCTCTTTTATTATATCTTGAAAAACAAATCCTTTCCGTCAGATACCAATAACCTTACACGATTAGTATCCTGGATTGTTTTCTATAATGGCACTGTTTGTATCAATCTCACTTTGGGGAAGCGGCCAAAGTTCATCCTTTCCTTTGATATACTTCATCGTGTTATACACACGGAGATTCAGTGCTTTCCCATCCCAAGAACTACCCTCTGAATATGCCGGATGCCAGTTGTCATCAAATGAAGGCTTGGCATTGGACATAAGCCCTTTTTGATTGGGAGCATAAATCTTACCTGTCATCACTGTAGAAGCCATACCCCAACGACGGAGATCAAACCAACGAAAACCTTCATTACAAAGTTCAACAGTACGTTCGTAACGTAATGCCTTTCGGAGTCCGCTCTGCGAAGTAACTACCACATCGGGCATTCCTACACGATTACGAATTATATTGATGTCCGTTCGTGCTAACTCCAGATTGCCATCAGCCATTTCAATATTGGCTTCTGCCTCTATTAGATAAACCTCTGCTAAACGCATCAAGCCGCAATTAAGATCACTGGTTTCATGGTTGGAGATTGCAGCTCTTTCCAACTCGGCTATATCCAAATATTTCCTCCAGAGATATCCAGCAGGACCTTTAGTGCCATTGGCACCGTATACGCCCTTGGTTCCCTGTGACTCCATGTTTGTCACGTCCTTGCCCGTGCTATAGTCGTGAATCTTTTTACTGGTAGTGGAAGTCTGGAATTCTAGATTGAATATGCGTGAACCAGGTCGCAAACAGAAAAGATCCAGACGAGGGTCCCGGTTTTGCCAAGGGTTCTGCCAGTCATACAGAGAAGATTCCGTAATCGATTTGCCATCCTTGCATTGAAACATATCAACAAATGTTTGTGTAGGACCAAAATAGGCGCATCCTCCCAGTGTACGTGGAGCCATGTAATATGCCTCCTTGGTTTTATTACTGGATATTACCGCATCATACTGCACGGACCAGAGCCACTCATTGCTTGCCTCACCGTCATAACCAAACAGAGCCGTCTGACCGGTTGGCTCTCCTGCCTCATGACTTTCTCCACAATACTGTGTATTGATGGATTCCAATTCAAAGCCTGCCTCCTTAGCCAAATTCAAGGCTTGTTTGGCCGAACTGGCAGCCAAGTCATACTTTTTCCAATTCAAGGCAATACGGGCACGTAACGCATACGCTGCTACCCGTCCGATGCGTGCACTGCCATAGCTTTCTGCTTTATGGCGGAGTGGAAGGTTAGCCAAACACTCGTCGCTAAGATCCGAAAGCAGATTCTCTACAATGGTCTCTCTCGGTGTACGTGCAGGCTGCATCCAAGTACAAGCGCTGAGACCTGAACCCGCAAAAACACCCGATTTTCTGGGGAACTTTCCCCGGAGAACGGGTGTTTTTTGTTGTGCGGGGCCGGAGGTCTTGACAGAAAGCACTCAATATGATATGATTTTGATATCACGAAGAAACGCTTCCGACCCTGATAAGGAGGGACTTGTTATGGAAGAGAAAATTCTGAATACCCGCAAAAACGGCATGGCGGTACTGCTGCTCACCCTGCTGGGCTATGT
>OGXZ01001776.1_pt1 | contig 11809 bp, 10 predicted proteins | sample 1576431 | NCBI WGS metagenome assembly OGXZ01 (sample SAMEA3541590, study PRJEB24748) | human gut metagenome | biome: human gut; feature: human-associated habitat; material: faeces | place: China | collected 2012
CTGTGTGGTCCAAGCCCATATCAGGTTGTGGATAAAACGCTCCAAGTAGGCCTCCAGTTGCTCAGCGCTGATCTTGCCGTTTTCGGCAGGCATCGTAAACACTTTGTGGCCCGAGGCTTCCACGGCACCGCCTTCGTGGCCCGTAATGTGCCCCGTCTCAGCACACACCACGCCTTGGTAGTTGCGCAACAAGGCACGGATCACCGTGCTGTTGGTTTGCGTCCCACCCACCAAAAAGTGCACGTCCGCATCAGGATTGCCCACCGCCTTTCGAATCAAGGCTCTCGCCTCCTCACAATACACATCCTGTCCGTAGCCTGGGGTTTGTTCAAGATTGGTCTCGGTGAGCACTTTTAAAATTTCTGGCGCGCAACCTTCTTGATAGTCAGATTGAAAATACAGCATATTGACCTCCGTCGCTGTGTCCTTGTTTAGCAGAATGGACAAATCAGCCGATCACCAGCATTCATTGACCATCCTCGCCATGATCGGTAACATACTAGCAAAACGGCTAACGTCCACGAAGCGAGTGCATCGATGGATTTGTCTTAGGGGTTTAACCCAGTGTAGAGCGAGTAATTAGCTTGCACCCAAAACCCTAAACCTCCAACGCCCCTCAAACCTTTTTCTCAGGAATTGATACCTCATGGCAGCTGATCAGGCTGAAACGCTCTCTCAACGACTCTTTCAATATCGCCAAGATGGCGACATTAACGACGCGTATCAGCTCTGCTCCGAATTTCTCCAAAACGATCCAACCGCCTCTCAACAGCTTTCCAACCCATCACTCTTGCGGTCATGCTGTTGGACACTCATCGATACGATAAAAGCCACACCAGAGATGCCGTTGTCGGAAAAGATCCCTGAAGCGCTAAGTCTGCTCGCCAAACTGCCCCTTGATCAGCTACCTGAAACCAAAGAGTTCCGCCAAATCTACGGCTCGATTCTCAAATGGGGGTTTGGTGATTCGGTCGCGTTAGCCACAAGCGAGCACTACGGCGAAGCGTTAGACGGCTATCAGCGTTTTTGTCGACTCTTTTCTCACACTCAGCCACTTCAAACGCATATTGCGCTTTGTGTGAGCAAGTGGATCCTGATGGCTTTAGACGCAGAGCACTCCGAAGCACACTTGATCAACATGAAGCAAGCGCTCTTCTTGGTCTGCCAGCACTGCCGAAAGGCCAATGAATCCTCTCTGTATGAGGTGCTCAGTATGGCGCTCAATCTCGCCAAAGCCAACCTTCAGGGGGAGTCCCCTTTTCAGTTTGCACGCTTCTTGCTCGTCTGGGATACCCACACCTTCCCTGAGCGCTTTTGGGTAGAGCATTCAGAATATCGAACCGTCACACCTTTGGCCGTTAAGGTGTTGAGACGTGCTGTGAAAGACATCCTCACTCACGCCGACGCCCCATTGGCTCACGAGTACGTTGCGATTTTAGAGACAGCGATCAAAACGCATCCCGCTACAGCTACCCAACTCATCACCCCGTTGTGGCAACTCTTGGTCTTAGCCGTACAGCCCGCCCAAGCTTGTGAACATCTCTTAAGTCTTGTTCGCTCGTTTCCCACTTCTGCCTGGTCTTGGTTTGCGTTGGGTGACGGCTACTCGCCAGAGAACCCCACTCTCGCAATCGTGTGTTTTGCGAAAGTGTTCTCGCTCCATCCCACGCCTTCTCGTACACTGCGAACCCGTCAACGCTTGCTCGACGCCCTCATGAGCCAAAAGGACACAAACCTCTACCCCTATGCCAAGTTTGAGGCCTTACAGGTTCAACAAAGTTACCAGGAGCGCAATTGGGGCATCAAACCGCCACTTTTAAGGCACTTGCAAACGTTGCGCGACGTGTCGCCAGCCTCAGAACAGGAACAAAAAGCGTTCTATCAGCGTTGTGTCGACCAAGCGAATGCGTTGATTTTATAGGTCAAACGCCTTTTCCAGCTGACAAAAATCGCTATACTCAACGTGTCGTTTTTCGTCATCTCTTCGCTCTTGGACGATGACTTCGATGAGGGCGGCGTCTCGAGCGACAAGCAGCGAAGCGTTGCGCCGACAGACTGCGCTCGCGGTTTGCTTTGACGCTATCGACGTGACAAAACGACTCTTTTCCTCTCCTTTTTTGAGAGACCTACTATGCCTAATCTTGTCAAAAAAGTGGCAGCGATCCATGACCTCTCAGGGGTCGGTCGCGTTTCCCTAATGTGTGTGATTCCTGTGCTATCGACCATGGGCATTCAAACCTGTCCCCTGCCCACGGCGATTCTCTCAAGCCACACACAGTACCCCGACTTTACTTTTTTGGATCTCACAGAGAACATGACCCAAATGATCGCTCATTGGAAGGCGCTCGATGAGCGCTTTGATGCGATCTACTCGGGTTACTTAGGGTCTCCGCGACAAATTGCGATTGTCGAAGGCTTTATTCACGACTTCCGTCGGGATGACACGCTCGTTGTGATCGACCCGGTGTTGGGTGACAACGGAAAGCTTTACGCCACGTTTGATGAACAGATGGTGAAAGAAATGCGTCGTCTTGTGAAGTCCGCGGACGTCATTACCCCGAACGTCACCGAAGCCCTGGCACTTCTTGGACGCGAGTACAAAACGGCGTTTACCCCCGAAGAGCTCAAAGAGCTCCTCTTGTCGCTCTCCGATATGGGTCCAAAGACAGTGATCGTCACCAGTGTGCCCGTTCCCAACGAAGAGCACCAAACAAGCACCATCGCGTACTCCAAGGACACGGGACGCTTCTGGCGCGTAACCTGCCAATACATGCCTGCGCACTACCCAGGGACAGGTGACACATTCACATCGGTTTTAACCGGTGCGCTTCTTCAAGGCGACAGCTTGCCCGTCGCACTCGATCGGGCAGCGAGCTTTATTCTCAAAGGGATTCGAGCGACTTTCGGCTACAACTACGACAACCGAGACGGCATTTTGCTCGAACGCGTTTTACCCACCCTGCGCGATACCAACGGCGTGAGCACCTATGAGTGGTTTTGATTTCGATACACCGTTATAATACGGGCACTTTAACGTTACCCGCCTGCCCCAAACACGCAGGCGGTTTTTATTCGAACTCTTGGCCCCTTATTGGGCTAATGCACCGTGGTAGCGCTCTTCGTCGCTCTTTGTCGCTCCTCTCGACCAACACAGCGAGAGGTTGCTGTCTTCTCACGTCTTCGCCCAAAAAGAATGAGGAATCACGGTGGTTTTTACACTATAAGGTCACCCTACACTATGTCATCCTGCTTTTCGTCTCGTGAAGCCTCTGCCCCTCAAGATACGTTGCTCGGAAAAACCACGGTCTATCTGGACCGCTATCAGCCCCAACTCTTAACTCCAATTCCTCGCATCTTAGGTCGCTCAGTACTCACGGGACCGCTCACGTTTTTAGGGACCGACATTTGGCGTTTGTACGAGGTCACGTGGTTGGATGAGCATGGGCTTCCTCAAGTGGCTGCTGGGGAAATTTGGGTCCCGGCCGTCAGCCCCAATATTGTGGAGTCAAAATCCCTCAAACTCTACATCGTGAGCCTCACTCAAACCGTGTTTAAGTCCTTGGCTGACGTCAAGGCCACAATTGCGCGCGACGTGAGCGCTTGCGTGGGCGCTGAAGTGACCGTGCACTTGCAAACGATCGACACCTGGAGTCAACCCGCTCAAAACTTTCCTGGCTTAATTCTGGAGACGGAAGACCTCAAAGGCCGACGCTTCAGCGACTATGAGGTCAATCCCAATTTATTGGCTTTTGACAAAGAGCGCCAAGACGTAGTGAGCGAAGTTCTCGTGACCCACCTCATGCGCTCTCGCTGTCCCGTCACGGGACAGCCTGACTTTGCGTCCGTGCAAATTGCTTACGAAGGGCAAGCGATTGATCATGGAGCGCTTTTAGCCTACTTGGTGAGTTTCCGTCAGCACCAGGGATTCCATGAGCAGTGCGTGGAGCGCATCTTCACGGATATTCAACACCGCCTCTCGCCACGCCACTTGTCGGTTTACGGCACCTTTACGCGGCGCGGTGGGATTGATATTTCACCTTGGCGCAGCACCGAAAGTTTGCTCCCTTGCCAAATTACGCGAGCTAGCCGTCAGTAATGGAGTAATAGCAACCAAAGAGTAACAAAAGGCGTTGATACCGCAGTCAGCGCCTTTTGTGCACAACGGCTTCTTTATGCCAACTTGGCTGATGGTTTTTGCAAGGAGCTAGTCACGGCTTTCAACCTACCACGCTACGCGCTTCCCGTAGCGGATCGTCTCAAACGTCATGTTGAGGGTATCCACCATCAACAGTCTCCCGATCAAAGGCTCCCCAATATTGGCCGCGAGTTTCAAAGCCTCACTGGCCTGAAGCGTTCCGACGACGCCTGTGACCCCCGAGAACACCCCAACGCGCGAAGCCTTCACATCGTTTTGCGCCGCATCCTCTTCAAAAAGATCGTCAAACGTGGGCGCATCAGGATTGCGTCCATCAAAAACCGTCACTTGACCGTTAAAGCGAATGGCCGACCCAAAGACCAAAGGCTTTTTCGCCACAACTGCGGCTCTACCGGCTGCGACACGCGTAGCGAGATTGTCAGAACAATCGAGCACCACATCAACATGAGTCATTAACGCCACCAGACGTGCTTCGTCCACCATTTCGGTCACGGATGTGATTTCGCAAAATGGGGTATGACTTGCTACCGTTTCTTTTGCCGACAGGGCTTTATTGACCCCTACCCGATCGGTGGTGTGAAGAAGCTGGCGCGAGAGGTTGGAAATCGACACGGTGTCGTTGTCGACCACGGTGATGTGTCCTGCTCCGGCGGCAGCCAAATACAAAATGGCGGGTGACCCTAAGCCCCCAGCACCGATCACTAAAAAGTGGGCTTTCGCAATCGCTTCGCGCCCTTTTTCGCCCAGTTCTTTTAATAGTGTCTGGCGACTGACACGCTCTTCGGGGGTATCCCATTCAGTAGATTCAACAGCCATCGTCATAACGATCTCCTCAATGGTGGTAGGCTGAACTGTCCTTTTGCGCAAACTTTGCGCGAACAGCTGGAGTGACAAAAAGACCGAACGCTGCATTCGGCTTAACCTAAGACCGTACTCTAACACAGCGCCAGTGTACCGTGTCACGTTCTTTGGAGGCAGAGCGAAACCTGCATTCAGCCCTAAACGGGGCAAGGGGTGAAAAAGGAATAAACCAGCTCCCCTCTCTACTCTTGGTCCTGACGTTCGTCCAAACATTTGTCCTGACGCTTATCCTGAGTTTCACTGAATTTTTTCCACTCCTTGCTACTACCCAGCCAGGGTCTCTGACTAGCTCTTAATGCCCGTCCTTGCTGTCGACCAAATTCATGCGCATGATCTCCCGGTGTTTAGATCCCACCAGACGCTCCAGGTCAAAGCAGTCCGCATCAAGCGTTGGAAAGGCACTCACGTAGGCGTGAAGCCGCGCCAAGTCTTCTGCAGGCACGGGGTGCGTCATCATCGTCAAGAGGGCGTCAACATGCCGGTCACTTCGTGTTCCGACAATGGCAGCCGCCACCCCACGGCGTGAAAGGGTGTACTGTGTCGCCACCGACGCAATACCAATTCCAGCCTTCTCGCCGATCTCCGCGATCAAGGCCAAGAGGCCTTGGAAAGCTTCCCAGCGAAGGGAGTCTTCAATCACCAAGGCGTATTTCACCAGCGACCTATTCTCAAGCGTCGCCACATCAGGGCGCAAGCGCCCCACCCATTTCTCTGACAAAAAGCCCCCGGCCACGCTACCGTAAGCCAAAAGCTTCACCCCGTATTTCTCTGCCACAGCTTCGAGCGCCTTCGCAGGACGCTGGTCCAATAACGAATACTGACACTGGTTACTCACAATCGGGATGCCAGCTTCGCAGAGCGCCGTAAGCGCCGCTGCGTTCATGTTGGTAGTCCCGATCGAGCGAATCAAGCCCTTTTCCTGAAGGCGCACGAGTTCTCCGGCGACATCGATCATGCCCGGTACCCCATAATCCCACCAGTGCATCTGCACCAGATCCAACCGCTCTACACCTAAGCGTTCAAGTGAGCGTGTGATAATGCGCTCAACATAGGCCCGATCAATGTGCGCGAGGTCTTTGAGGTCTGGCACGAACTTGGTGTGAATCTGAGGGATAGTTTTCTCTGCCCGGCGACGTTCTCTTACGATCTCGCCGTAGAACGCTTCCACACCGGTGTAAATATCTGCGCCATCAAACGTATTGAGCCCTGCGTCCAAAAGCGTTTCAAACGCCTTTTTAGCATTGGCGTAATCTACCGCTTGCCCCAGCGCATGCCCCGTCGCTAATTGCCATCCGCCAATAATCACGGGCGGAATCGAGTACTCAGGGGTTAAGGCCCGTGGGGTAAATACATCATTAGTTGTTTTCATCGTCATTGTCCTTCAAAAATAAACAGTAGCCTTAAAAGGCCTAAAACAGCTCGTGGCTCTCACTTCAAGGTCGCCTTATTGGCTGCGTTCTTGATGAGGTTGATGAGTTTGATAAGCGTCGCCGGCTTCTTTTCGGCTTCTTCTGTCTTGCCCGCTCATCAGCAAAAAAATCCACAAGAGCCACGACCATCACACAAACGGTCACGTCCTGGCGTCCAACCCGCCATCTCCTTTTCACTCTTGGATTGGCTCGTTCGTTGTTTCTAGTGGTACCACGGTGCACGCCGCGTGACTCAGCGTGCGACGCTTCGTGCGCGTGATGCGAAAGCGAGCTCCACAGTTAGGATCGGGACACGCAATGAGCGCATCGGTGGTCATCCAGTCGTTGGGGGACGTAGGACGCTCTTTAGCGGGCAGTAACGGCAGCAGTGCAGCGAGCGCATAGAGCGAAAACCGTCCACCCTCAGGGAAGACCAGATCTTCACCTTCCACTAAAAAGCCTTGTCCGGTGTGATGAGCACACACAAAGTTGCCCCCTTCTACCGTTACCGCCAAATCATAGAGTTCAAACGTATCATCTTCGACGCTCGCCTTGGGGGAGGTGTCTGCTGTGGACGCCTTGATCGAATTGGCGGTATGAACTGTTTTGGCAGTGTTCGTTACTGTTGGTTTCATGTTTTTTCCTTTTCTCTGCATGCCTGTGAATAGTCGTGAAGGTTCATGACTCGTCTTAGATAACTCGCCCTCAAATGAGGGCAATGCTCAAAAGCACATTGGACTAAACCTGGGATAACCCTTGAGTGCGCTTTGAAGGCCCCTCCATCGCGAAGCGCATCGATAGGTTTGGCTGTTGAGGTTGCCTTTCAACGTTTAGCTTAAAGTGACGTTTGAGGTTGCATTTGTGCTTCCCTTTTTGTTGAAGTTTGGGCGTGCGTTTTGTCCGCCAGCTCTATAGGCTCTCCCGCCTCAGTCCGCGCACCACGCAACACGCTCACCCCAAAAACCACAAAAAGCGCTAACGGGTAAAAGCCCAAGGCAGCAAGCGTCAAGGGTGAGATCACCACCTCAGGCGCAACGCCCTTGACCGCCGCGGTCGTGATGAGGATAAAGGCCGAGAATGGGCAGAGCACGGGCAAACTGTTAGCAAAGCCCGAGAGCAAATGCGAGCGTCGTGTGGCGCTCACACCGGCCTCTTGCCCCAGTCGATCGGTGAGTGTGCCCACGAGTGCGCATGCCGCACTCGTCACCCCTGCAAAAAGAACCGTGGTGATAAGCGTCAACATCATTAAAGCGCGCTCAAAATGAGCACCTGTTATTTGTTTTCCCGCATAGCGCTGGAGGCCATCTCGAAGTTCCGCTTCGATCCCGCTCTCGGTCACCACGCCCGTAAAGCCAAAAAGCATCAAACACATGAGCGAAATGCCGGCCATATTGGTAACGCCACCCACTAAAAAGCCCGTGGGGGCACCGTTTTGTACGTCAATGACAGCCGTTAGCGGAAAAGCGCCCGTCAGAACACCCAGTGGCACCCCCACCAAGAGCCCCGCGGTCATGGCTTGGAGAATGTGGTGCGTTTTGAGCGCCACAACCACGAGCACCGCTAAAGGAATGAGCATCACCAAACCGCGCAAATCCGTGAACGTCAGGGACGCTATCGATCGAGCGGGCTCGGCTGTGGTAGCGATAGTCGCGTTCACGGCCCCACTCCCCATCACGGCGCTTGCCACCAAATACCCCATGGCGGCGAGCGCCAGTGCGCCCAAGGCGTAAGGTAAACGCGTGCGTACCACCTCGGCCACATTAGCGGGCTCGCCTTTACGGTTGTGTTGCGTCAGCGCGGAGATCAACGTCACGTCCGAAACGGGCGCGACGTTGTCGCCAAAAATCGCCCCCGAGAGGACGGCGGCCGCGATCAATGCGGGCTCCACCCCTAACGCCACGCCTGCCGGAAACACCACGGGCATTGCCGCCAAGATGGTCCCAATGGACGACCCAGTCGCTAAGGCAAGGAGCGCACAGGCAAACAACACCGCCACAACGAAAAAACCGCCCGAGAGCCCAAATGCACTCACAGCCTGGGTCATGGCCGTGGCTAGGCCACCGGCTTTCATCATCCCGGCGAAAATCCCTGCGACCAAAAGGAGCAGCACCACGGTGCTCGCCATCTCGGCTGACATACCTTTCAGAGCTGCCTTCCAGTACGTTGCGGGCGACTTTGAAAGCAGTGCGCCAAGGAGCAGTGTCAGAAACCCGATGGTCGCCAATGCCATCATGTCGAAAGCTTGGGCCAGTGCAAACAATGCGCTGGTGGCGAGCATAAAACCCAAAACGGGCACCAGCAACATTTTGGAACCGCCATAAAAGGCAACGGTCATTGCGTTCAAATGCGTGGTCGTGGTTAACTGAGATAAGGAGGACATGAGTTTCTCCCGAGCGTAAAACACCAATAAAAAGTCGTCATGGCTCTCGTTGCCAGGAATCGCCAAGTCGCTCATGGTGAGGCTTTAGAGGCTTGTGAAGGGTGGCTCTTTTGGGCGTTTTTCGCGCTATCGCTTGATTTGGCTTTAAGAGAGAAAACTCGAAAGGGAGAGGATGTGTCGGCTTTCGGTTTCGGGTTCAAAGGGAAACGCCCCTTTTTCTCTGCCACCCAAGGACCCCAAGATCCTTTAAAGACCTCATTGAGGACGGTGGCGAACCGAAAGCGTTAGAGAGGATTATTAAAAAGTTTTGACCAACACCTGCGGCTCGCTCAAATTTGAGAGAGCCACCACCAGCGTGCGCGGTGGGTTTTGAGATAAAGAGTAGGTGTTGTGTATGTCATAGTGCAAAGAAGTGTAGCCCGCCTCAGCCAACCTGACAATAAGGCAAACGCCCTAGTGGGGCTATGAGGGATCTATGATGGGGCGTTGGCGGGCACGCAGACCATGCCTAAGGTCAAGGAATAGCCAAGAAAACACCACGGGAAAATGCACAGCGCCATCGTCAAAGTCAACGAGGCGTTTGCGAAGAGAGGCTTTGAGCGCAAAGCAGAAAAAGAGCTTTGGAAAGGTCTGAAAGGACGCAAGAAAGGTCAAGTGCGTCTCCTCACTTTCGGCTCAGCACTCAGGCTTTAAGCACCCAGCAATGCATCAAGTCGTGCTTTTTGCTCGGCGGAGAGCGCCAACGACTCGTGCGCTTTACGCACCACACGGCGCTGGGTGGCAGGATCAAAGACCCCTTCGCTGTGGCTCAATACCGCAAACGTTCGTTCAAAATCCGCCGTTAAAAACGTCACCCATGCCCAAGCGACCCCCATGGATAAGTAGTAGCCGGGTTGCGTTGTTGTGTCTTGGGATTTGCTTTGGCTTTGATTTTGGTCTAGCTCTTGCTCTTTGCCTTTACGCCCCTTGCGCTTGGGTGTCCCTAAAACGCCTTGCTCATAAAATGCGTTAAGCGACCTGGTGATAGCCGGACTCTGAAGTGCCTTTAATGCCTCGTCAATCCAATCGGGTGACTTAAAGTGCGCTTGCAGCGCCACCAGCGCAACACGCGCTCGCCAAAGCGAGGAGACATCGTCGGCGCGAAGCGCGTCAATCAACTCGCGCAAGATGGGTAACCACACCGTTGGCGCTTCTCGCATAAAGTGTGATTCGCCACCCATCAAGTCGCACGGTCCCCACCCGTCCATGCGATCCAACCACGCGCGCCACCACAGAGCGCGACAAGGCATCTCTGCCTCTTTGGCGCGCCCCAATAAAATCGACCCCAAATGCGTCCACTCCAAGTTCTGGATTCGCCGGGGATCCATTTTGTGAAGGATCAACAACGCTTCCATGACGAGGCGGGCGTCTTTGCCTTTCAACATTGCTTTCGCGACGTTCCGTAGAACGGGCATCCGCACGCCGTAAGCGGGTTGGTCGCTTGGCAAAAGCGTACTGGAAAACGCCAAATAGTCCGCATCAGCATTGGTCGTCCATGTGCGCTCTATCAACAACACAAGCGCTTCTTGCTTGGCCGTTAAAACCGATGGCAGATTGAGTTCAGCAGACTTCACCCTTTCCTCCTTCACGCTCTTGGAATTTAAACCTCATCGCACGAACACGTCGTGGCACACGCGAAACACACCAGAGCCCGGTTGCTTAAAGCACACGGGCTAAGAACGCACGCGTGCGTTCTTCTTTGGGGTTCACAAGAATGTCGTTCGGATGGCCACTTTCGACAATGACGCCGCCGTCCATAAACACCACACGATCGGCCACTTCTTTGGCAAAGCCGATTTCGTGCGTCACCACAATCATAGTCATACCGCTTTGTGCCAAGCGCTTCATCACGTTTAAGACTTCTCCAACGAGCTCCGGGTCCAACGCAGACGTAGGCTCGTCAAAGAGCATCACCTTAGGCTCCATCGCAAGTGCTCGGGCAATCGCCACGCGTTGCTGTTGCCCGCCCGAGAGGCTTGCAGGGTACTGATCAGCCTTGTCGGCCAAGCCCACGTCAGCCAAAAGTTCGAGGGCGCGTTGTTTAGCTTCTTCAGCCGTGCGTTTTAACACCACACGCTGCGAGAGCATCACGTTTTCGAGCACCGTTTTATGTGGCCACAAATTAAAGCGCTGAAACACCATACCGAGGTGCTCGCGCATTTTGTTGAGGTCGCAATGTGGGTCCGTCGGCGTAAAGCCGTTGACATCTATCACTCCTTCCGTAACATCTTCAAGAGCGTTGATGCAGCGAAGCATCGTGCTTTTTCCAGACCCGGATGGCCCCAACACCACCACTTTTTCGCCAGGGTAGACATCAAAATCGATGTTGCGTAACACCGTATTCTTGCCAAACACTTTTTTGAGTCCTCGGATGCTCACAATGGGACCCTGAGCCGAAGGGCTCTGAATACTCGTGGTAGTCTTACTATTCGTCTCGTTCATCGTCATTTTCTTTCTGCCTAAAACCCCAAGCAACGCGCTTTCTTGATGTGCGAGCTCTCAGGGTTTGGTTCTCTTAATCGGTTTCACCTCAAAAGGTAAAAGAAAAAAGCCGTGGTTCCCGCTTAGCGCAGCCCATCATCCCCTTTACCCAGATACTGCTCCAAACGACGAATGCCGTACGCGAGCCCCAGGGTCATCACCCAGTACATAAGCGAAATCGTCAAGTACGGCTCCCAGTAGCGCGCCGACGCGCCTGCGACGGTGCGCGCAGCGTAAGCGAGTTCCGCCAAGCCAATGGCCGAAACGAGCGAGGAGTCTTTTAAAATCGCAATGGCGTTGTTACCCAAAGCGGGCAACATACGACGAAACGCTTGTGGCAAGAGAATGTGACGCATCGCTTGCCAGTAGCTCATGCCAAGGCTTCGAGCGCTCTCCATCTGGCCCTTATCCAAACTTTGCAAGCCCGCGCGGAAGACTTCCGACATGTAGGCCCCGGCGTTTAGCGTAATCGACGCGATACCC
>OGXZ01001778.1_pt1 | contig 11772 bp, 10 predicted proteins | sample 1576431 | NCBI WGS metagenome assembly OGXZ01 (sample SAMEA3541590, study PRJEB24748) | human gut metagenome | biome: human gut; feature: human-associated habitat; material: faeces | place: China | collected 2012
GCCAGGATGCTCAAAAGACACAGCGCGTGCCACGCGGGTTAAAAAGAAAAAACGGTGCGGAGGTCATGGCCAGCCGGTTCGGGCTGGGTGGTGTCTTTTTCGGGCTGCCCACACAGGCCACGGCAAACGGCATCTTTCCCCGGCTGCTTGGCTGGGCAGACACACAGTCTGAGGAGACGCTGCCGCAGGCTATAAAGCTGGCACACGGCATGGCAGAACTGAACGAGTGCTATCTGCGGCTGCAGGGGCGCGGGGTGCAGTTGGAGGAGGACGCGCAGGAAGCGCATCAGGTGCAGGTACACCAGTGGTTTCGGGGAAACAAGCAGGCACTGCTGGCAAACTTTGTGATTGGCACAGTGGATCAGTTGCTGCTGGCGGCACTTGCCCAGAAGCACGTTATGCTGCGGCATCTGGGGCTTGCGGGCAAGGTGGTCATTATTGACGAGTGCCACGCCTACGATACCTACATGAACTGCTATCTGGACCGCGCACTGGAATGGCTGGGCTGGTACAAGGTGCCGGTCATCCTGCTGTCAGCCACCCTGCCTGCCCGGCGGCGCGCGGAACTGGTCGAGGCTTACCAGCAGAAAAAGGCTGTCCCGGACGCCCCATGGAAAACCAGCTGCGGCTATCCGCTGCTGACATGGACGGACGGCGCAGAGGTAAAGCAGACGGCCATCCCACCAGACGCACCCGGTAAAACGGTGCAGCTGACCACGCTCACAGAGCCGGAGCTGCCCGCGCTGCTGCGCCGGAAGCTGGCAGAGGGCGGCTGCGCGGGAGTGATCGTCAACACGGTCAAAAAAGCGCAGAAGATCGCGCAGCTGCTGCGGGAAAGCCTGCCGGACAAAGAGGTGCAGCTGTTCCATGCGCAGTTCCTGATGCCGGACCGCGCAGCGCGGGAAAACCAGCTGATGGCACGCATTGGCAAGGGCTCTGCACCGGAGCGCCGGAACGACCTGATCGTGGTGGGCACGCAGGTGATGGAGCAGTCGCTGGACATTGATCTGGATGTTCTTGTTGCAGAGCTTTGCCCCATGGATCTGCTGTTGCAGCGCATCGGACGGTTGCACCGTCACCGCCGCAGCCGCCCCGCCCCATTGCAGCAGGCCTGCTGCGCGGTGCTGGACACCGGGGAAAATGCCTTTGATGCGGGCAGCGAGGCGGTATATGGACAGTGGTTGCTCTGGCGCACCCGGAAGTTTCTGCCCCGGAGCATCCGGCTGCCGGAGGAAATCTCTCCGCTGGTGCAGCAGGTCTACGGCTGGGAGCGGGAAGCTCCCGGTGGAGCGCAGGGGGAGGAAATGCGCTGCGTATATGAGCAGACGCAGGAGAAAAAGAAAGCGCGCGCCGAGGTGTACCTTGTGCCGCAGCCGGAAACGCACCGGCTGGCGCAGTTGAATACGCTGGACGACTGGATGCAGAACGAGGGTGCCCGCTCCGACCCGGCGGCGCGGGCAGCAGTGCGGGACGGCGACCCCTCGGTAGAGGTGCTTGTAATGCAGTGTCGGGCAGACGGCAGCATCCACTTTCTGCCGTGGCAGGAGGGTGGCAGCGCCGTAGCTGCTGACAGCCCGCCCCCGCCGGAAACGGCACTGAAGATTGCCCGGCAGAAGCTGCGGCTCCCGGCGGTGTTCGGCAAAGCGTGGAAGGTGGACGAGGTCATCCGGGAACTGGAAGCGGACAACCGCAGCGGACTTGCGGCGTGGCAGCTGTCTCCGCTGCTGCACGGAGAGCTGGTGTTGCTGCTGGATGAAAACCTGACTGCCCGGCTTGCGGGCATGGAACTTTGTTATGACCGTGAAAACGGCTTATATTACCAAAAGGAGGAGACGGATGAAGGAAATTGAATTCAACCTGCTGACCGAACCGTGGATACGGGTGCGGCTGCGGGACAACACGGTGCGGGAGGTGTCCCTGACCGAGGCGCTGGTGTCGGCGCAGGATTATGTGGACCTTGCGGGCGAGATGCCCACCCAGAACGCCGCCGTGCTGCGGCTGTTGCTGGCGGTGCTGTTCACCGTGTTCTCCCGGGTGGATGCAAAGGGGAAACCCCAACCGCTGGCACAGAGCGATGATGCACTGGAGCGCTGGAGCGAGCTGTGGCAGCTTGGGCATTTCCCGGCAGAGCCTGTCCGGGACTACCTGGAGCAGTGGAAGGACCGCTTCTGGCTGTTCCACCCGACACACCCCTTCTGGCAGGTGCCGACCCTTAGCAATGGCATTGCGTTTGACGGAAAAAAGTTGAACGGGGAACGAGCGGAAAGCGGTAATAAAACGCCGTTATTTCAGAACATTTCAAAAGCAGAATGTGCGGTACTCACCTATGCACAGGCAGCTCGATGGCTGATTTATCAAAATGGATACGATGAACGCGGCGGCCGCCCGAAGGCTGGCAATAAGCCAAGGCATGGTGTTGGTTGGCTGGGACAGATTGGGTTTGTGGCGGTTAAGGGGAAAAATCTGTACGAAACGCTGCTGCGGAATATGGCGTTTTCGACAGAGCAGGATGCTCTGCGGGAAAAGCAACTGCCTTGCTGGGAGCGGGAGCACGCCAGAACGGAACAGAGCGTTGAGATTGTGATGCCGAAAAATCAGGCAGAACTTTTGACCCTGCAATCCAGACGCATTTTGCTGATACGCTCAGAAGAAATGCCCGGTGTAGTCGGGTATGAGGTGTTGGGCGGAGACTATTGGGACAGCGAAAATGCGTTTGGCGAGCAAATGACTCTTTGGCGCAGAACATCGAAGGAAAATGAAAAGGTGACCTATGAACCGCAACAGCATGAGATGGGAAAGCAGCTGTGGCGAGAACTTCCCGCCATGCTGGACCCGGAGGGCCGTAAACCGGGTGTTCTGATATGGAATCAGAAGCTGCAAAGTCTGCGAATCCTGAGCAAAAAAGAACAAATCGTGATTAGTGTGGTCGGAATACGATATGACGATCAGGGAGCATCTGTTAAGGATGTGTATACTGACCAGTTGGAAATGCAACTTGCAACGTTAAACGATCTTGGCCGAAAATGGACGGTGCGGATAAGCCGGGAAGTACAGCGCTGTGAAGAAACTGCCAAAAACATTGGCACACTGTGCGTGGAACTGAAGCTTGCCGGGGGATTGGACTACAATAAAGTGAAAGGGTTCAAGGATAAGCAGAAGGTAACGGAGGACGCCCGTGCACAATTCTACTTTGCAGTGGATCAGCCTTTTCGGCAGTGGCTGCAGGCGATCGACCCGGAGCAGGACGACCCGGATGAGGCAGCGCTGCGCTGGCAGGCGCAGGCGCGAAACATCGCGGAAAAGTTGGGAAAACAGATGGTGATGGAGGCCGGAAACGCCGCTCTGAAGGGACACCGCATTGTGGTGGATAAGGATAAAAAGACCGAGCGCACCATCCTGTATACCTCGCCAAAGGCCTATAACTGTTTTCGCGCAAAGCTTTGGGAGATCTATCCCAAAACAGAACCATAAAGGGGGAATTGTATGAAAACACAGGACGTCAAACTGTATGCGGCGCAGCAGCTGCACAGGCTTCAGTCTCTGCCGGACAACCAGCGGCGGGCAGAGCTGGCAAAGCTGCGTCGGGGCATCGGCCACGCACCCGGCGAACTGCCGGAACTGTGGGGAAGCTTTTTGCTGGAAATGCCGGAAAGCTTTCAGGGCCGCAGTGCTCCCTCGGCGGCAGAGTGGGCGGTCTACCTCGCCCTGACCCTGTATGCTATGCATCAGCAGGGGAACGACCGCCCCATGAACTGCCCCGGCAACACGCTGGGGCGTGCGGTGCGGCAGCTGGCAGAGCGGAACAGTGCCGGACAGGACTGGACCGAGGCCAGTGTGCTCCGGCGGTTCAATGCGCTGGCCACCGCAGAAGAAATCACCGAGATCAGCTACCATCTGCGGGGCATGATCCAGCTGCTGAGCGCGGCAAAGGATGGCGGCATCCCGCTGGACTATCCGCAGCTTGCGGCAGACCTGTATGAATTGCAATGCACCGACCCGCGATATGCGCAGACCCCCGCCAATGTTCGTCTACGGTGGGGACAGGACCTGTACCGCGACCCGAAGCCTGCACCGGATGAGAAAGAAAAGGAGAATTGATCATGAATAAGCGCCTGTATGTTGATTTCCACATTTTGCAGACCGTCCCGCCCAGCTGCATCAACCGGGACGATACCGGCAGCCCAAAAACGGCAGTGTACGGCGGTGTGCTCCGCGCCAGAGTTTCCTCACAGGCATGGAAGCATGCCATGCGCGCAGCCTTTGCGGAGAATGCTCAGCTGGACGTGGGCAAGCGCACCAAAAAGGTTGCCGATCTGGTGCGGGATCAGATCCTTGCACTGGCTCCGGATGCGGATGCGGACAAGCTGGCAAAGAAAGCGCTGGAGAATGCGGGCATCAAGTTCGATGAAAAGAGCAAGAAGGATGATACGGTCACCAAGGCGCTGTTCTTCATGAGCACTGCGCAGGCAAAGGCGTTGGCAGAGCTGGCTGTGGAGGGCTCTGCGGATAAAAAGCAGTATCGGGATGCCCTGAAAGCGGCGCCCTCGATGGACATGGCGCTGTTTGGCCGCATGGTGGCAGATGACCCTTCTCTGAACTATGACGCCGCTGCGCAGGTGGCGCACAGCATCTCCACTCATGCTGTGCAGAACGAGTACGATTACTTTACCGCCGTGGATGACTGTCAGGCAGAGGACAACGCCGGTGCAGGCCATCTGGGCACGGTGGAGTACAACTCCTCCACCCTGTACCGCTATGCCACAGTGAACGTGATGGAGCTGGCCGGGCAGCTGGGTGCAGCGCAGGCCGCGGAAACGGTGCGGGCTTTTGGTGAGGCGTTCCTCTTCTCCATGCCCACCGGCAAGCAGAACACCTTTGCAAACCGCACTCTGCCGGATGCGGTATATGTGACCCTGCGGGAGGATCAGCCGGTGAACCTGTGCGGCGCATTCGAGCGTGCCGTGCCCCGTAGTGCGCAGGGGTATGCCGCGCCTTCCAAGGCGGCACTGGCACAGTATGCGCAGCAGATGTACAGCAGCTTTGCCGAGGCCCCGGCGCAAAGCTTTACCGTGGGCAGCGGGCTGGAGGAACTGGCTCCGGCGCAGACGGCAAAGGCTATGCTGGACGCACTGGAAAAGGCTGTCGGGGATGCACTTGCCGGAAATGAGGTGGGGTAATGGCAACGCTGTTGCTTCGGCTGGCAGCGCCTTTACAGGCGTGGGGCGCGGACTCCAAATTTGAGACCCGCAAGACGGGCCGTGAACCCACCAAGAGCGGCGTGATCGGCCTTTTGGCGGCAGCTCTGGGGCTGCGGCGGGACGAGCGCGAAGCACTGCTCCGATTGACCGGGCTGCGGTTCGGCGTCCGCGTGGAGCGGGAAGGGCAGCTGCTGGTGGACTACCACACGGCAAAGACGCAGGATGAAAAGACCTCTTATGTGACCTACCGCCATTATTTGCAGGACGCCGTGTTTCTGGCCGGTATTGAAAGCGAGGATGCCGCCCTTTTGCAGCAGCTGCAGCAGGCGCTGCTACACCCGGTGTTTCCGCTGTATCTCGGCCGCCGCTGCTGCCCGCCTACCCTGCCGCTCTGTCTGGGAGTACGCCCGGGCAGCTTGCAGGAGGTGCTGCAAGCGGAACCGCCCCTGTGTCCGGGACGGCAGAGCCGGATCTTGTTGGACGCCGACCCGCTGGAGCCGGGTACGGCTCCGCAGCGGGATGTGCCGGTGAGCTTTGACCCGCATCATCGGCAGTACGGCTACCGCTCGGTACGGGAGCTTTGGCAGAAAGTGCCGGACAGCCCGGAGACTACGGAGCACGATCCGTTCCGGGAATTGTAAAAAGGGGGCGAGAGAATGTATTTATCACGGGTAGAACTAGATCCCACCCGCCGCAGCACCATGGCTGCGCTGTCGGCACCGCAAAAACTGCATGGCGCAGTGGAAAGCGCTTTTGCAGGGGAGCGCCGCCGCAGACTGTGGCGGTTGGATCGTCTGGGAGAGCGGTTGTATCTGCTGCTGCTCAGCGAAGATGCGCCAGAGCTGTCCGGCGTGGTGGAGCAGTTTGGCACCGGAGCGGCTGCGGAGACCCGCAGCTACGACCCGCTTTTGCAGCGGGTGGAGCCGGGCAGCTGCTGGCAGTTTCGGCTGACCGCAAACCCCACCAAAAGCTGCAAAGACCCCCAAAACCACGCAGCGCGGGGAACTGTAGCCGCACATTGCACGACACAGTACCAGAAGCAGTGGCTGTTGGAGCGCGCCGCAAAGCACGGCTTTGCCCTGCGGGAGGAGGAATTTACCGTGACCCGGGTGCAGTGGCAGCACTTTGCCAAGCACGGCACCCGGCCGGTGACCCTGTTGGCAGTGACCTATGAGGGCATTTTGCAGGTGACCGATGCAGAGCAGTTCCGGGCACTGCTGTGTCAGGGCATGGGGCGCGGCAAGGCCTATGGCCTTGGACTGATGACCGTTATGCGCGGAGGAAACTGAGATGGACGAGATGCCGGGCATGATCCGGCCGGACCTGCAGGCGCTGCCGCAGGTGAAAGACCGGATGACCTTTCTGTATCTGGAACACTGCACCCTTGGCCGACAGGACGGCGCAATCACCGTTACAGACGAAAAAGGGATCGTTCAGATCCCGGCGGCGGGCATCTCGGTGCTGCTGCTGGGGCCGGGTACACGGGTGACCCACCGTGCCATGGAACTTATGGGTGACACGGGCGTGGGTGCTGTCTGGGTAGGTGAGCACGGTGTGCGGTATTACGCCCATGGCCGTCCCCTGACCACCCACGCGCAGCTGTTGCTGCGGCAGGCAGAGCTTGTCAGCAACACCCGCAAGCACCTGGATGTGGTGCGCAGGATGTATCAGCTCCGTTTCCCGGACGAAGATATCTCCCGGCTGACGATGCAGCAGCTGCGGGGACGCGAGGGCAGCTGTGTGCGGCAGGTATACCGCAAAGCTTCCAAGGATACCGGTGTTCCGTGGAGCGGCCGACTGTACCGCCCGGAGGATTTTGCATCGGGAGATGCCGTCAATCAGGCGCTTTCTGCCGGGCACGCCTGTTTGTACGGTCTGGCGCACGCGGTGATCGTGGCATTGGGCTGCGCCCCGGGTCTTGGCTTTGTTCATGTGGGGCACGAGTGCTCCTTTGTGTACGATATTGCCGACCTGTACAAGGCCGAGGTGACCATTCCCATCGCCTTTGAAGTGGCGGCACAGGCTCCGGACGACCTGCCGGCCGTAGTGCGCCGCCGGGTGCGGGATGCCATGGTAGAGCATCATATTTTGGAGCGCATGGTGCACGATATCCGGTATCTGCTCCTGAATGCGGATGAGCGGGAACAGGAGCCGGAAGCTGTTTATCTGTGGGACAACAAAGTGGGCACTGTGGCCAACGGCATCAATTATTTTGAAGAAGAGGGTGATGAAACATCGTAGTTCTCACCATGACGAACTGCCCGCCAAAACTGCGCGGGGATCTGTCCAAATGGTTGTGCGAGATCAACACGGGCGTTTATGTGGGCAATGTGAGCAGCCGCGTGCGGGATGCCTTGTGGGAGCGGGTGTGTCAGAACCTGAAAAACGGACAGGCAACACTGGTGTTCACCACGGCGGGAGAGCAGCGGATGGATTTTCGCACCCACAATACCGCATGGGAAACCGTGGACTTTGACGGGATCAAACTGATGCGACGACCGCTGCCGCAGGCCGAACAAAACCAAATCGACCTGAAACCCGGGTTCAGCAAAGCGGCACAGCAGCAAATGGCGCGGAAAGCGGGCAGAACAAAGCCGAGCACAGGCAATTACACTGTGATCGATCTGGAAACCACCGGCCTGAAAGCCGCGTCCGATTCCATCATCGAATATGGAGCGCTACGGGTCCGGGACGGTGTACCGGTGGAGGAGCTGACCATGCTGGTCCGCGTGGAAGAAAACGTTCCGGCAGAGATCACAGCCCTGACAGGACTCAGCGCTGCGGAATTGCAGCAGGGAACAGAACCACGGGAAGCGCTGAATAGCTTTTTGTTGTTTATTGGCAAAGCCCCACTGGTGGGACATAATATTGCCTTTGATCTGGAGTTTCTGCGCATGACCTGCAAACGATATGGCTTTCCGGCACCGACCAACCGCCAGATCGACCTTGCACAACTTGCCCGCCGAAACCTTACAAGGATCGCAAATTATAAGCTGGTGACGCTGGCACAGCATTTTCAGCTGGCAGAAAAAGTGGAGCATCGCGCCCTGCCGGACTGCCGTCTGATACAACAGGTTTATTGCAAACTGAAGGAAACAGCGGTACAATAGCAACAGGAGACACGGTGCTACGGGATCTTTTTAGTCTTTTCCCCGCATACGCGGGGGTGATCCTGCAATATGCGTGACAATTTGCATCGTTGTCCCCTTTTCCCCGCATACGCGGGGGTGATCCCAGTGAAAATGCCATTTTAAAAATTGCCCGGATCTTTTCCCCGCATACGCGGGGGTGATCCCGTCCGCCGCCAAGATATTCAGGAATTTGTACCCTTTTCCCCGCATACGCGGGGGTGATCCCATGCCTAGTACACTGGCAGAAGCACAGAACATCTTTTCCCCGCATACGCGGGGGTGATCCCTTCTCCTTCGAGTAGTTGCAGTACCGGGTGCTCTTTTCCCCGCATACGCGGGGCTTACAAAAAAGAACCACGGGCGCAACGGAAAGTGAAATGATATTTCTGGAAAGGAGAACTCTGCAATTTTATCGCCCGCCCAGGCTGCGATCAAGAATCCCCGCAAGTAATGGCGTAAGGGCTTGACCCGACACAAATAAAGCATAACAAATACCCCTCGGTTTCCTGCTGCGGAAGCCGAGGGGTGTTTTTGCGTATTAAGGGTGGAACGAATGCGCACTGTGATTTTATTCGGCCTTCAGGCGGAGCAAGGTGCCGGACTTTTCAATGCGGTAAAAACCTGTGCTGCCGTCCACGCCGAACTGCAGCTGCAGCTTGAGCGAAGAGTGCGACAGCGCGCGCACCGAAGGCGCGATCCAGTGCACCAGTGCCAGCAGCAGCGGCAGGGTGACGACCAGCTCAGTGGCATCCTGCAGCGCGGCCCAGCACTTCACAGTAGAGCAGCTGGTCCAGATCGATGCGGGAGATGCCGGTCTTGCAGCGCAGAATCAGGCTGCGCTGGTCGGCGCGGCGGCACTCGGCGATCACCGAATCCGTCAGACGGAAAAAGCTGTCCTCCCAGATGGGCTTGAGCTGGTAGAAATAGGCACCCACCACATAGGATTCCACTGCAAACTCGGCGGAAGAAGTGAGAAAGATGATCTTGACGACGTTATCGTACTGCCGGATCTCCTTGGCGGCGGTAATGCCGTTTTCGGCCGGCATGATGACATCCAGAAACAGGATATCGTACCGGGTGCCCTTTTCGATCTCGGCCAGCAGATCCAGCGGGCTGTGAAAGGCTGTGCACTGGATCTGGACACAGCGCTGGGCGCGATATTTTTCCAGCAGGGCAGAGAGCTGGTCCAGAACTGTTTGGTCATCGTCGCAGAAGGCGATCTGGATTATAACGGGTTTACCACATCCTTTGTTCGCGTCAGCCAGAAATTACAGCTGGGCCTTGCCCATGCAGTAGGTCTGCAGCACATCGTAGTTGTCGTCCAGCACCACAAGGTCGGCATCCTTGCCGATCTGGATGGAACCCTTGCGGTCGTCCAGATGCAGGCAGCGTGCCGGGTTGATGGTGCAGGCGTTCAGTGCATAATTGAAGGGCACCATGGCCTCCTCCACCAGAATGCGCAGGCCCTTGTTGATGTTCAAAGTGGAGCCGGCCAGCGTGCCGTTGTCCAGATGGGCACTGCCGTCCGGGTAGATGGTGATATGGTTGCCGCCAAAGATGTACTCGCTGCCAATGGGGGTGCCCTTGGCCATCAGTGCATCCGAGATCATGATGGCGTAATCCGGGCCTTTGCTCATGAAGTAGTTGTTCAGGGCAGCAGGGGTGGAGTGGCAGCCGTCGCAGATGATCTCGCCGTACATGGTGCGGATGCGGTAGGCTGCGCCCACCAGACCGTTGGCGCGGTGGGCGAAGGGGGACATGCCGTTGTACACGTGGGTCATGGAGCGGGCACCGTTGGCATAGGCCATCACGGCCTGCTCATAGGTGGCGGCACTATGACCGATGCTGACCACCACGCCATGCCCGGTCAGGTAATGGGTCAATGCAAACCCTTCGTCGTGTTCCGGTGCAAGGGTCACATAGCGGATGTGGCCGCGTGCTGCCTGCTGGTAGTGTTTGAACTGCTCCACGCTGGGCTTGGCAATGTACTCCGGAGGTTGTGCGCCCTTGTACTTCATATCGAGGTAGGGGCCTTCAAAGTGGATGCCAAGGATCTCGGCACCTTCGTAGCTGCCCTCCATCACGTCGGCCACATTGGCCACGGCGTTGGTCAGCACCTCCACGCTCTGGGTGACGGTAGTGGCCAGAAAGCTGGTCACACCCTCAGAGACGATATGCTTTGCCCAGTAGCGCAGGCCCTCCGGCTTTGCGTCGTTGGTGTCGAACTCGTAGGCACCATGGCAGTGGATATCCATAAAACCGGGCACGATGCGCTTGGAGCCATAGTCCACATCGGCCTGCTTTTCACCATAGGGGAAGATGCCGGTGATCTTGCCCTGCTCCAGCTCGACTGCGGCAGAAATGAACTGGTCGGCGATCCATACTTTTTTGCTCTGGATGATCATATAATCAGTCCTCCGATATCATTATAAAACCTGCATATGCTGCACACGACAGCACAACCATTCTGCAGAAAAGTATAGCATTTTCTGGCGGGAATAACCAGCCTTCGCGCGCCTTTTCAAAAAAATTAAGCTGGAAAATGAAAAAACGATCGCAGTTTGCACAAAGAAACAGCGTAAAATCAGAAACCCGGAGCCCTTTTTGAGCCGTTTTGGCCGAAAAAAGGTTCCGGGTTTTGTGCATGATCTTTTCAGAGAGCTGTTTTGCAACAGCCCCTTAATATGAAGTAAGCCCCAGGCTTACATCCAAAGCCTGATCCACACGTTTCTGATCTTCCGGCGTGATCTGCCCGGCCCGCTCCCGCAGGCGGTGCTTATCCAGCGTGCGGATCTGCTCCAGCAGCACCACGCTGTCCTTGGCAAGGCCGGTATCCGCTGCCCGGATATTGATGTGGGTGGGCAGGCGGGCTTTGTCCAGCCGGGATGTAATGGCCGCAGCGATCACGGTAGGGCTGTGCCGGTTGCCGATCTCGTTCTGCACGATCAGTACCGGGCGCACGCCGCCCTGCTCCGACCCCACCACCGGCGAAAGATCTGCGTAAAAAACTTCTCCTCTGTGTACCTCCATGGAATCTCCCTCCCTGCATTTGGAGGATGCGCCCCGCTTATGTGATGCGTCCGGCGCATCTTCGTCTGATCTCAGTATGAGCCGGCTGCGCGCCGGTTATGCAGCGCAGGGGATATTCCATTGTATGCACAAAGGCTTACAGAGTTTCCAGTGTGCAGAAGGCCAGCGCCATGCCGCCCTCGTGGCTCAGAGAGAGCCGGGCGGAAAGGCCATGGGCCTGCATCCATTCCGCCGTCTGGCCGGAAAAATGATAGGCGGGTGCACCGCTTTCCAGCCGGACAGCCTCGATCTCACACAGGGAGAACGGCTCCCGCAGGCCGGTGCCTGCCGCCTTTAAAAAGGCTTCCTTGGCGGCAAAGTTGGCTGCGGCGCTGGCAAGCCGGTGGGCGGCGCTGCGGACAAGATGCCGCCTT
>OGXZ01001779.1_pt1 | contig 11770 bp, 8 predicted proteins | sample 1576431 | NCBI WGS metagenome assembly OGXZ01 (sample SAMEA3541590, study PRJEB24748) | human gut metagenome | biome: human gut; feature: human-associated habitat; material: faeces | place: China | collected 2012
GGTAGAGGCTATCTCAGAAGGCGAAAAGTATTCAATCAACCCTGACCTCTGCACATTTCTCTGTCTCGGGATCTTTGTCATATGGCGCAGACCTTCCTTTTTCCGTACGCAGATTTTTCCGGTACATTCTCATATGAGCCCGGGAAAATTTCTCAGCTTTTTCGGGATTTTTATGATCGCACAGAACGCTTCTTCCGTTCTTTATGTACTTATGGAAATGGGAGCACAGCACTTCGGTTTTACATTTGCGCGTTCTCTGGAAGCTGCTACGGGAGGCTCTGTTACGATCTCTATGCTTCTCTACTCCGGATTTGCTGCTCCGCTGATCGAGGAATTCATTTTCCGCGGTGCTGTTTTAAAGACATTGGAGCCTTTCGGCAAGTGGTTCGCACTTTTGGCCTCCTCACTTGCCTTTGCTCTCATGCACGGAAATTTTGCACAGATTCCTTTTGCAATGGCTGCCGGACTGATCCTTGGATATATCGCTATGGAATACTCGATCTGGTACAGTCTCCTTTTGCATATTTCCAACAATCTGATCCTGGGAGATGTTCTGCCCCGTATTGCAGGCATAATGCCTGGCAACAGCGGAAATATCCTGTACAATGTGATCACCAATCTGCTCGTCATCCTTGGAATTGTGCTCCTGCTTCGAAAATACCGCTCCATTCCCCGCATCTGCAGCAGCGAGTCTCACAATACGGGGAAACTGTTATTTTTATATTTTACTTCCGTTTTTGGAATTTTATTTACACTGTCCTGTATCTGGAGCGGATTTGCCGGAATCAGTCCGCTGTAGTGTTTCTTTTTAATAACTCTACCACATACTGCTGAGCTTTTTCCCCGTATAAAAAGACATCGTACAGATTTCCGTTCTGACTTTCCCTCTCTTCTGCCCGGATGCCCAGCGCTTCTCCTTTTTCTGTCAGAAAGGTTCTGCTGTATCCGTTCCAGAACTTCTGCTCCAGATACCCTTCTGCCAGAAGTTCCTCAGTAATGGATTTGATCGTCAGACGCTTCATCGTCTTTTCATCCCGCAGTGCATTGATAGATGCCACGAATTCGCTGATTGTCGTCTCCGTGACAAAAGCGATCTGCTGTTCCATTTCCTCTGTCAGATGAAATGCCTCTTTTCTTCCTTTTTTTGCCCGCTCTGTCAGCGGAATCTCTGAAGCACCATAGTTCGTTTCCTCGGCTCCGTATGCCGCCTTATCTCCATTCGTAATATCACGAATGCAGTATAAAAACGCCTCCCCATACTGTTCCAGTTTTCTGGCGCCCATCCCGTTAGCTGTCAGCATTTCTTCTTTTGTGAGAGGGATTTTCACGCACATATCATGAAGCGTCTTATCAGATGCCACCATATACGGCGGAATGGATTTTTCTTTTGCCAGTTCGCTGCGCAGCTTTCGGAGTTCTTCAAACAGATGCTGCGCTTTTTCACTCAGGTCTCCCAGTCCTTTCACACCTCGCCTTGCAGATGTTTTCTGTACTTCCGCTTTTCTGTATGCGATCACAAACGGATCCGTCCCTTGAAGCAATTGTTCTGATGTATCTGTGAGCTTCAGTAATGCGTATTTATCTTTTGTCTGGCACAGATAGCCTCGCTCCAGCATCGCCTGAATGATCTCTTTGATGCGTTCCTGTCCGATTTTGCTTTGTTTTCCATAACAAAGATTGTCGTTCATCCGGTAATTTCGGATTTTTGCAGTATTTTCGCCGAGCAGCGTGCCTGCTATCATGTTCACCCCGAATCTCTGCCCGGACTCACGGACGCATTCAATCACATCTGCTGCCGCTTCTGTTGCATCCATCTCTTCCAGTTCCTCCAGACAGTTGGAGCAGTTTCCACAGAGCTCTTTTGCCTGTTCCCCAAAATAACCGAGAATATAATTTCGCAGGCATCCCGTAGTCGTACAGTAGGTTGTCATCTTCTGAAGCCGCTCCCGATCCTGCACCTGGATATTCTGCATCTCTTCCGCTGTGTATTCTCCATAGTTTTCCTTGCTTTCCAGCAGAAACTGATTGATAACGACGTCCTGAGGCGAATAGTAAATGATGCATTCTGACGGCTCCGAATCCCGTCCGGCTCTTCCCGCTTCCTGATAATAATTTTCCAGACTTTGGGGCATATTGTAATGCAGGACATACCGGACATTGGACTTATCAATCCCCATTCCAAACGCATTGGTTGCGATCATCACCTGGATCCGATCGTAAATAAAATCCTCCTGACTGCTCTTTCTTGCCTCATTGCCCATTCCCGCGTGATATCTGCCCACTGAAAATCCCGCACTTTCCAGAAACAGGTAAAGTTCATCCACATTCTTTCTTGTGGCACAGTAAATAATTCCGCTTTCATCCGAATGTTTTTCCAGATACTCCCGGATTCTTTCTTTTTTCTCTTTTGTTCTCTGCACCTCAAAATACAGATTTTCCCGGTCAAATCCTGTCACTGCCACATAAGGATTCTGCAGCTTCAGTACTTCCCGGATGTCTGTCTGTACACGCTTTGTTGCCGTGGCAGTAAAGGCTGTCACGATCGGACGGACAGGAAGCTGGCGGATAAATGAAACAATCCGCACATAACTCGGTCTGAAATCCTGTCCCCACTGAGAAATACAGTGTGCCTCGTCAATCGTCACCATAGAGATTTCGGCATGACAGGCAAAGTCGAGAAACCTTGGAGTCTCCAGACGCTCCGGCGCCACATAGACGATTTTGTATCGTCCCGCTTTTGCAAATTCCAAAGCCTTTGCAACCTGGTTTTCTGTCAGCGAACTGTTGATATACGCCGCATGGATCCCTGCTTCGTTCAATGCTTTTACCTGATCCATCATCAGAGAAATTAACGGTGAGATTACAATGGTGATCCCCGAAAGCATCAGCGCCGGAACTTGATAGCAAAGAGATTTTCCTGCCCCGGTCGGCATGATGGCAAGCGCATCTCTTCCGCCTAAAATCTGATCGATGATCTCCTCCTGTCCCGGACGAAATGAATCGTATCCAAAATATGTTTTTAAAATCTGTAGTTTTTCCCCTTCCACTGCCAGACCTCCTCTCTTTCTAAATTCCAAGCGTCTTTCGCACTTGTTCTCTTCTCTGATAAAACTCCTGATAAAATGACCCGTCATCCTCTGCTTCGTATGGAGTCTGATAAAACAATCGCAGAATATACGTCGTAAGGATCTGGATATTCTCTTTTTCCAGCTCTCCTATTGACTCTTCGCAAGTCAGAAGAAATTGGTGCCAGTCTGAAATGTACTGCTCATAAGCTTTCAGGTTGGTAATTCCGAGCCATTTTTTCACTTTCACCTTTCCGCGGTTCTCTTTTTTGCATTCTTTTGTCAGAAGAAAATATCGAAATCCCTCTTCTTCATACAGCCTTCCCAGCGGAAACAGTCGGCAGATTCCCGACCGAAACGCATGAATCCCACATCTTTCGTTCTCATCCAGAAACGGACAGGCATCCGTCTTAGGATCCATTTTTAAATTTGGAAGGATCATACCATCTACTACATTTAACTCGATCTCCTGATTCAGAAGCCCGGCAAAATCCTTTCCGGTTGCCTGTTTCAAATGAAACAGATCGATGGGATCCAGAATAATAGATTTCCCCATTCCGCGACAACACGCCGAACACCCCTGACACTCATAACAATCTGCCTTTACCATATCATTTGAAGTATATAATTTTCCATCTGAAATCTCATTTAAATCTACATTACGCCTCATACAAGCTCCTTTATCATCTAAAATATTTCTAACCAGTTTATTTTAACACGCTTTTTATGGACTGGACAACAGCAACTATTTCTCCGTCATTTTTGCCAATTTTATATCCATTTCTCCACTTTTTTATTGCAATATGATACAATACAAAAACAAACAACCTAACAAAGGAGGGCACACTATATGAATCACCTGAATTCTATTTATCAGCGTCTGCAGTCTAATTATAGCGATTGTGATATCACATACGCTCCCGGGCTTTTGACTGTAAAGTGCAAAAACGGTGAAATCCGGGCAGACGGTTTTCGTACCTGCTTTCTCGAAGATGGAAAGACCGTACAGGAGCTTTTGGAAAAAAACGATGACAATCTCTATGAAGAAATGGAACGATTTATCCTTTATCTGCAGGAAGGCGGAGCAGATGCCGCACAATCGGATGAATTAAAAATGCTGAAAAACCCTGCTTATCACAATGCATTTACACGTTCCGGCAAAATTGCCGGTCGTATTTTATTGATCGCAGGCGGTGCAGAACTTCTGCTTTTGGCGTTTTGTTTCCGTCAGGATCAACTGCTTTTCTTTTTACTGCCATTGCTGATCTGGCCGATTTTTTCACTGGCTCTGATTGCCTTTGTGCGCAAAAAGATCCTCGCCCGGATCTGGATCTGTCCGAATTGTGGCTCCCGGCTTCCTTTGACCTGTTCTCCTTTTTCAGTTATCATTGAATACGTAGCTTCCTGCCCTGCTTGCGGAGCAAATCTGGAGACAGAGTCACTTCCATCGGAAATTCCGGAGACAGACGATGAGGATGGAAAAATATCCGATACAGCAGATCAGTCCATGACGTTCTCCCCGAATCCAGAAGGAGTGGTCAAACCACCTCGTAAATGGCCGGCACTCCTTTCCGGTATTGTGATCATTTTGTACAGTCTCCTGGGACTGTTTATGACACTGTTTTATATGGGGGATGCCCCTTCTGTCGGGATTGCACTGGGAATTGTGATGCATGTGAGCATTCTTCTGTCCGGTATCGCCTTGCTGGTTTGTCGTGCTCCAAAACTGCCGGAACATTCCCGTCCTGTCATTTGTATCCAGGAGCGGCTTTTCGTTTCTGTTTTAGTCCATAAAGCGCATCAGCACGTTCCAGTAGAACAGCACACTGCCCGCCACCGCCAGATACAGCCCGCCCGTAGGCTTTTTCCAGCCGGAAGGGGTAAGCCAGCAGCGGCCCAGCGTGCTGAGCCACACCGCGCAGATGCACTCCAGAATGGACCGCACGAAGCTGCTCGTTGCCGACAGGCCCACCGCCAGCTGCGCACCGGCAGCCGCCAGAAAGCACACCGCTCCGGCAAAGGCCAACACTCCGGCCAGAGGCTGACGGCTGCGGACCGTCTCGGCTTTTCCGTCGCAGTGCCGACCGATGAGCACTGCGGCCAGCACCACCGCGCCCAATGCCGCATAGCGCCACCACACCGAACCGACCGTACACAGCCCGGTCACGGCATCGGTGCCAAAAGCAAGATCTGCCCCGCGGGCGATGCCCAGCGCAGCGGACAGGAGAATCGAAAGCAAAATCAGTGCATTCATCAGCGTTCCTCGATCGGCTTGTATTTCTGACGCACGCCCAGATACTTGTAGGCCGGGCGGATGATGCGGTTGGCAAACACGACCTCTTCCACCCGGTGTGCGCACCAGCCCGGCACACGGGCAATGGCAAACAAGGGGGTGTACAGGTCCTCGGAGATGCCCAGCATATTGTAGATCAGGCCGCTGAACAGGTCCACGTTGGCACACACCGGCTTGGTGCTGCCCTTTTCCTCGGCAAAGATGCCAGGGGCCAGCCGCTCGATGCTGCACAGCATGTTGTACTCTTCCTCAAAGCCCTTTTCGTAGGCCAGGTGGCGGGCACGCTGCTTCAGGATCACCTCACGGGGGTCGCTGATGGTGTACACTGCGTGGCCCATGCCATAGATCAGACCGGAGCCGTCCCCGGCCTGCTTGCGCAGGATGCGGCGCAGATACTCGCGCACCTCATCGTCATCCTCCGGGTTTTCCACATGCTTCAGGATGTCCTGGAGCTGACGGTTGACCATCAGGTTGGCGCCGCCGTGCTTGGGGCCCTTCAAGGCACCGATGCCTGCCGCAATGGCCGAGTAGGTATCGGTGCCCGAGGAGGACAGCACGCGGGTGGTGAAGGTGGAGCAGTTGCCGCCGCCGTGGTCCGCATGCACCAGCAGACACATATCCAGCAGCTTTGCTTCCTCGTGGGTAAACTTCTGGTCCGGGCGGTAGGTGCTCAGGATGTGCTCGGCCGTGCTCTGGCCCGGCTTGGGCAGATGGAAGAACATACTCTGCTTGTCGTAGTAGCGGCGTTTCATCTGATAAGCGTTCACCATCATGGTGGGCATGCTGGCGATCAGGTTGATGCTCTGGTTCAGGATATTTTCCAGGGTCAGGTCCTCGGCGTGCTCATCGTAGGAGTACAGGCCCAGCACACAACGCTGCAGCTTATTCATAATGTTGGGGGAAGGGGCATTCATGGTATCCATAAAGCCCTCCGGCAGAGCGCGATGCTCGGCCAGGATCTCGCAGAAATCGTCCAGCTGTTCCTGGGTGGGCAGACTGCCGAACAGCAGCAGCCAGATCACTTCCTCAAACACGAAGCGGTCGTTGCGATAAGCTTCCTCCACGATCTCGTTGATGTTGACGCCGCGGTAGATCAGCTTGCCGGGGGTGGGGATCACATGTCCTTCCTGATCCTTTTTGTAGCCCACAACGTCACACACGTTGGTCAGGCCGGCCAGCACGCCGGTACCGTCCGGGTTGCGCAGACCGCGCTTGACGCCCAGACGCTCACTGGTCTCGGGGTCGATGTAGTTGTTGGCAATGTACTCCTCGCACAGGGTCCGCATCGTGGTGGGGTCCAGGGTCGCCACTTCTGCATGTGCAAAATTCACGGGGGATCTCTCCTTTCTTCCGGTTCCTATTTTTTACTTTCCCATACTTTCCTGCCATCCTCACTGATGGACATAATCTTATATTATCGCTTTTGTGCAGTAAATTCAAGCGCAATGTGTTCACTTTTCACCGGCCCGTGCCAAACGACTTTCATTTTTGCGGGCAGCGTTTTTTCGCAGGGTTTTGCAGGCAGGTCTTTTTATACTGGAGACAGAATCTTTTTTACGCCGCAAGGGAGATCCCGTTATGAAAAAAGCCTTTCTGCTGCTGTGCACTCTGCTCCTGGTGCTTGGATGCGCCCTGCCTCTGGCCGCCTACCACCTCACCCGCGCGGTGCTGGGGCCTGCCGTTTCCACGGTCCGCCTGCCGCTTTCGTCACCGGAGAGCACTGCTTCCGCCCCGGAAATCTCCGCTGCCTACGCCGGTGACACGGACCGATTCCTGATTCAGGATGCCTCCACCGGGCAGGTGCTGGAGTTGTCCCGCCGGGAATATCTCATCGGCGCGGTAGCGGCCGAAATGCCGGTGAGCTGGCCGGACGAGGCCCTCAAGGCACAGGCCGTTGCCGCCCACAGCTACGCGCTGTACTGCCGCGACCATGCCGCACCGGACAGTATCGGCTGGCTGACGGCCGACCCGGCACGACGGCAGGGCTGCCTGACTGACCCGGTGCTGCGCAGCTACTGGGGCACTGCCTATGAGACCAACTATGCCCGTCTGGCCGCGCTGGTGGACGAGGTGGAACATACCGTACTGCTCTGCGACGGTGCCCCTGCCTGTGCCAGCTACTTTGCCATCTCCAACGGCCGCACCGAGGCCAGCGAAAATGTCTGGGGCACCGCCCTGCCCTACCTTGTTTCGGTGGACAGCAGCACCGACCTTGCCGCCGACCATTACGAGTACGCCCTGACCCTTTCGGCACAGCAGACGGCACAGCAACTGGCTGCCCTGGGCCTCACCCCTGACCTTGCCGCCCCGGAGCAGTGGTTCGGCACCCCGGAGTACACCGCCGCCGGTTATGTTGCTGCCCTGCCGGTCTGCGGGCAGCGCATCACCGGTACGGCCCTGCGGCAGGCGCTGGGCCTGCGCAGCACCTGCTTCACGGTCCGGTATGAAAGCGGTACGTTCTGTTTTACCACAAAAGGCTACGGCCATGGCGTGGGGCTCAGCCAGTGGGGTGCCAAGGCACTGGCCGAGCAGGGGCAGAACTTTGCCGACATCCTGGCCCATTACTACCCCGGAACTTCCCTGTCCGGATAAAAAAAGAGCCCCTCTCCCGAAGGAGACAGGCTCTGTGAAATGCATGCAGAAGGGATCAGCCAAACAGGCCGGACAGCCAGCCGAGGGTGCTCTGGATCGTTTCTTCCGCCGTGGCCGTAATGGTCTGGTCGGTAAGTTTGGTACCGTCGGGGTCCTGCACCGACCAATAGGCAGCGGTGCTGGTGGCGGCATCCGAAACGGTGAAGTCGCTGGCAAAGCAAAGGGTCTCGCCGCTGGACTCGGTCACGATGACCATGTAGGTGTAGCAGCCCGTGGGCAGCTCACCGAAGTGGATCTGGTCGTCCAGCGTCTTGAGGGAGAAGCTGGTTCCGCCCACCTGGGCCTGTGCGGACTGCACGATCTTGTCGTTCTCGTCCAAAATCGCCACCTGCACGGCTTCCAGCGTGCTGCCGGAGGTGCTGTTGGCGGTGCCGGTAAGAGCCATGCCGCTGCCGGTGTGCACATTGACCGGATAGCGCATGCCTTCCAGCCGCAGGTCATCTGCCTGCAGGGCTGCGCCGTTGTGGTCGGCGCTCACATACCAGTAGCAGGACGCCTGTGCAATGGACACGCTGGAGCTGGTGAGCGGGATGCGGCCGGAGGAGATGTTCCCGGCCGGGTCGGAGCAATAGAACACGCCGTTCGTATAATCGGTCAGCAACACGGCATGGGGCTGCGTGCGGTCGTACAGGACGATGCCTTCCGGGTGCTGAGCCAGCAGCTGGATGAGCAGCTGGGTCTTTTCCTGATGATTGGAGGGCAGGGTCGCATAGGCCACCTGCATCTCCCGGTATGTAAAGCTGTGGGCCAGGCCATTGGACCAGGCCGTGGAGCGCACACTGTTTTCCGTCACATCCACCCAGTCAGTCCGTCCGTCAAAGTAAGCGCGACGGCGCAGCATCATGGCAGCCGAAGCCAGCGTGCAGGTGCCGCCCCGGCTCTGCTTGAAGTAGAACCCGGCATCCACATTCAGGTCCACAGCCAGTGCTGCGGGCAGACAGGTGAGTGCAAACACGATGGTGAGCAGAATGCCCACCAGTTTTTTATGTGCGGTCGTTGGCGCTGCGGTATTCACGGTCTGGTCGCTCCTCCCTTTTCTGGCATCATTTTTCACGTTTCACTGCCATAAAGTATACCAGCCTGTAACCATTTTGTAAACAAAGGCAGTTATTTTTTCTCAGGATTGACACGTTTTCAAGGTTTTTGTTGGTAGAAACGCACAATTTCAAGCGCGATATTCTACATATCCTACAAATTTTTTGTGTTTTATTTCTGCCGTCGTTTCTCCTGTCGCACGCAAAAAAGCCGTCTGCCGCAGGCACAAAAAAAAGAAAAGGTCCAACGACTTCTGTTGCGAAATCGTTGGACCTCTTGGTCCAGCAAGACTGGACAAATCCGAACTTTTTTCCTCTGCCGAATCGGCGGTCAAAGTGTCCTCAAATCGGACGGTTTGGGTGCCATCCTTGTAGTTGAACGTGATCAAGATTCGGTCATCATACAGGAAAATGGCATTCACAAAAATTTCAATCAGCGCTTTCCGCTGCTTTTGCTGCGATATATCGAACTTTCTAAATTTCAGCAACCAGAATCGAATAAAATCTTCGTTGAAGCTGGGCTTCTTCAACTTTTCATCTGCAATTTTTGCAGTCAACTCATCTTTCTGAATTTCCAGCGCTTCCAGACGCTCTTTCGTTGTCCGGGTGTACAAGCCATCCTCGATGGCCTTCATCAGGTTGTCCAGCTTTTTGTTGACCTCTCGCAGTTGCTTTTCCAGCAGCGGGATCGTTGTGTTCTCCTGATTCTGTACATCCATGACCAGTTGAACGATCTTGTCGATCACCACATCGTCCTGAATCAGCTTCATGGTCTCCCGGACGACCAGATCTTCCAGCCATTCTTTCTGCACGGTCTTTTTGTTGCAGCCCTTGCGCCGCTTGACGTTGGCGCACTTGTAATAATAGTAGGTGCGCCCAGTGGCACTGGTTCCGCTTTCGCCGAACATCAGTGCACCGCACTTGCCGCAGAACAGCTTGGTGGTCAACAGGTATTCTTCGTCGGCTTTGCCGCAGGCAGGGGCGCGCTTGTTCTTGTCCATACGCTTCTGCACCCGGTCAAACAGGTCTTTCGGAACGATAGCCGGAATCGCATCCGGCACAACGATATCCCGGAAAGACAGTTCTCCAATGTACCGGCGGTTCTTCAACATGGTGTTCACACTGCTGTGAGTCATTTTGCCGCCCTGCATATTGCGGACACCCTTGTCGTTAAGGAAGTTTACGATTTCCACCATCTTCTCGCCGTTGTCATACCGTTGAAAGGCTTCCAGCACCAGCGGCGAGGTCAGCGGGTCAAGGTGATAAAACTTGTCCTCGTCGATTTTGTAGCCGATGGTTCCTGTGCCGCCAGTGCATTTCCCTTTCAGGGCGTTCTCGGTCTGACCACGGATCACCTTTTCGGACAGCTCTGCGGAATAGTATTCCGCCATACCTTCCAACAGTGTTTCCACCAGAATGCCCTGTGAGCCCTCGGCAATGGGTTCCATAACGGAAATCAGGTGGACACCGTTCTTTTTCAGGATCATCTTGTAGTTTGCGCTATCAAAACGATTCCGTGCAAAGCGGTCAAATTTCCAGACGAGAACAACGTCAAATAGTTTCTTGCCGCTGTCTTTGATCATCTGCTGGAACTCCGGGCGGTTGTCCGTTTTGGCAGAGAATGCACGATCAATGTAGTGTTTGATGACCGTGATGCCGTTCTTTTCGGCGTAGGCGGTGCATTCCCGAATCTGGCCTTCAATGGATTCTTCACGCTGGTTGTCCGAGGAATAGCGGGCATAGATTACGGCGGTCATAGACTCACTTCCTTTTTCTTATCGAACAGATGGGTAGCTTTTTGCATACTTGTAGATTTGGCGCGCACAGTCAAGGCTCATTTTGCTGGAATCGTTGTGTTTGAGCCATGCATTCACATTGCCCGGATTCAGCTTCAAGTCTGTGTAGAGACGATAATTCGTCAGTTTCTTTTTCCGCTGAAGTTCCAATACTCGGCGATGAATCAACGCTTTCGTATCATTGTCCGCAAGAGAGGTATCCCGCACCGAGCAATAGCTGCGCCAGACTTTCAAATAGCCCTCTGTCAGTTCCGGTGACTGGTTTTCCAGAAGCAGCAGCATTTGCGCCAGCGAATAGCGATTGGAAAGCTGCTCATACTCCGCAGCAACAGCCCTGTTTACGGTATAGCGGAGCAACAAATCCACTTTATCAAAGGCCAGCGCATAGAGATACAGTGGCTCTTTCATTATCGAGCTGTTGGGAAAGAAGATAGGTCTTATCGGCCTGGGACAAACCGGATACAACACAGCCCGTATCGCTATCGGATTTGGTATGAAAGTGTGGGCTTATACATCTAAATCACGTCTCCAACTGCCTCCTGAAATCCGAAAAGCAGAACTCGACCAGATTTTCCGCGAATGTGATATTGTCAGCCTGCATTGCCCGCTGACGGAATCAACACGTGACCTGGTTAACACCCGTCGCCTGGAACTGATGAAGCCCAATGCCATTTTAATCAATACCAGCCGTGGTCCGCTGGTCAACGAGCATGACCTGGCAGAAGCTCTGAATAATTACAAAATCTATGCCGCCGGACTGGATGTGCTCTCCACCGAGCCACCCCGTGCCGACAATCCTTTGCTGACTGCCAGAAACTGCTTCATCACCCCACATATAGCCTGGGCTACTTCGGCTGCCCGCGAGCGCCTGATGGCTATCCTGGTCGACAACCTTCACCACCAGAAGGTTGATGCCTTCCGGCGCGGTGC
>OGXZ01001784.1_pt1 | contig 11751 bp, 9 predicted proteins | sample 1576431 | NCBI WGS metagenome assembly OGXZ01 (sample SAMEA3541590, study PRJEB24748) | human gut metagenome | biome: human gut; feature: human-associated habitat; material: faeces | place: China | collected 2012
TAAGCATACAGTCGGAAGGTGACGGATGCTATGTTGATGACATGCAGATGAACGGCGCCAAAGAAGCTGAGCTAACCACCGTTCGACAGCGCCCATACGACATGGCCGTCGATGCGGCACAAAAGGCTCTGGCGCTCATCGAAGGACAACCCATCGAGGAACCATTCGAGACATTCCCCGTGCAGTTGCAAGTACGCGGATCAACTGCCAAGCCACGCGCCATCCCTCTGCTGTAGGCCGCAGCGTGTAATCGCACGAAATCGCTTCGCGTAATATTCCCATTCCAGCTTGGCCGCATCTGCGTTATGTATGGCAGATTTTGCTTCTTGTCCGGAGACATCTCGCTTATATATGGCGCGTCGCCTGCGAAAACAGCCACTTCGGGGGTACGTTTTTGAGGTTTTCGCCGCATGTGTCTGCCATATGTAAGTGAGATGTCTCCGGTCAGGCCTCCGAATCTGCCATACATAAGCGAAATATGAGCAAAATGCAGGCGAGGCACGCTCCATAACAAAACAACGCATGCAAAGACGAACGAGGCTCAATTATTAATTGCTGATTGGTTTTGCAGTAAATCAATCTTTTCATTAAGTTTTTCTACAGAAGAAAAGGCCACGGTATATTTGGTAAATCCATCTTTTTCCTGAGGATTTCTCCATATGTCTTCTGGGGTAATACCACTTCGTTTAGCGTATTGATTCAGTTTTGCAATCAACGAGACAAAGTTTTCATCGTCAGTATTCAAGGTACGATTTTTATCATTGAATAACTGTCTATAGGGCACATCGAGATGCTGGATGATCTCTCGAGCCACGCCAATATTGGCATCGTCAATACCTTGTTCGTCAAACGCTCGATTAATCATTCTTACGCATAGATTCGATTCGAGTCCGAGTTCCCACAATTCCTTTACTCCATGTAGTCGTTCATCCTTGGTGGCCAGCTCGTCGAACAATTCGGTTCTATCCTTGTCTACAGTTTTGCCGGAATGACTCATCCACGCCTTTGCCGCTTCCAAAAGATAATCGAAATCTGCATCTTGAATATAATGTTTCACTTTTTGCTTCGTCGGACGATTGGTGCGGGATAAAGGTATCAACGAACTGGTTTCAGCTTTTGTCCGCCTGCAACAGGAATTTACAAACTGTCGTCTTTGCCTAGTGGGAGACTTTGAAGCGGAACTGGATCCGGTAACTCCTGAAACAGCAGAACATATACACAAACATCCCGCCATAAAATTTATGGGATGGCAAGAGGATATCCGCCCTTTTTTAGCCGCTGCGGATGCCTTCGTATTCCCCAGTTACCGGGAAGGATTCCCCAATGTAATATTACAAGCCGGAGCGATGGGATTACCTTGCATCGTAACGAACATCAACGGATGTAACGAAATCATTGAAAACGGAAAGAACGGTATCATTATTCCTCCTCATGACAGCGAATACCTATATCGCACCATGTGCGGATTTCTCTCTTCTCCACGGCTCGTAGAACAATTGGCCTCGGCTGCCCGCCCACAGATTGTTCAAAAATACGACCGCCGGACGCTATGGGAAGCCTTACGAAAGGTCTATCAAGAACAGATTTCAAATCTAACAAAATAAAGACTGACAATATGTATTTATACGGAGCCGGCGGACACGCCAAAGTGATCATGGATATACTGAAAGAAAACAGCACTGAACTGACGGGCATCATAGATGATAATCCCCACATACAGGAATGGATGGAATATCATGTTCTTTCCTACGATCCAAAACGAATGTTCCCGATACTTATCAGTATCGGAAACAACAGCATCCGAAAAAATATAGCGGAACAATTGTATAAAAAAAACGCTGTATTCGGTACGGTCATCTCTATCCATGCCATTGTTTCCCCCTATACAAAAATAGGAGAAGGCAGTGTTGTCATGCAAGGAAGTATATTGCAAAGTTGCTGCCAAACAGGTAAACATTGCATTGTCAACACTGGCGCCGCTATTGATCATGAATGTATATTGGAAGACTATGTACATGTCTCGCCACACGCCACATTATGTGGCAATGTGGAAGTGGGGGAAGGCTCATGGATAGGTGCCGGAGCAGTGATCAACCCCGGAGTTAAAATAGGCAAATGGACCATTATCGGATCAGGATCAGTAGTGTGCAAAGACATACCTGACGGAGTGACAGCCTGTGGTTCACCGTGCCGGATTATAAAAAATAATCCACAACTATGAAGAAGAGCAGATATACCCGTTATTTCAAATATCCGCTGGACTGTCTTATAGCCGCCTTTCTGATATTATTGACCTCTCCTGTCCTATTGTCAACCATCTTGTTACTTGCCATAGCCAACAGGGGTAGCGGCATTTTTTTCCTTCAGGAACGTCCGGGAAAGAATGGAAAAATATTCAGGATCATCAAGTTTAAAACCATGAATGACCGGAAAGACTGTCGCGGAAACTTTTTACCCGACAGCTTACGAATGACCCCCATAGGGAAAATAGTCCGTGCCACCTCCGTTGACGAACTGCCTCAACTTTTCAACGTATTGAAAGGAGACATGGCTCTGATCGGCCCCCGTCCATTATTGGTACAATACCTGCCTCTATACAATGAAGAGCAAGCAAGAAGACATGAAGTGCGCCCCGGCATCACTGGATGGGCACAAGTAAATGGAAGAAACGCAATCAGCTGGAAAAAGAAATTCGAACTGGATATCTGGTACGTAGACCATGTTTGCTTCATGACAGACATGATGATATTTTACAAAACACTCAAATGCGTTATCAGCCGCAAAGGCATATCCCAAAAGGGAGAGGCAACCACGAAACCATTTGACGGAAACAATTAGGGAGGAGTTGAATTTTAATGGGACTTTTTATCCGTAAGGAATGTGTAAGAGACTTTGGAATCAGACTCGCCCTAAAAAGATCTTATTCGTATCCCTAAACCTTTCCTGCCGTATGGTTAAGGTCTTTTTTCCTGTTTGTTTTATCTCCGCAAGTCTTTGGAGTTATCTCCATAAGCTTTGGAGTTAACTCCAAAGCTTATGGAGATAGAAAGTATCCGTATAAAAAGGTTTAATCTGGAGAAAGAAAAGACTTAGGCTATAAGAATGGAATGTGATATGCATTCATTTTATTCCGCCGGTGGGGTTGTTACTTTTTTAAGAATCTCTGTCCCTTGGATTTCATGGTAACGGAAAGATTAAACTTATTGAAAAGCTCTTGTCGGCTCCTTTCACACAACTCTGTATGTGTGTATAAATCTAAAGAAAGGTATGGACGGGGAAAATCCCTATCCACACTTCATTTCTACTGCCCCCCAATTAACATCTACATGTTTACATGGAGCAGGTAAACTAGCGTAATAAACATAAAGTCAGAGAATTACTTTGATGTAACTCCCTGACCTTCTAGTGATCCGCTTGGGACTTTCACCGTAACGGTCTATATCTTTGATTTATAAGCTCTTGTAAACCTTGAAAAATTGTACCGTAACGAATTAGTAACGATTTATAGGAACGCTTGTTGTCAGTGAGAGGCATTCGTTTGTCAGCCGTTCTCTGATGCCGCAAAGATAGAGCATTACTTTTTATTTTCCAAACATTTGATTATTAAATCTTTAAAAAAGATCCCCAGTGCAAGGGGCGAACCTATATATATGGATAGGTTTGCCCCTTGCACCGGGCGGATGTTACATCAGTCCTACAGCCTTGCCGTCCGCCTCGATACCGCCGTTTATGTGAAGCGGTTCCCCCTCCTTTTTCGCTGAACCGAAAAAATCATGGTGTAGTACACGTATAGTATCCCATGCGCTGCCTTTTATTGTTATTCTTTTGCAGCAAACATTAAAAATTAAGTTTGTTATGGAAGTTATTACATTTGAAAGTGAAGCGTATAAAGCGCTTGTAGGGAAGATTGAAAAAATCGCCGGGTATGTAGCCGAAGCGCAGCTGCCTTCGGAAGAAAAAAAGGAGGCTTGGCTGGACAGCAACCAACTGGCGGAAGCGTTGGGAATCAGTACACGTACATTGCAACGCCTGAGGGATGAAAACCTGATCAGCTACTCCATGCTGCGTGGACGGTGTATGTACAAGCTGTCGGAGGTCGAACGCTGTCTGGAAGAGCGTACCATTCGGTGCAAGCCTCAAACATTGGAGGATTTTCGCAAGAACTACCTAACGAGAACCGGCAATGATAAGAAAGGATGATATACTGAAAATGACGGAAAAGGGCATTTCCGTATTCCGCTATTACCTGCCGGTGGACTTCAAGGTGGGAAAGAACTTCCTGAACCCTTTTTATAAGGATACAAAGGCTTCGTGCAATATTTATTACGAACGCAAGGCCGGTGTATTTAAAATGAAGGATTTCGGGAACGAGGATTATTCGGGGGACTGCTTTGAACTGGTGGGCAGGCTGAACGGCCTTAGCTGCAAGGAGCCTAAAGAGTTTGTCGAGATCATGGAAATGATAAACCGCGATCTGCATTTGGGGCTGTCCGCACATGAGGAATATCATGTGAGCCATAGCAAAGTCCCCCAAAAGAGTGAAGTGGTATCGGAAGAACCGAAAGCGAAAAGCGTCCGGCCTTATACTGTCGTGCAAAAGCCCTTTACGGCTGCGGAACTTGCCTTTTGGAGCAAATCGGGAATCGGGGAAAATGTTCTGAAAGCGTACCGGACGGTATCGCTGAAGAAGTTCAGCAGCGAGAACCAGGAAAGGAAGCCTTTTTCCTGCATGACAAGCGTCGATGAACCGATGTTCGGATATATGGGGAAACAGCATATCAAGGTTTACCGTCCGTGTTCACAAATGCGGTTCCTGTATGCCGGTGATTTTGGCGACAACTACTGTTTCGGGCTGGAGCAGCTGCCGGCAAAGGGTGATCTGCTCTTTATCACAGGTGGGGAAAAGGACGTAATGAGTCTGGCGGCACACGGCTTCCATGCGATCTGTTTCAATTCGGAAACGGCTTTTATCCCTGCGGCTGTCATACACCGGCTTTCATTCCGGTTCAAACATATCATCCTCCTCTATGATGTGGACAGTACCGGGCTGAAAAGCTCGGCGAAGCGTGAAGAGGAGCTGAAGGAATACGGGGTTAAACGATTGTTGCTCCCGCTTGCCGGTACAAAGACGGAAAAGGATGTATCGGACTACTTCATGCTGGGGAACAGCCGTGAGGATTTGATAAAGCTCTTTCTGGACTATCTGGAAACCTTATACAGCGAAACCATGTCGGCTTTGAAATCCTGCGAGGTGGATTTTAACAACCCGCCTCCCATTGCACAGATGATCGTATCGGTAAATGACGTGCCTCTCGGAACTCAAGGCAACCTGCTTTGTATCACCGGCGGAGAAGGCACGGGAAAAAGTAACTATGTGGCGGCACTGATTGCCGGTGCTATCCGTCCCACCGGAACGGATGTGGATGCGCTGGGCGTTACGCTCCACGAAAACGGCAGGAACAAGGCGGTACTGTTCTATGACACGGAACAGAGCGAAGTACAGCTGTATAAGAATATCAGCAACCTGCTGCGGCGATGCGGACGTGAGGCGATGCCGGAATGGTTCAAGGCGTATTGTCTTACGGGAATGAGCCGGAAAGAACGCCTGCTTTCCATTATCCAGAGCTTGGACAAGTACCATTATCAATACGGCGGTGTTCATCTGGTGGTGATAGACGGGATTGCGGATTTGATAAAATGCGCCAACGATGAAGCGGAGAGCATAGCCGTCGTGGAAGAACTGTACCGGCTGGCCGGTATCTACAAGACATGTATCGTAACGGTACTGCATTTTATCCCCAACGGGCTGAAGCTGAGGGGACACTTGGGAAGCGAGTTGCAGCGGAAGGCTGCGGCAATCCTTTCCATAGAGAAGGACAGCGATCCGGCCGTATCGGTGGTGAAGGCTCTGAAAGTAAGGGATGGAAGTCCGCTGGACGTGCCTATCATGCAGTTTTCGTGGGATAAGGAAAAGGCCATGCACGTCTATCTGGGCGAAAAGCCGAAAGAGGAAAAGGACAAGCGCAAAGAGGACGAGCTTGTAGCGGTGGCCAAAGAGGTATTCAGCCGGAGGCGCTTTGTTACTTATGTGGAGCTTGCGGAAGAAATCCAGTCGATACTGGAAGTGAAGGAGCGCACGGCGAAAAGCTACATCAGATTCATGCGTGAGAAAGAAATCATTCTGAAATCATCCGATAACCAGAGCCATTATGTTATCGGGAACTTTTAAGGAGGAAAGCGTATGTTAGTAGATAAAACGGAATTTGAAGCATGGATGGAACGTATCATGGGTGAGCTGTACCGCATCTCACGGAAGCTGGACAAGGCGGAAACGAGGGAAAAGCACCTGAACTACCTGAACGGAGAGCGTCTGTACGACAATCAGGAAGTATGCCTGTTGTTGCGCATCAGCAAACGCACGCTGCAACGATACCGGAATAACGGGGTGTTGAAGTTCTATTCGATATATCACAAGACATATTACAAGGAGTCGGACTTGCACGAGTTCATCCGCAACAACTTCGACGAGAACGAGATAAAACGGCAGGCACGTGAGGACAAGCTGTCCGAGAGCTATCCGCTGCCGAAAGAATAAGTCCATGTTTTTGCTTTGTACCGGTGAAACTACTGCCGTGAGGCAGGAAATCCCAAACTGCGTATTGGTGTTTGTCATGGCAATGACTTCATACAGTTGTGAAACAGGATGAAGTTTCTTTTCTTGTTCGAATGGTGATACTCCAAAGGACAGCGGTCCGGAGGGGTATCATTTTTTATGTGTGCACCTAAAAATGTTCCAGTTTTGTGGCGTAAAAACCGGAATATGAAAAGTTAATTCCCTCAATACTCAAGTATCTATCATGATTCTGCAAAAAAAGAAAAATACATTCATAAGAAGAATCCAAAGGTTTTTTCCTAATTTTGCAATTATGAATATAAGTTGGTCTGAAATAAAGCCTTATGAGAACGAGCTGCCTACTAACTACGCAGATAGAATAGGCAGGTTATATACTGATACTGTTACTGTTGCTTTCAAGAAAAGTAACGGTCAGTTTTTCACACCGGTATCTATCGCCTATTTTATGGGTAAACAAATAAGTGTGAATAAGGATTCTGTCTCCGTATTAGATCCGGGATGTGGAACTGCCATATTATCATGTGCCATGATTGAGAATCTGGTTTTGCAGTCAAAAGTAAAACAGATAGAGTTGGTTACATACGAAACCGATGAAAATCTTATACCGGGATTACAAAAAGTTCTGGAATATATAACAATATGGGGGATGCGCCATAATGTCCGGATTGATTGCCGTTCATATTGTGAGGACTTTATTTTATCCAATTATTCAGTATTATATTCTGATACGATTTATGGCAGGGCTGAGAGTTTGCAGAAATATGATTTGATCATATCCAATCCTCCCTATTTTAAACTTTCCAAAGAGGATAAACGGGTGAAAGCGGCTCAATGCATTATAGACGGACAGCCTAATATATACTCTATATTTATGGGCATATCAGCTTTATTGCTTGCGGAACAAGGTCAGATGATTTATATAACCCCAAGAAGTTTTACTTCGGGAAGATATTTCCGTTTGTTCCGTAATTTCCTGTTTAAGCATATACAGATAGATTTTGTCCACCTTTTCAATACCCGGAAAGATACGTTTTCCAAAGATAATGTGCTTCAGGAAACAATTATAATGAAATGTTCCCCTAAAAAGGAGGCAGATTATAATGTCGTTTTATCATACAGTGAGGGGCTTTCCGACTTGGCCACCCCTGCAATCAAAGAAGTACAGCGGAAAGAAATCATTGACCTTACCTCAAAAGAATTGATATTGCATTTGCCGGTCAGCCTTGAAGACGAGAAAATTATCAGGCTGTTCAAATCATGGGATGGCAACCTGAACAAATATCATATCCAGATTTCCACCGGCCCGGTTGTAGCTTTTCGTTCAAAGGAACAATTATGTGAAACCTCCGGAGAAGGAACTGCAGCACTATATTGGTTGCATAACGTAGTAAAGATGCTGGCTGATCATCCTGTCGTAAAGGAAGGAAAACCTCAATTCATCCATATAAATGAAATGTCTGTATCCACCTTGTTACCTAACAAGAATTATGTTCTGTTGCGACGTTTCAGCTCCAAAGACGATAATAGCCGATTAATTGCCGCACCTTATTTTGGAAACATGACTTCCTGCGCACATGTAGGAATCGAAAACAAACTGAACTATATCTATCGTCCCAAAGGACACTTGAACCGTATGGAGGTAATGGGGATAGCCGCCTTATTGAATAGTGACTTGTTCGATAATTATTTCAGAACATTCAATGGAAATGTAAATGTCAGTGCTACGGAATTGAGGGAGATGCCCATGCCTCCCCTTGAAGTCATTGAAAGTATCGGAAAAGACCTGATTGCCATGAATGATTATTCTATGGTGAACGTAAATAAGATTGTAAACAAATATTTTATGTAATATGAGCAAAATAAGTGATGCACAAGATATATTGTCAGTGTTGGGTTTGCCTCCGGCGCAGCAGAATGAAATATCCGCTTTGACTTTACTTGCATTATGCGGATTAAAGGAGGAAGACAACTGGGCGGATGCCACCCGCAAGAGCTTAAAAATAAGCAAGGATATTATGGCATTTGTCAATGAGAACTATAAAAAAGAGCAGCCGTATGCCCCAAATACACGGGAAACTTTCAGACGGCAGGTGCTTCATCAGTTCTTGCAGGCACGTATCGTAGATTATAACCCGGATAATCCGGCTTTACCGGTGAACAGTCCAAACGCCCATTACAAACTGACAGAAGAAGCCTATGAAACAATAAAATCATACAATACCCAAGAATGGGAAATAAAAGCCCAAAACTTTAATGATGCGGTAGGGCGATTGATTGAAGAGTATGAGAAAAGCCGTGAGATGGAAATGATACCGGTTACTATTGAAGGTAAGGAATTTAAACTGTCTCCGGGCAAGCATAATGAAGTACAAGCGGCGGTCATTAATGAGTTTGCACCTCGTTTTGCGGCAGGCGCAAAAGTCCTTTATATCGGTGATACTGCCAATAAAGACCTTTATTGTAACAAGGAGCTTTTAAAAGAAATTGGCATTCCGATCACAGAACACAGCAAACTGCCGGATATTGTCATTTATGACGGTAATAAAGAGTGGCTATTCCTAATCGAAGTGGTTACTTCGCATGGGCCGGTATCTCCCAAACGTGTAATCGAGCTGGAAGATTTCACGAAAGAATGCAAAGCGGGGAAAGTATATGTTACTGCTTTTCCTGATAGATCAGAGTTCAAGAAACATGTGGCTGATATTGCATGGGAAACCGAAGTTTGGATAGCGGAGAATCCAGACCATATGATTCATTTTAATGGAGATAGATTTATAGGGCCAAGATAGTAAATTTGTATTGAGTATGACAAAAGAAGAACTTATAGGAATAATTAAGAATAAGAAAAGTGCTCCTTTTTTATTTCTTGGATCGGGATTTACAAAACACTATTTAAATACCCCTACATGGGAAGAATTATTATCAAGATTTGCATCTAAACATATTAACGCATATTATACGTCATTAGGGACTTATGATTTATCTGTCATTGCCTCTGAAATAGCAAAAGAAGAAAATAAATCCTTTTGGGATTTACCTAATGATAACAAATTCAAGCAGTCATTTCAAGACAAGGCAATAAGCACAAGTAGTGTGCTTAAATATAAAATTGCAACTTTCTTAAAAGAGCTAACACATAATAGTATTCCAGAAAAATACACAGAGGAATTAGAGCTTCTTAAAACGATTAATATAGATGGAATAATAACAACAAATTGGGATGACTTAATAGAAATATTACTTCCTAAATTAACTAAATATGTAGGGCAAGAAGAGTTGATATTTTCATCCGTTCTTAATATTGGAGAAATATATAAAGTACACGGCTGTGTTTATCAACCTGAAACAATGGTTTTAACAAAAGAAGACTATAATGGATTTAATGATAAAAACACATATTTAGCAGCTAAATTAATAACAATATTTATAGAACACCCAATTGTCTTCATAGGTTACTCTATAAATGATAGCAATATAAAGGAAATATTATCATCTATAGTAAAATGTCTTAATCAGGAGAAAATTAAGAAGCTGCAAAATAATTTATTCTTTGTAGAATGGAATCCTGATGAAAACTCTGATTTTATGATTCAGCCACATGATATTACTATGGAACATGGGTTTATTTTGCCTGTCACTCGTATTATTACCCATGAATATAAACCGGTATATGAATGTTTAGCAACATTTGAAAGAGGAATACCTACACATTTGTTACGTTTATATAAGAAACAATTCTATGAAATAGTCTTCTCTGAAAAACCGGAAAAACAATTATATGCTTTACCCGGAAAAGATATAGATGTAACGCCTAATATTCAAGTTGTTTATGGTTTTGGAGCTATTGATAAATACAAATCTGCAGTAGGATATACCGGATTAAAGGCTATTAATCTATTTAGAGATATAGTTGATAATAATGGAAATTATGAACATGAAATAATATTAACTAAGACAATACCAGAATTACGTAAAAATACAAAGTTTATTCCTTGCTATAAATATTTAAAGGCGGTTGGCATAATAAGTGATGAAACTTATAACAATAATAAATTAGGTGTGAATTTTCCTCTTAATAAGAAAGAAGATTTTTATTTTTATTCATTTCGGGAGGATGAAAAGAAAAAAACTATAAATGAAGCTATTGAAGATTATGCAGATGCTATTTGGAAAGTATGCGCTTTAATTCCCTATTTAGATATAAAAGATGAAGAACTTGAAATTTTACATGATTTTATATCAAAGAATTTCAATGACTTTTTAGTACTAAAAAAGAAACCTGATTATTCTACTTATTTTAAAAAATTAATATGTTTTTATGATTGGAGAAAGTATGGTTGGTAAAAATTGAAATAGAAAGGCTTACTATTATGCGTATAGTATAAACCCCACCCCGCCGGCTTCCCAAGAAACAGCAGAGTGGGGTTGTTTTTATGGCTTCGGTTACAGGAGCTATAACTTCAGCTTGGGTTTGGGCTTTTCGGGCCGGTCAGGATCGGGATCGTCCTTGTTGCCGGACTTGGGAACGCCTCCGATGACGAGCTTGCCGCCAAGTGCTCCTATTGCCTCTCTGATGCTGTCTGATGCTGATGCTTTTGGGCATTTTACTTATTTTGAGTGGCGTCAAGAAACTGATTTAGTATAATACGGTATCGTAAATGAGTTGAAATGTTAAGTATTTACTCTTTTTTGGTTTTCAGTGCTTTAATCATATTATATTCTCAAAATTATTAGTAACTTTGCTATTGCTTACAAAATTTACCGCCGTAAATTTTACAGTGGTAAACTTTGCAGTAGTGAAATCGAACATAAAATGATAAGGATATGAAATTCTACAATAGAGAAAAAGAGTTAGCATCATTGGAAAAGGTTCGCCAAGTATCCTTTTCCGTGCATTCCCAAATGACTGTCCTTACCGGTCGGCGACGTATCGGCAAGACCAGTCTTATATTCAAGAGTTGCGAGGATACTCCTACGGTGTACTTGTTTGTCAGCCGAAGCAATGAAACAGATCTCTGTCTACGATTTACTTCCGAGATCCGGCAGGCACTTGATATTTATGTACCGGAACTTACCAACTTTGCAGAAATGTTCCGCTTCTTAATGGATTTGGGAAC
>OGXZ01001788.1_pt1 | contig 11725 bp, 7 predicted proteins | sample 1576431 | NCBI WGS metagenome assembly OGXZ01 (sample SAMEA3541590, study PRJEB24748) | human gut metagenome | biome: human gut; feature: human-associated habitat; material: faeces | place: China | collected 2012
CTTCTTGCTCTGGCAAGCGGCAAAGCCGAGTCCAGGGCGCACTACTCAATATAAACACTCAACACCCAGGGCGCTGCCCTGGGCTATGTGATTATTGGGCTTTCAGCCCGCATTGATTGAGTTTTGACACACCCTCCTCCTATTTTAATACTCGCTCCAAGACTTGATGCCGATGTCCTCAAGCTTAGTTGTGCAGAACGCATAGATGAATGCGCTTGCGAGGCGTGCGTTCGTGATAAGAGGCACGTTGAGGTCGATGGCAGCACGGCGAATCTTGTAGCCATTGGTAAGCTCAGAGCTTGTGAGATTCTTCGGAATGTTCACAACCATGTCGATAGTGTGGTTGTGCAGCAAGTCGAGAGCCTTAGGCTCGTCGCCCTCCTCAGACGGCCAGAGCACGTGTGTGTTCTCGATGCCGTTCTCGTTGAGGAACTTGCTTGTGCCGCCCGTAGCATAGAGCTTGTAGCCGTGGTCGATGAGCATCTTAGCAGCGTCGAGCATAGCCACCTTCTGCTTAGCGCCACCGGTAGAGAGAAGGATGTTCTTCTTCGGGATGCGATGGCCTACAGAGAGCATACTCTTGAGAAGAGCGGTGTTGGTGTCGTCGCCCAAGCAGCCTACCTCACCGGTAGAGCTCATGTCTACGCCGAGCACCGGGTCTGCCTTCTGCAGACGGTTGAACGAGAACTGCGAAGCCTTGATACCAACATAGTCGAGGTCGAAGAGGTTCTTGCTCGGCTTCTCAACCGGCAAGCCAAGCATAACGCGTGTGGCAAGCTCGATGAGGTTGATCTTGAGCACCTTGCTCACGAACGGGAACGAACGCGAAGCGCGGAGGTTACACTCGATAACGAGGATATCGTTGTCGCGAGCCATGAACTGGATGTTGAACGGACCGTTGATATGCAGTTCCTTAGCAATCTGACGGCCTACACGCTTACAGCGGCGCACGGTCTCTACATAGAGCTTTTGCGGCGGGAACTGGATGGTAGCGTCGCCAGAGTGAACGCCGGCGAACTCGATGTGCTCAGAGATAGCGTAAGCGATAACCTCGCCGTTCTTTGCCACAGCATCCATCTCGATCTCCTTAGCATGCTCGATGAACTTGCTCACAACAACCGGGTGGTCTTCGCTCACGTTAGCCGCAAGCTGCAGGAATCGCTTCAGCTCATCCTCGTTAGAGCATACGTTCATGGCAGCGCCAGAAAGCACGTACGACGGACGAACGAGTACCGGGAAGCCCACACGCTCGATGAAGCGGTCGATGTCATCCATGCTTGTGAGAGCGCTCCACTCAGGCTGGTTGATGCCGTTGTTGGTGAGCATCTGCGAGAACTTCGCACGGTCCTCAGCGTTGTCGATGTCCTGAGCCTTTGTACCGAGGATAGGCACGTGCTGCTCGTCGAGGAGCACAGCGAGGTTGTTAGGAATCTGACCGCCGGTAGATACGATCACGCCGTTAGGCTGCTCGAGGTCGATGATATCCATAACACGCTCGAAGGTGAGCTCGTCGAAGTAGAGACGGTCGCACATATCGTAGTCGGTAGACACGGTCTCGGGGTTATAGTTGATCATAACCGAGCGGTAGCCCTCCTTGCGGATAGTGTTCAGAGCCTGAACGCCACACCAGTCGAACTCTACAGAAGAACCGATGCGGTAAGCACCCGAACCGAGTACGATGATAGAGCGATGGTCGTTCTCGAAGGTGATGTCGCTCTTTACGCCAGCGTATGTTACGTACAGATAGTTGGTCTGTGCAGGATACTCGGCAGCCAGGGTGTCAATCTGCTTAACAACCGGCAGGATGCCGTAGTTCTTACGACGGTTGCGCACGACGAGCGACGCCTTGCGCATCGACTTGAGCTCGTCCTCAAGACCTACGGCGCGTGCAATCTGGAAGTCGGTGAAGCCGTATACCTTAGCCGTGCGCAGGAGTTCCTTGTCGAGAGTGTTGATATTGCACTTCTTCATAGCCTCATCGATGTCGATGATGTGCTGGAGCTTCTCGAGGAACCACTTGTCGATCTTTGTAAGTTCGTGAATCTGGTCGACGGTGTAGCCCTTGTGCATAGCCTTAGAGATGACAAACACGCGCTTGTCGGTCGGCTCGCGCAGAGCAGCGTCGATATCTTCAATCTCAAGTTCCCTGTTCTCAACGAAGCCGTGCATACCCTGACCGATCATGCGCAGACCCTTCTGGATAGCCTCCTCGAAGTTGCGACCGATAGCCATAACCTCGCCTACCGACTTCATTGAAGAGCCAAGCTCCTTGTCTACGCCGCGGAACTTAGAGAGGTCCCAACGCGGAATCTTGCAGACAACATAGTCGAGTGCAGGCTCGAAGAATGCAGATGTGGTCTTTGTCACAGAGTTCTTCAACTCGAACAAGCCGTAGCCCATGCCGAGCTTAGCCGCAACAAAGGCGAGCGGATAGCCCGTAGCCTTAGAAGCGAGAGCAGAAGAACGGCTCAGACGAGCGTTCACCTCGATTACGCGGTAGTCTTCCGACTGCGGGTCGAAGGCGTACTGCACGTTACACTCGCCGACGATGCCGATGTGGCGGATAATCTTGATAGCGAGAGCGCGCAGCTTGTGATATTCAGAGTTGGTGAGTGTCTGCGACGGAGCGATAACGATCGACTCGCCGGTGTGGATGCCGAGCGGGTCGAAGTTCTCCATGTTGCAGACTGTGATACAGTTGTCGTAACGGTCGCGCACTACCTCGTACTCTATCTCCTTCCAGCCCTTGAGACTCTTCTCGACGAGCACCTGCGGAGAGAACGAGAATGCCTTCTCAGCGATTTTCACGAGTTCTTCCTCGTTGTCTGCAAAGCCAGAGCCAAGTCCGCCGAGAGCGTAAGCAGCACGGATGATGACCGGGTAGCCGAGTTCGGCAGCCGCCTTGCGTGCCTGCTCCATGTTCTCGCAAGCCTCGCTCTTGATGGTCTTAACGCCTATCTCGTCGAGCTTCTCAACGAAGAGCTCGCGGTCCTCGGTGTCGATGATAGCCTGCACCGGTGTACCGAGCACCTTCACGTTGTACTTGTCGAGGATGCCGTTGCGGTAGAGTTCAACGCCGCAGTTGAGCGCTGTCTGTCCGCCGAACGAGAGGAGGATGCCGTCAGGACGCTCCTTCTTTATCACTTCCTCTACGAAGTAAGGCTGAACGGGAAGGAAATATATCTGGTCGGCAACGCCTTCAGATGTCTGCACTGTTGCGATGTTCGGGTTGATGAGCACTGTCTCTATGCCCTCTTCGCGCAGAGCCTTAAGCGCCTGCGAACCAGAGTAGTCGAACTCGCCCGCTTCGCCAATCTTCAAGGCACCCGAACCGAGCAATAACACTTTCTTTATATTTTCGTCTTTCATTTATTCTGATGTTTAATGATTAATGTTTGATGTTTTATCGGACTTCAGCCCTAAAACACGAAACTTAAACATTCTGATTATTTCACTTTTCGTTCTACAACTCTTCAGTTAGTTCATAGCCTCTACGAACTTGTCGAACATAAACTCTGTGTCTACCGGACCAGAGCAAGCCTCCGGGTGGAACTGGCTTGAGAACCAAGGCTTCGACTTGTGGCGAATGCCCTCATTAGAGCCGTCGTTCATGTTTACGAAGAGCTCCTCCCAATCGGCGCCGAGCGTCTTTGCGTCTACAGCGTAGCCGTGGTTCTGCGATGTTACGAAGCACTTCTCTGTGCCAACCATGCGCACCGGCTGGTTGTGTGAGCGGTGACCGTACTTAAGTTTGTATATATGAGCGCCTGCTGCCTTAGCGAGGAGCTGGTTGCCCATGCAGATGCCGCAGATAGGCTTGTCAGAGAGGCTCATCTGCTTCTGGATGATCTTCACGGCATCCTCGCACATGTCTGGGTCGCCAGGACCGTTAGCGAGGAACAGACCGTCGAACTCCATGTCGGTATAGTCGTAGTTCCAAGGCACGCGTATAACCTCGCAGCCGCGGTTGATGAGACAGCGGATGATGTTAGCCTTCACGCCGCAGTCGACGAGCACCACCTTCTTCTCGGCGCCCTCGTTGTAGCGGATGATCTCCTTGCAGCTCACCTTGTCGACGAAATTAACTCCAGCATACTCGGCTGTAGGTATGTTCTCCGGCTCGTCGTCGAAGAGAATCTTACCCATCATTACGCCGTGCTCGCGCAGCACCTTAGTAAGCTCGCGTGTGTCGATGCCGGTGATGCCGGGCACGTGCTCACGTTTGAGCCACTCTGCAAGACTCTCTACGGCATTCCAGTGGCAGTACTGCTCGCTGTAGTCAGCCACGATGATAGCCGAAGCGTAGATTTTGTCACTCTCCATGAATGTAGGCAGACCGTTCTCTTCTACTGTGAACGGCGGTACACCATAGTTGCCAACCAACGGATAGGTCAGTGTCATAAGCTGTCCAGCGTACGACGGGTCGGTGAGCGACTCTGGGTAGCCCATCATAGCAGTGTTGAAAACTACCTCGCCAGCCACCGGTGCTTCATAACCGAACGACTTTCCGTGGAACTTGGTTCCGTCTTCCAATACTAAAGTTACATTTCTCATACTTATATCTTCTCGAATTTTTATATTTCGTTGTTTGTTTTATCGCGCACATACGCCCTGAAAGCGCAAAAGTCAATTTTCTAATTATCCTTTTGCCCTTTCAGGGCGTGTTTGTTCATGGTTGTTGCAGCGTTCGCCGGCTGCCTTATAACCACAAAACGTGTTTCCTACTTAGTTTCCCCATGCTACTAATGCTAAGCTGCTGCGTATGTAGCCGGGCACGGCGTCCTACTTCTGTCGGTCGATGTAGTTGACGAACGCCTGGTTGCAGAGCTTTGTTCCGCCGGGCGTGGGGTACTTGCCTGTGAAGTACCAGTCGCCGTGGTGGTTGGGTATAGCCTCGTGGAGTCCGTCTATCGACTGGAACACGAGTTCGACCGGTGTCTTCAGACCTTCCGGTCGGAGCATCTCAGCCACTTTCTGGTTTATCTCCTCGGTAGAGAATGGTTTGTATATGTCGCGTACACAGTTGCGCATCATGTCCTTGGGTTTGAGCAGTTCGAGCTTGCACGCCTCGTAGACACGCTGCAGCAGGTCGTTCATGCCGCGCTCGCGGATAAGCTCGATAGTGGCGCGGAAGACGCAGAACTCCTCCAGACGCGGCATGTCGATGCCGTAGTAGTCGGGGTAGCGTATCTGCGGAGCCGACGACACGACGACAATCTTCTTCGGGTGGAGGCGGTCGAGGATGCGCAGGATGCTCTCCTTGAGTGTCGTACCGCGCACGATTGAGTCGTCGATAACCACGAGGTTGTCCACGCCCGGCTCAATACATCCGTATGTTATGTCGTAGACGTGCGAGGCGAGGTCGTTGCGCGAGTTGCCTTCGGTGATGAAGGTGCGCAGCTTTATGTCCTTTATCGCCACCTTTTCGGAGCGCACGTACGTGTCGAGAATGGCGTGCAGCTCCTCGTCTGTCGGCTCGTGGTCGAGCTGCTGTATCTGCTGCACCTTCTGTCGGTTGAGACACTTCTTGAAGCCCGAGAGCAGTCCGTAGTAAGCCACTTCGGCTGTGTTCGGTATGAACGAGAACACGGTGTGGCTGATGTCGCCGCCAACGGCTTCGAGCACCTGCGGCACGAGCAGTTCGCCGAGCTGTTTGCGCTCGCGGTAGATGTCGCGGTCTGAACCACGGCTGAAGTATATGCGCTCGAACGAGCAAGCCGAGTCGCCGCGCTGTTCGAGTATGCGCTCCATGCGCACCTCTCCGCTACGGCTCACGAGCAGCGCGTTGCCGGGCTGCAGCTCCTTTATGTCTTCACATTCGAGGTCGAACGTAGTCTGCAGCACGGGGCGCTCGGACGCCACGGCTACGAACTCGTCGTTCTTATAGTAGAACGCCGGACGTATGCCCCACGGGTCGCGCATAGAGAACATCTCGCCCGAGCCGGTGAGTCCGCACATCACGTAGCCGCCGTCGAAGTTGGGCATTGTGGTGCGCAGCACGTTCGCCATGTCCATGTGGTTGTCTATATATCTGGTGATGTCCATGCCTTCGAGTCCGAGCTTCTTGGCGTCAACGAAGTTGCGTTCGGCTTCGCGGTCGAGGCGGTGGCCCATCAGTTCGAGCAGAGTATATCCGTCGCTGTAGATGCGCGGGAACATGCCCTGCGTGAGCATCTGCTGGAATATCTCGTCGATATTAGTCATATTGAAGTTGCCGCAGATGCAGAGGTTCTTAGCCTGCCAGTTGTTGCGGCGCAGGAAAGGATGGACGTATGCGAGTCCTTTTTTTCCGGTCGTGGAGTAGCGCAGGTGTCCCATGTAGAGTTGTCCGGCGAAGGGCAGATGGTTCTTTGCGAACTCGGCGTCGGCGAGCAGTTCGGGCGAGAGTCGGGCGTACTCTTTCTGTACGCGTCCGAATATCTCGGTGATGGCGTCCTTGCCTTCGGCGCGCTCGCGGAACATGTATTCCGTTCCGGGCATTCCATCGAACTTCACGCATGCCATTCCGGCACCTTCCTGTCCGCGGTTGTGCTGTTTCTCCATCATCAGATAGAGCTTGTTGAGTGCGAACATCCACGTGCCGTACTTCTCCTGATAGTATTCGAGCGGCTTGAGCAAGCGTATCATTGCCACGCCGCATTCATGTTTCAACGGTTCCACGATGCTTCTATTTTTGTTGTGTTTCTATTGAAGATTACTGTTGTAAGGGTAAAAATTAAGCGCCAAGACAAATAGCCCGACGCTTATATATATACATTATTTCAAAATACCGATAAGTAGACCTGTCAACGACAGTCCAACACTCAGGAACGACATCCACAAAGAGGTAGTAGCACCAACATAAGCATTGTTGGCTTCAACCTTGTTAGGCTCTACGTAGATGTAGTCGTTCTGCTGAACGTAATAGTAAGGAGAGTTGATGAGATTGGCATCGTTCAGATTGAGACGATGAACCTCTTTCTTTCCGTCGACGCCCTCACGGATGAGGAGCACGTTGTCGCGCTTGCCGAAGATGGTGAGGTCGCCTGCCTGAGCGATAGCCTCCATGATGCTCATCTTCTCGTTGGTGACCGGAACCACGCCCGGCGACTTGACAGCGCCGGCAAGAACCACTCTGTAGCTCGACAGACGCACTGTGACTACGGGATTTTCGTTCTCAGAGAAATATGGCTTCACCTTATCGAAGATAAGCTTCTCACACTCGGAGTTGGTGAGTCCTACGACATGCAGCTTGCCGACAACGGGGAAGTTGATCTCGCCGTCGTTGTTGACGAGATACTGCTGCACGGTGCTGTTCATAGCACCCGAGTTACCACCGCTGCCGGTAGGCATATTGGCGAAGAGGTTGAACGGACGAGACGTCTCCTGGTCGGACGTTACGACGGCGATGGAGAGCAAGTCCTTAGGCATGATACGAGCATCGTACAAACCTCTTGAAGCGGCAAGGTTGATGGAGTCGATATTCTTGAAATAAGGAACCTTCCTCGCTGCGGCACAACCGCTGAGGAGAACAACTACTGTCGCTATAATTATCGGAAACAATAATTTCTTCATAACAATTATTCAGTCTTTTGTTTAAATATCGACTGCAAAAATACTACATATTTCTGACACTGACAAGTTTTTTGCTTATACATTTCACAGAATAATGCAACAAAGTACAATAGACCGCCCTACGCTACCTCGCCGTCACCCGAACGGAATCCGATCGGACACCGAACGCAACCCGATCGGACGGCGGACGCAACCCGATCGGACACCGAACGCAACCCGATCGGACACCGAACGCGACACGATGACACAAACAGAGGCTGGATACACCCCACTAATTGCAACAAACGCCATCACTTTGTAAAAAAACATGTGAGAAGCAGGTGTATTGTCGCAAATTTTATTTAATTTTGTCGGATAATAACATGGCATGTGCTGAAACGAAGCGTGTTCCATCTTTCATTGCTCTTTTCTGCGGATGTCATTAGCCTTAGAACATTATGAATAACAAACAAGCAAGCCCACGACTTAACAAGGTGTTATTGATATACACCGGTGGCACTATCGGCATGGGATGCAACCGCGAGACGGGGGCTCTTGAGCCGCTCAACTTCGACCACCTACTGTCGAACTTTCCCGAATTTGCACTTCTGCAGACGGACGTAGACACTTATCAGTTCACTTCTCCTATCGACTCATCGGACATGAGCCTGCGTCGATGGGCTCAGCTTGTACGCATCATAGCCGACAACTACGACAAATACGACGGATTCGTGGTGCTGCACGGCACCGACACTATGTCGTACACGGCATCGGCGCTCTCGTTCATGCTCGAGAACCTCACGAAACCGGTGATTCTGACCGGTTCGCAGCTGCCTATCGGACAGCTCCGCACCGACGGCAAGGAGAACCTGCTGACGAGTATCGAACTGGCGTCGGCGTTCGGCGAGGACGGACACCCGATGGTGCCGGAGGTGTGCATCTACTTCAGCGGCCGACTGCTGCGCGGCAACCGCAGTACGAAGGAGAGCGCTGACGGATTCAACGCCTTCAACTCGTTCAACTATCCGCACCTGTGCGAGGCGGGCGTGGAGTTTCACTTCAATCCCCACTACATCTTGAAGCCCGACTACACGAAGCCGATGATTCCGCACATGGCGATGGACCCGAACGTGGTGGTGTTCTCGCTCTTCCCCGGCATTCAGGAGAACATAGCGCGCCACATGTTCGACGCACCCGAGCTGCGCGGCATCGTGATGAGAAGTTTCGGCAGCGGCAACGCTCCGCAGAAGCCGTGGCTCACGCGTCTGCTGAAGGACGCTACGCAGCGCGGCGTGACGATAGTGAACATCAGCCAGTGTGTGGCTGGATTCGTGAAGATGGGTCGCTACGACACGGGCTTCCAGTTGCAGGACGTAGGCGTGGTGAGCGGCGGCGACAGCACCGTGGAGAGCGCCATCACGAAGCTCATGTTCCTGCAGGCTCACTACAAGGACCCGCGCGTGATACGCAACCTCATGGGCAGAAGCATCTGCGGCGAGATTACGAAATAGGAACGTAATGCGGGGTTAAGCATTTTTACACATTATTTATATAACGGTTTCAGCCAAATGTGCTAACTTTGCTGCGCAGAAACGTTTTAAGAACAGAAAGATTTTTGAAGGAGACACAAATGAAGAGAACAGAATTGAAGGCTTTGGTGATGATGGTCGTCGCTACGGTGTACGCTCTGGCTGCTTCGGCACAGATTCCGCAGGGCTACTACGACGCGCTGAAGGGAAAGAAGGGCGCCGAACTGAAGACCGCCGTCCACAACATAATCAAAGAGGCTACCGTGCTCAGCTACGGCAAGGGCAAGGCTGCCACATGGTGGGGCTTCTACCTCACCGATAACGACAACGGATACGTAATAGACCGCTACTCGCCGGAGAAGGTGGAGTTCGGAGCATGGGGCGAATCGTGCAGCTCGATGAATATCGAACACTCGTTCCCGAAGAGCTGGTGGGGAGGCGAACAGCGCCAGGCCTACAAAGACCTCTACAACCTCATGCCGAGCGACGCCAAGGCTAACTCTACGAAAAGCAACTACGGCATGGGCGTGGTGACAAAGGCGACGTACGACAACGGCGTGATAAAGGTGGGCACGGGCGACAGCGGCAAGAAGCTGTGGCAGCCTTACCCCGAGTGGCAGGGCGACTTCGCTCGTGCATACCTCTACATGGCTACATGCTATCAGGACTATGCGTGGGTGAAGGAGGGCTTGAACTCGCTTGAGACGGGCGACTATCCTACGCTGCAGAAGTGGGCGTCTGACCTCTACATCAAGTGGGCGAAGCAAGACCCCGTGAGCGACCTGGAGGCTAAGCGCAACAACATCGTGTACAGCATTCAGGGCAACCGCAACCCGTTCATCGACTTCCCTAACCTCATGGAGTACATCTGGGGCGACAGCATCAGCTACGAGTTCGACCCGGCTACAACGGTTGTGACGAAGCAGGTGGTGCCGGAGGACAGCATGATGTGTATCTACCTGGCAAGCTACAAGGATACGGACGGCGGATGCACCATCGAGACCACACTCCATCCGAAGGAGGGCGCAGAGGTTTGGGAGCGCACAAGCTCGTACGGATGGAAGGGCACGGGCGCTATCAAGGAGGGTTCTAACAAGTATGCTACGAAGTATGCGGCAGAAAGCTCGGTGGTGACGCCGGAGATTGACCTCGGCGGATACAAGGAGGCTACGGTTTCGTTCAGTCATGCGGTGAACTACGCGCAGAACCCGAGCGAGAATCTCAGCGTGGAGGTGCGCTGCGAGGGCAAGACGACGAAGCTCGAGGGCTTCACATGGCCTACGGGTGACAGCTGGAGTTTCGTAGACTCGGGCGACATCGACCTCAGCGCTTGGGCTGGCAAGAAGATTAACATCGTGTTCCACTATACAAGCACCACAAGCGAGGCTCCGACATGGGAGGTGCGCGACATTGCGCTCACCGGCGTGAAGGGCAACGCAGCTACGGCTATAGGCAGCGTGGCTGAGGGCACGCAGGGCACATTCGACCCCACTCAGCCGTACACCGTGTACGACCTCAGCGGCAGAGTGGTAACGGGCGATGCGCAGCACGGCGTATACGTAGTGAAGCAGGGTAAGAACATATTTAAGGTGATGCGCTAATGATAAACATCAATCATCTTGTACAACTGAAGGCGTTCGCACGCCAAGATGCCTTGCTGCTCGCACTGTTGTGGGCAGCAAGCTTCGCGTGTATAATGCGGCTCAACGCAGACTTCATCGGCATCATCTTAGCTATGGCTACGCCGTTCCTCGTAGGCTACCGACTGAAGGCGTTCCGAACGGAGGCGCTCTTCGGCGTGATATCGTTCCGCCGCGCCTACGCCTATTCGCTCTATGTGTTCATCTATGCTTCGCTGGTGTTCGCACTGGTGCAGTACGCTTACTTCCAGTTTCTCGATAACGGAGCGTTCGTTGAATCAATAGCAACGACATTAAAACAGATGACTCCGATTTACGAACAAAACGGCATGTCTAAAGCAGATATAAAGAGTCTGAACGATTGGGTAGAAATTATGCGCTTAACTACACCCGTGCAATGGGCGTTCATGTTCATGATGCATAACCTCGCCATCGGCGCGATTGTAAGTCTGCCGATTGCGCTTATCGGAAAAAGAAACAGATATTAGATAGAAGGATGGTTAGTTAGATTGTTGGATAGTTAAATAGTTGAATAGTTGGATAGTTGGTTGATTAAATAGTTAGTTGGTTACATAAAATATCTCACCACAACAACATCACAACATCATATCTCAACACAACAACACAACAACACCTCAACATCATATCTCACCACCTCAACACCTCAACACAACACCATAAAATCATGGATATAACAGTAGTAGTTCCTTTGTTCAACGAGGAGGAATCGCTCCCCGAACTCTACGCGTGGATAGAACGCGTGATGAAGGCAAATAACTTCACATACGAGGTGATCTTCGTAAACGACGGCTCCACCGACAACTCGTGGAACGTAATAGAGGGTCTCTCGCAAAAGTCGACGACAGTAAAAGGCATCAAGTTCCGCCGCAACTACGGCAAGAGTCCGGCGCTCTTCTGCGGTTTCAAAGAGGCGCAGGGCGACGTCGTAATCACTATGGACGCCGACCTGCAGGACTCGCCTGACGAGATACCGGCTCTCTACCACATGATTAAGGATGAGGG
>OGXZ01001790.1_pt1 | contig 11709 bp, 10 predicted proteins | sample 1576431 | NCBI WGS metagenome assembly OGXZ01 (sample SAMEA3541590, study PRJEB24748) | human gut metagenome | biome: human gut; feature: human-associated habitat; material: faeces | place: China | collected 2012
TTTCTGGAATTCAATATTTCCGGAGAGGAGTTCAATGAATCCGCTTGAGGCCATGAGACAAGGATTGGTGTGTGTGGGAGGCGGCGAACCTGAATATTACGATTTTATCGGCGAACAGCTGTTGCGCCCAATAATAAATGTGGAGCCCACATACGAGAGTGTGTATCAGCAGCTTGAACAGCTTGTGGAACATCCGGAACGTCTGCCACAACTCAAGAAAGACAGTAAGGAGTTTGTACGGAAACACCACGACCACATTAAGGTGGCACAACAATATTTAGACTTCTGGAACAAACAATAATTAAAAAACAACAATTAAAAAATAATAATTAAAAAAACAAAAAGATGAGATTAAGACACATCATCTCTACACTCACCATAGCAACATTGCCTATGGGAGCAATGGCACAGGGCTTGAGCTCTGGCCTCAACCCTGCCGACATGGACACCTCCGTGCGTCCAGGCGACAGCTTCTACCAGTATGCTTGTGGCGGATGGATAAAGAGCCACCCGCTGCCAGCAGCCTACTCGCGTTACGGCAGCTTCGACAAGCTGGCTGAAGACAACAACATTCGCATAAACACCTTGCTCACAGAGCTGCTTCAAGGCAAAGGCTACGAGAAGGGCACCATCGAGCAAAAGCTCAGCGACTTCTACAAGCTCGCCATGGACAGCACACGACGAAACAAAGAGGGCGTGGCTCCCATCAAGCCCATCCTTAAAGAGATGGACAAGGCAAAGAGCGTGGCGCAACTGAAAGCCGTACAGCTCAAATATGCGCCCTTCGGCTACGGACTGCCCTTCGGAACCGGCTTTGGAGCCGACGAGAAGAATGCCTCACAAAACATTCTCAGCGTCAACCAAGGCGGCATTGCTCTCGGACAGAAAGAATACTATACCGACACAGACGAAGCCACAACAGCCATACGCGAAGCTTACAAAACCTTTATTGCCAACATGTTCAAGCTCTGCGGCTACAACAAGGAGGCACAGCAGGCCGTGCAGGACATCATGAAGATCGAGACCGTGCTGGCAAAGGCAAGCAAGAGCAGAACGGAGCTTCGCGACGTGGAAGCCAACTATAACAAGACCACCATGGCCGACTTTGAGAAGCTCTACCCCAACCTGCCCTTGAAAAAGGTGTTCATGGCTGAAGGCGTGAAGGAGGAGCATCTACGCAACATCGTCGTGGGACAGCCCCTGTTCTTGGCAGAGGCCGACAAGCTGTTCGCAACGCTCACATCAGGAGAGCTGCGACACTACATGCAATGGAACGTCATTCTGGGCGCAGCCAACTATCTGAGCGACGAGATGAGCAACGAATATTTCAACTTCTTCGGAAAGACCATGCGCGGACGTAAGGAGGATTATCCCCGTTGGAAACGTGCGACCAACCAGGTAGAATCGCAGATGGGCGAGGCACTCGGACGAATGTATGTGGCAAAATATTTCCCTGCCGCAGCAAAAGAGCGCATGCAGAACCTCGTCAAGCAGCTACAGCTCTCGCTCGCCGAGCGCATAGAGAAGCAGACATGGATGAGTGAGGACACCAAGAAGGCGGCGCTCGACAAGCTAAACTCGTTCTATGTGAAGATCGGTTATCCAAACAAATGGACAGACTTATCGGCTCTCGTTATAGACCCGGCAAAGTCGTATTATGACAACGTGCAGGCCTGCCGCCTGTTCTGGGACAAGTGGGACCTCGACCATAAGGCGGGCAAGCCCGTTGACCGCGAAGACTGGTACATGTATCCGCAGACCGTCAACGCCTACTATAACCCAACGACCAACGAGATCTGCTTCCCGGCCGGCATCTTGCAGAAACCGTTCTTTGACATGAACGCCGACGACGCTTTCAACTATGGTGCCATTGGTGTGGTCATTGGCCACGAGATGACACACGGCTTCGACGACCAGGGACGCCACTATGACAAGAACGGCAACATGACCGACTGGTGGACGGCTGACGATGCAAAGAACTTTACGGAGCGTGCTGCACGCTGTGCCAACTTCTTCTCAAACATCAAGGTGCTGCCCGACCTCAACGGCAACGGCAGTCTGACGCTTGGTGAGAACCTCGCCGACCATGGTGGCTTGCAGGTTTCTTTCAACGCTTTCAAGCACGCCACAGCCGACAAACCTCTCGAAACCATCAACGGCTTCACACCCGAACAACGCTTCTTCCTCGCCTACTCTGGCGTATGGGCAGGCAACATAACTGAGAAAGAGATCCGTAGCCGCACAAAGAGCGACCCCCACTCGCTTGGTCAATGGCGCGTAGATGGTGCCTTGCCACATATCAACGCATGGTATGAGGCTTTCGACATCAAGCCCGACAACAAAATGTTCATTCCGGAGACAGAACGTGTAGACCTCTGGTAAGCTTCAAAGGAAACGGAAAAAGCCTGTTTTCTTTTGAAAAAAACAGAAGAAACGGAAACAGCCTGTTTTCTTTTGAAAATAATATTCCATATAAAGGCTTTTGAAAGAAATATTCCATATAAAGGCTTTTGAAAGAAATATTCCACATACAGGCTTTTCAAAAGAACTGTAAAAGAAAAAACTCGTTGAGCAATCTAAAAGAAGATGCTCAGCGAGTTTTTTATATCAGAAGAGAGACTGGGCTCTCTTGTCTTTTTTTAATGTTAGCGCCACAATGGCTGTTCAAATTACACCTTATTATAATAATACTCACGTTTCGCATGGCTTCGACATGCTGTAAGCAAACGAGATACGAGATAACAAGGAATTTTGTGTCTATATTTCTACAACGCTTCGTCCTCAGGACGATTGATTGTCTGTGCCACGTTTTTGGCAGCTTTCTTGGGGAGATGGCGTTTCTTCTTCAGCCATGCGGCCTTGCGTTGCTCATACTCCTCACGGTGACGTTCAAGAAAATTGTCAGCCATTGTTACAATCCTAAAATTTATTTCTCTTTAAACTTGGCGTAGACAACACTCATCTTTATAGGCTCATAGGGGTTGGCGCTTCCACCAATAAGCTTGGTGCTTGTGAGCGACATGTCGTGTGAGACCTTGGTAAGCTCCTGTGCCGTTGACGTTTTGTTGTAGGTCGTCGTTACAGGAATGATCACCACCTTGTTCCACTCGGGGTTCTGTGCGCGCTCCTCAGCAGAGGTGCTTGCCAGATGGGCTACAAGGTTAGAGATGTTGTTGAACGTGTAGGTGTTGTAAGACGAGTCGTAGGCAGCAAGGAACGCCGTCTTGTTGTCGGCTATGCGGTTCTCCTCAAAGAACGAGTACATATCAGCCTTCGGTATCATCAGCAACGTCTGCGGAATGCCAAGCCCGTAGTTGTCTTTAGAGAAACTGTTGAGACGTGTGAACACCACCTTTGCCGAGTTGAGAACATCTTTCTCGTGACCGCTCATGATCTTCTCTACCGGAATGTCCATCTCTGTGAAGATGCCAGCAGGTGTTTTGAGCCATGTGCAACCGTTGTCGCCGACAAGCGTGCTGATATTGTCGTTGTCGTTGTCGATGGTTGTGGCCTGAAGCACCTCGTCGGTTCCAGCAAACGATGCTACGCGCGACAACGTGTCAAGAACTTGCTTCTCGGTTATGACGGGCTTTTTGTCTACATAAGTGGTGTCATATTTTGTCACCTTGGCGCTCAATCGGAAGTAGACGTTAAGCTGACTGATAGAGACATAAGCCATAGAACCCAGTCCTCCTTGGTTCTTGAAATAGAATCCCGGCACCACATTATGTATGAAAGCATAGGCGTTCTTGAAATATTTGGGGTTCTCATAATATTTCTGCATGACATAAGAGCCATAGTTGCTGTATGTCTTTCCGTTCTTGTCGGTGTAAGGCTGGTCTATCTTTACACGGATGTTCTTCATGTAACGGCTGTCGGAACGTGTGGCGTCGCTTACGTTCTTGTCGTAGAGCGTGTAGACTTTCGATTTCTTCAAACCGTTGGTACGAAGATAGCCTTCCTTTTCAGGATCAAAGTTGGAATAGTAGAAGCGTCCTTCCTCCATTGGTTTGTTCATCTCATAAGCCGTGAGCTTCATTGTGGCCAGAGAGTCGCCAAAATAGTTGTCGTAATAGAGACGCAACTCACATGAGTCGGCAATTATCTCACCTGTGCTTGACAAGCTGCGGATGCTGTCTTTCACAGGGAACTGGAAATTTTCCAACACATGAAACTGTGTCATAAAGTTGCCTGTGACGTAAGCTCCCGTCTGAGGGTCTTTTACACGTCCCACATATCCTGTAGAATTGCGCGACAAGACAGAGCCGGCAGCTATGGAGCGTGTGGCCACGGTGAACGTGTCGGCCTGTACATTCAGCTTGTCAAGATTGTTGATGAGCGAAGAACCAATCTCGTTGGTGTTGTCATCGCACGACATTAAAGCCATTGTTGCAGAAGCGATGAAAATGCCTGCAAACAATTTGATTTTCATATTTATCCTTTTCATTAAAGAATTTTTTCGTATAACGAACTGTAAGCCTCGGTATAATCGCCCTCTGGCTTCTTCAACAATGGGATGTTTTTCTGTTCTGCATAGGCCATGAGGTCAGCATTGGCCTCATCGCCAGCCTGAATGACGGCGTCACTATAGTCGATCGCGAGCTTTGCCAGCTCCATGAAATCGAAATTCTCCTTATAAGGTGTGAGAAGCTCGTCGTTTATTTCGCGGAACGCAAGGCTTCGCTTGAAATTCTCTCCAACCGAGTGTTTGAGCTCCTTTGAGAACAACGATGTCACAACCTTACAGTTGGCAAACGCGGGATCGTTGTTGTAAGCCATCTTGATGTAGAGAGGCACAATGGCTCCCATCCATCCTTGGCAATGGATGATATCGGGCACCCAACGTAGCTTCTTTACCGTTTCAAGCACGCCACGGGCAAAGAAGATGGCACGTTCGCCGTTGTCGGTATACTCTTGACCGTTCTCATCCTCTGCCATGAGACGCTTCATGAAATAGTCGTCGTTGTCGATGAAATAGACCTGAAGACGAGTCTGAGGTATGGATGCGACCTTGATGATCAACGGATGGTCTGTGTCGTCGATAATGAGATTCATTCCAGAGAGACGGATTACCTCATGCAGCTGTCCACGTCGCTCGTTGATATTGCCCCACTTGGGCATAAATGTCCTTATTTCGTAGCCTGCTTCCTGCATTTTGTTTGGCAGGTCGCGGCCCATTATTGAAAGTTCGGACTCAGGAACATAGGGTGAGATTTCCTGGTTGATGAATAATACTTTTTTTGCCATGCTCAATGTTGTTTACTATTCAACGCGCTTTATTACGGCTTTAAACCGACATACACAGTTTGTCAAACCCACGCGCATTGCATGCAAAGTTACAAAAAAAAGTTCATAAAAAGTTCTATTTATGCACAAATCAGCCGTTTTGTACCATTTATTGGCATATTTTTAAATTTATTCTTTCTAATTTAAGAAAAAATGTGTTATTTTGCATTCGATTTGCGGGAGTATATATCGTCCCGTAGCTTAAAAAACATTATTTGTGATGAAGCTTATCAACAATATTGTGGAGCTCGAGAATTATCTTTTCGACGCTCGTAAAGAAGGAAAAACAATTGGATTAGTGCCCACGATGGGTGCGTTGCATGAAGGTCATGCATCATTGGTAAAAAGATGTTCTGAAGAAAACGACATCACCGTGGTGTCTGTATTCCTCAACCCTACACAGTTTAACGATCCAGGTGACCTGGAGCGTTACCCGCGCACTCTTGATGCCGACTGCAAACTATGCGAAGAGATGGGGGCAACCGTGGTGTTTGCGCCAAGCGTAAAAGAGATGTACCCCACTCCCGACAACCGCCATTTCGAGTTCCCGCCCGTATCTACCGTTATGGAGGGGGCAAAGCGCCCGGGCCATTTCAACGGCGTGTGTCAGGTTGTGTCGCGTCTGTTCTATATTGTTCGTCCTGACAGAGCCTATTTCGGCGAAAAAGACTGGCAGCAGATTGCTGTTATCAAGCAGCTTGTGCGTCATCTCAACTTAAACATCAAGATTGTAGAGTGTGCCATCATACGCGACGAGGACGGACTTGCCAAAAGCTCACGCAACAGCTTGCTTGCTCCCGACGAGCGTGCCATCGCACCCATGATTTTCAAGGCGTTAAACGAGAGCGTGGCCTACGGCAAGAACCACACGCTTGAAGAAACCCGCGCAAAGGTCGTTGCCGACATCAACGCTGTTGACGGTCTTGAGGTAGAATATTTCTCTATCGTCGACGGCAACACGTTGCAGGACGTGAGCACATGGGAAGACAGCAACTATATTGTTGGATGCATAACCGTTTATTGCGGAAAGACACCTATCCGCCTGATAGACCACATAAAATACAAGGAGGATTAAGAAGCTATGATGATTGAAGTATTGAAATCGAAGCTCCATTGTGTGCAGGTAACACAAGCCAACCTCCACTATATGGGAAGCATCACCATTGACGAAGACCTTATGGACGCTGCCGAGATGGTGGAAGGCCAGAAAGTGCAGATCGTTGACAACAACAACGGCGAGCGCTTTGAAACATACATCATTAAGGGCGAACGCGGAAGCGGATGCATCTGCCTCAACGGCGCAGCAGCACGCAAGGTGGTTGTGGGCGACACGCTCATAATAATTGCCTACGCTCTGGTCGACTTTGAGGAGGCAAAGACGTTCAAGCCTAAAGTGGTGTTCCCTGTGAACAACAAGGTAGAAAAATAAACCTACGCCGCAAGCCAATTATGTATTGGCCGTCATTCATTAACATCCTAAAGACAAGACATTATGTATAAGATTCAAGCCAACGCCTCGGGTACGAGGTCTATTGAAGTGAGCGAAGAGCATCTGCAAACAATAGAGCGTTATGCTCTGCTCAAGAATCTTGTCGACAGCAACGGCATTATTGACGAGGCTGTGCTTGACAAGCTTAAGTTGAACGTGCGCTCAATGCTCGAGTCGGAAGCAGGCAAGGACAAAGACCTGCTTGACCTTTGCCTTGACGTTATCTATAACAGCAACATGAAAGCGTTCGGACTGCACAAGCTCGTGCTCCTTTATGTTGAATGGGCTCAGAAGAAAGAGGAGACACAAACAGAGGAGACAGCACAGTAATGGGCGACTATCAACTTTCCGACTGGTTGCCCACCACCCGCAAAGAGATGGACATACGCGGTTGGGACCAAGCCGATGTCATTCTCTTTTCCGGCGATGCCTACATAGACCACCCGTCGTTTGGAGCAGCCGTTATAGGACGCACCCTTGAAGCTCAGGGGTTGCGTGTGGCCATTGTGCCACAACCCGACTGGCACGGCGACTATCGCGACTTCAAGAAGCTTGGCCGTCCGAGACTGTTCTTCGGCATTGCGCCAGGCTGCATGGACTCGATGGTCAACAAATATACCGCCAACAAGCGCCTGCGCTCTGAAGATGCTTATAGCCCTGACGGACGCCACGACTGCCGGCCCGAATATCCGACAATTGTCTACACCAAGATATTAAAAGAGCTTTATCCTGATGTGCCCGTGATGTTGGGAGGCATTGAAGCATCCATGCGCCGTCTTACCCATTACGACTATTGGCAAGACCGCCTGCGCCCTTGCATCCTTCTCGACTCGGGTGCTGACCTGCTCATCTACGGCATGGGCGAGAAGCCAATAACCGAGCTTGTCAGACAGATGGAGGAAGGCCGTTCTATCGACACGATACATGACATTCCACAGACGGTATTCCTTTGCCGCGACACAGACAGCGACGCACAGGCCACAGACTCAGACATCTTGCTTCACAGTCATGAGGAGTGTCTACAGAACAAGAAGGCCCAAGCCGACAATTTCAGACACATAGAGGAGGAGAGCAACAAGATTCACGCCCAACGCATTCTGCAACATGTAGGACATCAGGTTGTGGTGGTAAACCCGCCCTACCCTCCTATGACAACAGAAGAGATTGACCGGTCATACGATTTGCCTTACACGCGCTTGCCACACCCAAAATATAAGAACAAGCGCATTCCGGCTTTCGAGATGATCAAGTTTTCTGTGAACATTCACAGAGGTTGCTTTGGCGGTTGCGCCTTCTGCACCATAAGTGCCCACCAAGGCAAGTTCATTTCATGCAGAAGCAAGGAGAGCATTCTTAAAGAGGTGGAGAAGATTTCGAAGATGCCCGATTTCAAGGGCTATCTCTCCGACCTCGGCGGACCTTCTGCCAACATGTACGGCATGGGGGGACGCAACAAGAAGGCATGTGCTGCTTGTAAGCGCCCGTCGTGCATAAACCCGCAGATTTGTCCAAACCTCGACACGGACCACTCAAAACTGCTTGAGATCTATCGTGCCGTTGATGCCTTGCCCTACATTAAGAAAAGCTTTATAGGAAGCGGTGTACGTTATGACCTTCTTCTGCACAGGAGCAAGGACGAGCACAGCAACAAGGCGGCAGCAGAATATACGCGTGAACTCATTGTCAACCATGTGAGCGGACGCTTGAAGGTGGCTCCGGAACACACCTGTCCTGCCGTTCTGCGCCTCATGCGAAAACCTCCGTTTGAGCTGTTCAACGAGTTTAAACAGGTCTTTGAAAAGATAAACAAACAGGAAGGTCTGAAGCAACAGATCATTCCCTACTTTATCAGTTCCCACCCAGGCTGTCATGAGGCCGACATGGCTGAGTTGGCGGTAAAGACAAAAGAGATGGATTTTCATCTTGAGCAGGTGCAAGATTTCACCCCTACCCCCATGACCGTGAGCACAGAAGCATGGTATACGGGCTACGACCCTTACACCCTTGAACCTGTATTCTCTGCCAAGACACCTAAAGAGAAGCTCGCACAACGCATGTTCTTCTTCTGGTACAAGCCTGAAGAGAGAAAGCCCATTGAGCAAGAGCTCAGACGCATAGGACGCGCCGACCTTATACCTAAGTTGTATAGTCAGCCGTTTGGTTTCCGTCAAGCTCCCATGCGCTACGAGCCAAAGCCTTACGGCGACGAAAGCAAGAAGAAAGGCAAGCACGGCTATGGACAAGAAAGCGGCTCGCCCTACAAGAAAGAAGGTGCTGCACACAAGAAGGGAACAGCCGCCCGCAACACAAACGCTCCCGCCTACAGAACAGATGCAACCTTCACGCCCAAGGGTGGCAGCAGAAGCTACAAGGATACTGGCACACAAAGCAGAAGCAGCCGTTCCTCGTTCAATCCTAATTTTAAGAACAATAAAATAAGCCGCAACGGCGACTCAAAAAAAGGAAGGAGACGATAATCGGCATTTTCAAAACTGTAAAAACAAGAAACAACAAAACAGGTGCGCGAGAACATAATCTAACAAAGATTGTTTTTGCGCACCTGATTTTTTAAATAGACTTAACGCCAATATTATAACAAATGCCAACAAACAAGGCGTTCAACTCAAACGTATAATATGAAAATGACGATCAACAACATCACAGAACGTTCTGGCAACTTGCCTTCATCAAGCATTGCAGACGTTCTAAACAGTTGTGTAAGGAAACACAATTGTGCGATAGTGACTGCCCCTCCAGGAGCTGGTAAGTCGACCTTGTTGCCACTTACCCTGTTGGCTGGCCTTGACACAGAGGGCAAGATTCTCATGCTTGAGCCACGACGTCTGGCAGCACGACAGATAGCCGAACGCATGGCTGATATTCTTGGCGAGAAAGCGGGAGAAACGGTGGGATATAGAGTGAGGTTTGAAAGCAAGGTGTCGGCAAAAACGCGCATAGAGGTTCTCACAGAAGGCATTCTGACGCGCATGCTTGTAGACGATGCCACTCTCGATGGCGTTGATGTGGTCATTTTTGACGAGTTTCACGAACGCAGCATAAACACGGACCTCGCGCTTGCCCTGACGCGACAAACGCAACAGGTCATTCGGCCTGACCTTAAAATCGTGATCATGTCGGCAACAATAGCAACCGAAAATATATGTAAACAGTTTGACGCTCCTCTGATAGAGAGCGAGGGACGCATGTTTCCCGTAAGCATCGTAAATGCAACAGAAGACACAACACCTGCCTCTGCCGCCGTCGACACAGCACGGGCCATATTGTCGGCTCACAGAAACCACGATGGCGACATCTTGGCGTTTCTTCCAGGTCAAGGCGACATTGAACGATGCATGGACATGCTCGGCGAAACACTCGCTCCCACAAACATTTATCCGCTCTATGGCAACCTGTCGCCCGAGCAGCACACCCGGCCAGCGCTGCCGGCTCAAAATCCGCGAAGGCCGCCCGCAGGGCTGCCCGCCGCTCCAGAATCAGCTTCCAGCTCAGCCCGGCCTGAAAGCCCTCCAGCTCCAGCAGCTCGAACAGCGCCCGGTCGTCCCGGCAGGGCCGGCACCACTCCGTGTCGTGGTACAAAATCTCATGCTCCGTTTTTGCCCAGGGACAGCGCGCGCCCTCTCCCATGTCAGCTCTCTCCTCTCCTTTCCCGCCCGGTTGGGCCGGGAAACGCGATATCATCTGCACTATAGCATAGAAATGGGAAAATGGAAACCCGCCGGCAAAGTCATTGCTGAGAAAAAATTTTGTAAATAAAGAAAAAATCAGGTGACTTGCCAGGCGGACCGTGTTACCATTAAGATACCAGCCAGGGGACATGGCCTGGCAAATATAAAATCAGGAGGACCCCTCTCGTATGAAAAAGCACCGCGGAAGACATCTGCTCTCCCTGCTGGCGTCGGCAGCTCTGCTGGCATCCCTGCTGCCCGCCGCCTTTGCGGCTGAGGCAGAGGGCGAGAAGCACATCACCATCCTGGGCACCTCAGACATGCACGGAAATATCTGGGGCTATTCCTACGAAGACAACGCGGAGACCGACAACAACGGCATGGCCAGGCTCTACACCTACATCCAGCAAGTGCGGGCCGAGAACCCCAACACCTTCCTCGTCGACGCCGGCGACGACATCCAGGGCACCATCATGACCGACGATCTGTATAACAAGACCCCGGAGGAGCCCCATCCGGTCGTCACCGCCATGAACTACATGGGCTATGACGCCATGACCCTGGGCAACCACGAGTTCAACTGGGGCATCCCCACCATGCAGTCCATTCTGGGACAGGCCAGCTTCCCGGTTCTGGCCGCCAACGTCACCGGCGCCCAGGGCGAGCCGGTCACCGGCGCGGGCTGGACGATTGTGGAGCGGGGCGGCGTGAAGCTGGCCGTCATCGGCGTGGTCACCCCGGATGTCCCCATCTGGGACAGCGGCAAGGACGGCATTGACGACGCCGTCTATGAGGCCGCCAACGTGGCCGTCGGCAAGGCCATCGACGAGATCGGCGACCAGGCCGACGTAATCATGGTGTCCGCCCACATGGGCATGTACGCCGAATTTGACGAGGAGGGCGGCTCCGACTCCGCCCAGAAGATTCTGGACGACAACCCGGAGATCGACGTGCTCCAGGTGGCCCACAACCACGTGGTGGTCAACGAGAAGCAGGGCTCCACCGTCATCGGCGGCGTGCGCAACGGCGGCCGGGACATCGCCCGCTTTGATCTGACCCTGGACGCCGACAATCAGATCATTGACAGCTCGGTGGAGATTGTGGATATGACCGGCGTGACCCCCAGCCAGGAGCTCCGGGAGATCCCCCTGGTGGCCGAGGCCCATCAGAAGACCATCGACTACATCAACGGCGGCGGCTCCGGCGACGAGGGCGAGGGCGGCGCGTCCCTGGGAAGCACTACCGCCC
>OGXZ01001796.1_pt1 | contig 11700 bp, 11 predicted proteins | sample 1576431 | NCBI WGS metagenome assembly OGXZ01 (sample SAMEA3541590, study PRJEB24748) | human gut metagenome | biome: human gut; feature: human-associated habitat; material: faeces | place: China | collected 2012
CGTAAAAATGAAAACTCCGAGCCATAGATTTCATTTTATGACTCGGAGTTTAAGTAAAGAGGGCATCACCATCAGTTGACTCGCCTTCTTTTGGTCCACTGTTTCCATATGGCTTTTGATTAAAAACCCCCAATCGCTGGTGTTTTTAATCACAAAAGACGTTTCGTTTTTCCCCTTCTCAATGACAGCACGCGTGCGATCAAGGCCAATACCTCCTGCCTGCACTAGACTGGCAAAGAAGAAAAGGCTAGCTATCAGCACTATTTTGCGAATAAGGCTTATAAAAGGGGAAGACATCTTAACCACCATAAAGAAAAAAGATCAGTACGATCGCTAGACCGCGCTGATCTCTAAATCAAGTATGTTGTTTCGAAGATTATTTGTAAGAAACTTGATACTTAATCTGGGAAGATACGTTACCAGCGGTTACTGTCGCATTGGCAATACGGACCATCTTCGCGGAAAATTTTGAACACATCTTACCATTCACCACTTTCGTGAGCGGAATGACAACGGAGGTACCTGAAAAGTCTAGTGTTTCGCTCGTGTCGCTTTTTGTCTCTAGATTTAAGTAATGGATGTCAATGGCTACACCACGTGCAGACCCAACATTGACCAGAAACTTTCCAGGGTCTTCCGTCATACGAGCTCGCTCTGTATCCTCAAGAGTGATGTCAGCTAAACTCGCTTCGGGGCAATTTTCAAGATCAATATTGAAAAATCTTGTCTTGCCGACCTGACCCTTTGCACGCATTTGTCCTGTTTGGGCTTGCTCTAAATCCACAATTTGATTTAGGGAATCACTCGAAATCGTACAGGTTGAAGGGACAACTTTACCCGAAAAATTCACTGACCCTGTCGTGGCTTCCGAAGCAAAGCCAGTCACAGACAGAGAGAACAATACAGAACAGAAGCGAAGACCACACGGCCAAAATGGCGAAATAACTTAATCAATATTTCAAGGGCGCTACTCTTTGATTAAGAATAGCGCCAATCATCTTTGTAACGAAGAATCAACTTCTTCAACTCAATTACTTGTAGGAAATCGTGTAAGTGAGCTGAGAGGCAACGTTACCCGCTGTGACATTCGTCTGGCCAATACGGGTCATTTCACCCGTAACGTCAATATTCAATTTCGTATCGAAGGTCTTACCATCCTGGATAGCAACCTTCAATGAACTATCATTACTGAAATCGAGTTCCTTCTCAGTAGCGTCCGCACCAGCCTTAACCCAAACCTTAACACCAACGCCCTGCGCATTACCCGTATTGGTCAATAAATTCTGAGCATCTTCACCGCTACCCTTTTGGGCATCAGCAAAAGAAATATCGGCCAACGTTTCCAAGGGGCAACCCTCTAACGTAATGCTTTTGGTAATTTTGCTACCACTATGACCTTGATCACGAAGTTCACCCGTCTTAGCCTCGCCCAAATCCATAGAAAGGTTCTGAGTATCGGTCGAAATCTTACAAGCAGAAGGAACTACCGTCCCAGTGAAATCCACGGTACCACCGTCAGCTGTTTCAGCCTGAGCGGCGTTTACCGCAAAAATAGAAAGAAGAGCCGAGGCGAGAAGATAGCGTTTAATCATGACGAAAAGAGTCTTCCATAAAAAAGTGCTGTCGGAAAAACAGCGTTAAAAAAATTATTTGTACGTAATGGTGTATTTGATTCGAGCTTTGACACTTCCCGCCGTCACTTGAGCATTGGGAATGGCTGCCGTACTACCACGAATATCAAATTCGTAATAGCTATTAAAAGCGCCACCTCCAGCCAATGGCACAATATCTTGACCCTCGTTAGAAAAGTCAACGAAACGATATCCTACACCATCGATACCGCTACCGACGACCTTAACCTCAACGCCGACACCTTTTGCAGAGCCAACATTCGTCAATAGCGACCCTGGGTTTTCGCCATTTTTGGCAAACCCGCGATTAGCATCGGTTAATGTCAAATCAGCAAGAACCGCACCTGAGCAATTCGTCAACCGAATACGAGCTTCCCTTGGGGTAGTTTTCTCGCCCTGTCGAAGCTTACTCGTCGTTATCGGATCCAACTCCACCACTTGATGCGCCGTGCTTGGTTCAAGCTGACACGCTGCAGGTATCACTGTTCCCGAAAATTCAATCTCCCCATAAGCCACTGTTTTGGCACTCAATAAACTCGTTGCGCTCAACAAGCATAGGGAAAGAAAAAGGGAGCGGAAATACTTAATCATGCAATGGAAGCCTAAAGGAGGTTCAACAATTCAGACAGCTAACATTAGAACGTTGAATAGGCTCTCTTAGCTAGTTGGTCTTGAAGAAATGGTCTCATCACCGAATGGGATCGAAGTATATCGAAGCAATATTTCTCTGTCAACTGATTTTTAATCAGGAAAATAACTCCGTTTTTACACAAAATATTTTCTTCTAAAAAAGTATCAGCGAAACACCTGTATAGCAACGCTTTTCTAAGCCTTACTCATTAGACCTAAAGGAGAGTTAGAGAAAATTCTTATCCTCTCCTCTCCCATTCTGAAGAGATCAATCCCTAGAAGAGTAGCCTTCTTAAAGGAAAAGTGAATCATTACTCATTTCGGTTTAGCAGAGATGAACGTGAGCGTTTCTCTTACCGTTTTCGCTTTTAAACCACATCTCTCGAAATCAATATACGTTAATAATAAAATTAAATATCTCTTATTTCAGAAAGTTTATTTTATTTGTTCTATTACTAAGATAAGTCACTTATTTTGTTTATTATTTTGACTCGCTTGAATTATTTAGCTTTTTAGAGTGAATAGGTCAAATTCCCAGCAATTCCGCCATCTTTCAGACGTTTTTCCAAAATGAGCTATTCTCCAGCATGTCTGTTTTTCGGTATATGATGGCTTAAATTCGTTCTACTCTCTTAGGGAATTTCACCTATATTTTTCGATAGAATCTCGTCTCTTTTTCTATTTATCCTAATACCTAAGATGAAGAAATAATGGTCATTATCTGGCGCTCAAAGCACCAACCTCCCAATGACCTTGAGTCACATCGTTCGTGAACGACTTCAACACCGAACAAGGGCGTTTTCGAGGCTTTCTGCAAGTCCCTAAGACATTTACTGTAAGCGCTTTGGCTCATCTGCTGAGTGATGAATCAAGAAAAGTGTTTTTCCTTCTTAGTCCCCTCTTAACTCTCTCTACAATCAAAGAAAAAGATAAATTTTGACTCAGCTCAAAAGGGGACCACTATGTACAACTTCCTTGCTGCCTTCGTCATTTGCGGGGGCGTGATCATCTTCGGTGACTTAATCTCCCGATACACCAAAGCTTGGATTCCATCGGTTTTTGCCTCAGCCGTCTTGATTTTGATTGGGTATTGGACCGTCATTCCCCCAACCCTCGTCAAAGACGCCTATTTGATCCCCTTTGGCTCAACGCTCGCGATCTTTCTCTTGATTACACACTTGGGCACGATTATTAGTCTTAAGCAGCTGATCGCTCAGTGGCGTACGGCGCTTTTGTGTTTGTCGGGCCTTACCGGTATGGTAGCGCTCGGCTACTTTGTTGCCCCCTTGGTGATGGATCGTGCGTTGGTCATCGCGGGTCTGCCACCGCTCACGGGTGGCGTCGTCGCCGCCACCATGATGCAAAAGGCCGCTCAAGAAGCGGGGCTCGCCACGGCAGCGGTTTTTGCCATTACCATGTACTGCGTGCAAGGCTTTGCCGGCTACCCACTTACGGCGCTTTGCCTTAAGCGTGAAGGTAACCGTCTGCTCGAAGGGTTCCGTAAAGGGGAACTCACCTTGAACGAAGAAGAAGCGGAAGCGGTGCATGCGGCCACGCGCTTGGGTGAAGGACACGTGGAAAATCCCGTCGCCCGCCTGCCTTTACAGCTTCCTGAGAGCTTCAATTCTCCGGTTATGATTTTGACCAAATTGGGGATCGTGGCCTGGATCGCTTTGAAGCTTGGCCCCATCACCGGGATTTCGGCGGCCATTTGGGCCTTGGTGCTCGGTGTGGTGTTTTGCCGTCTGGGCTTTTTGGATCGCAACGCTTTGGTGAAAGCCAATTCCTCAGGCATCTTGATGGTCGCCTTGATCATGTTCATTTTCGATGGCCTCAAAGATTGCACGCCTGAAATGCTTGGCTCCTTGATCGTGCCGATGCTCGGTTTGATCGTAATTGGTTTGGTGGGGATGTTTGCCGTAGCGTTTGTGGTGGCTAAGCTCTTGCGCATCAGCACGCCGCTGGCATTTGCCAACTGCCTCACGGCGCTCTACGGTTATCCGTTTGACCAGGTGATTACGATTCAAACGTGTGACGCTTTAGCGAAAACCCCTGAAGAACACGCTTTCTTAATGAGTAAAATGTTCCCTAACATGATCGTTGCGGGCTTTGTGACTGTAACCATCACGTCGGTGGTCATTGCTGGCATCTTTGTCAACATGCTCTAATTTTTTTATAACGTCGTTTATCAAAAGAGATATAAGAAAATGCCTTCATTACAAGCACTGATGACGAAATACGGTGACTTTCAGGTCACCATGCGTCGACATTTCCATCAACACCCCGAAGTGAGTGGGAAAGAATACGAAACAAGTAAACGTATTCAGGCTGAACTCGCCAAGGCGGGGATTCCCTTTGAACAGTTAGGGATGGACACGGGCGTTGTTGCCACCATTAAGGGGGATCACCCTGGTAAAACGTTTATGTTGCGTGGCGACATGGACGCGCTCGAAGTGACCGAGCTCAACACCTGCGCTTACGCGAGTCAAAACCAGGGTGTGATGCACGCCTGCGGTCACGACTGCCACACCTCGATGCTTCTCACCGCCGCGCTCATGCTCAACGAAATGCGCGATCAGATTCACGGCACCGTGAAGCTCTTTTTCCAACCCGCTGAAGAAACGGCCGAAGGCGCCAAAGCGATGATTGAAGCCGGTGCCTTGGACGATGTGGACGGGTGCTTTGGGATGCACGTCTGGAGCGAAGTCGACGCGGGGCAAGTCTCCATTGTTGCGGGGCCTCGTATGGCCTCGGGCGACCTTTTTAAGATCTACGTTAAAGGCAAAGGCACGCACGGCGCTCAGCCACACCGTGGGGTGGACGCGTTGGTCGCTGGCGCTGCCATCGTGCAAAACCTGCAGACCATTGTGAGTCGCGAAACCGACCCGGCGGAAACGGCCGTGGTGACCGTGGGTATTTTCAATGCCGGGACGCGCTTTAATGTGGTAGCTGGTGAAGCCTATTTGGAAGGCACGACGCGGTGCTTTAACCCCGAGATTCGTGCGAAATTCCCAGAGCAACTCCAGCGCATCGCCAACGAAACTGCAAAAAGCTTTGGCGGTTCCGCTGAGGTGGTCTACGAAGGGAAAGTGCCACCCACCATTAACGATCCGGTGATCACGGGCTACGCCGCCGAGGCCGCGCGTTCGATCTTTGGCGACAATTACGAGGCCGGTTACGGTCGCACGTTGGGTGGCGAAGACTTTGCCTACTTTAGTGAACGGGTTCCTGGCGCCATGGCGTTCTTAGGGATTCGTAACCCCGCTGTTGAAGCGGTCTACCCACAGCACTCGGGCCACTACCAGGTCGATGAAACGGTGTTGATTAAGGGCGCTGCGCTCTATGTGCAAACCGCGTTGAATTTCCTCAACGCCCAATAAGTCACCGTAAGGTCGTAACCCAACCCATTCTGCGAAGGCTTCATCCTCAAATGTCGATGAAGCCTTCGCTTTTCTGAGGCCCCGTTAATTCACCGCCAACACTTCTCGAATATCGGTGGTGTACCCAAGGCCCGTCAGGCTAAGGGTAAGGCCCGTCTTAACGCTTATGAGCAGATGCTCGGACAGGAGCAGAAGGAGCGCGAGGAGAAGCTTGAGATCTTCATTCCTAACGGTCCGCGTCTCGGCAACAAGGTCATCGAGGCTCAGCATGTGAAGAAGGCTTTTGGAGAGAAGGTGCTCTTCAACGACCTCAACTTCATGCTGCCGCCTAACGGCATTGTGGGCGTGATCGGTCCTAACGGCGCAGGCAAGACCACGCTCTTCCGCATGATCATGGGCTTGGAACAGGCCGATGGCGGAACCTTTGAGGTGGGCGAGACCGTGAAGCTGGCCTATGTGGACCAGCAACATAAGGATATTGATCCAGAGAAGTCGGTTTATGAAACGGTAAGCCAGGGCAACGAGACCATACGCATGGGTGGACGCGATGTCAACGCCCGTGCCTACATCTCACGCTTCAACTTTGCCGGCACGGACCAGAGCAAGCTCTGTGGCACCTTGTCGGGTGGTGAGCGTAACCGCTTGCAGCTGGCTCTTGCTCTGAAGCAGGAGGGCAACGTGCTGTTGCTCGACGAGCCGACCAACGACATCGATGTCAACACCCTGCGTGCTTTGGAGGAGGGTCTTGAGGGCTTTGCCGGCTGTGCTGTTGTGATCAGCCACGACCGTTGGTTCCTTGACCGTATCTGTACGCATATCCTCGCTTTCGAAGGAGACTCCAATGTGTTCTTCTTTGAAGGTTCTTATTCAGAATATGAGGAAAATAAACAGAAACGTCTTGGGAAAGAAGAACCCACCCGTGTACGTTATAGAAAGCTCATGAATGATTGATTTCGGTGCGAATTTGAAAGTATATTCTTTTACTTGTTGACAATACGAAAGCCCTGCTGTAGAATGCAGGGCTTTTTTTGTTTAAAAATATCTCAAAAAAGCCTTTCTACCTTCAAAAAATGTAACATAAATATAACATTAATCTCGTTTTTATTAGTTATATTTGCGACTTAAAACATAAATTAATGTTTAATTAACACTATCTATTAACAAAAAACAGAATTATGAGAAAACATCTAATTCAATTCCTGTTGGTTGCAGTGTTGTCGGTATTTAGTGCCGCTGCATTTGCTCAGACTACAGTGAGAGGTCAGCTTGTTGATTCAGAAACAGGTGAACCGTTAGTGGGTGCCGCCGTCATGGTGGAAGGTACTACACAAGGATCGGTGACCGACATTGATGGCTATTTCAAGCAAAGCGTTGCTTCGAATGCGACATTACTATTCAAGTACGTGGGTTATAAAGACCAGAAGAAGAAGATTACGCAGAAGGGCGCTTCTGTGGATTTGGGTGCTATCCCAATGGAACCGGATGCTGTGATGCTGAAGGACGTAGTGATTACATCGTCTATTGCTGTGGCACGCAAGACTCCGGTTGCTGTATCTACTGTCGACCCCGTATTTATTGAAGATAAGATAGGTTCTCAGGAGTTACCGCAAATCTTGAAATCTACTCCGGGTGTTTATGCTTCTAATGAGGGAGGTGGCTTTGGTGATTCCAACATAAAGATTCGTGGTTTTAAGTCAGAATATGTGGCTATGATGATTAACGGTGTACCCATGAACGGAATGGAAAACCAGAAAGTATACATGAGTAACTGGGGTGGTTTGATTGATGTGGCCAGCAGTATTCAGGTACAACGTGGACTTGGTGCCAGCAAGGTGTCAACTCCTTCAGTAGGTGGCTCACAAAACATTATAACCAAGACTACTGATGCCAAGAAAGGCGGCTTCATCTCTTACGGCATGGGTAATGACGGCTACAGTAAAGTGATGTTCAGTGTCTCTTCCGGTCTGACAAAAGATGGTTGGGCCTTTACTTTATTGGGTGCCAGAGATAAACGCGACGGTTATATTCAAGGTACGGAATCCGAGGCCTACACTTGGTTCATGAGTATTGCAAAACGTATCAATGACAACCATCAACTTTCATTTACAGCTTTTGGAGCACCTCAGTGGCATAATCAGCGTAATATGGCAAATGGCTTGAATATCAAGGAGTATCAGCGTGTAAAACAATGGATGGGTGAGGAAAGTCCCTATCGTTACAATTCTACTTTCGGTTATCGCAATGGACAAGTGATGAACTCTTCACGTAACGAATACCATAAACCCCAGATGTCTCTTAATCATTTGTGGCAAATCAACCATAAGTCAAGCCTCAGTACAGCAGCTTATATGTCTATCGGTACTGGTGCAGGCTATAGTGGTACGGGGGTAACGGGGTACACCAGCTCTTGGTACGGTACGGCCAGTGATGGTACGGTGAACACTCAGTTCCGTTGTCCTGATGGTACTTTTGATTATGATGCTGTGGATAAGCTTAATGCAGATAACTATACTAATCCGGTGAATGTGAGTGGAATGCCCGGTTATAAAGGTTCGCTGATGATTATGAACAAAGCCTCGAACGACCATTTCTGGACAGGATTGATTTCTACTTATACCACTAAGTTTGGTGATTACTTTGATTTCTATGGTGGTATTGACTTCCGCTATTATAAAGGTTTGCACAAGAATGTCATTACCGATCTTTTTGGAGGGCAGTATTATGTAGACTCTTATAACCGTAAGAGTGTATTGGCTGAGAATAGTGTGAATGGTGGAGTCACCTCCTGGGTAAACCAGAAGTTGGGAGTAGGAGATGTGATTCGTCGTGACTACGACGGTTTTGTGATGTACGAAGGTGGTTTTGCCCAATTGGAGTATAATAAAGATAAAGTGAGTGCATTTGTTTCAGGTGGTCTTACAAATACCAGTTATTGGCGTAAAGACCGTTTTTATTATAGTGGTGACAAACAGCTGTCTTCGAAGAAGCATTATTTGGGAGGCAATGTGAAAGCTGGTTTGAATTACAACCTTGATGATTACAATAACGTATTCTTCAATACCGGATTTATCAGCCGTGCTCCTATTTTTGATAATACCTTCATCAATTCTCAGAGTTCACATGAGCGTAATCCCGATGCTAAGAATGAGAAAGTTTACTCTTTCGAATTAGGTTATGGATATCGTAGCCAGTATTTCTCAGCCAATGTAAACGCCTATTATACTATGTGGAAAGACAAGGCTTTATATGATACCGGATCCTATGAAGACGTAAACGGGGCTTCTCAGCGTTGGACAATGAACATGACCGGTGCGCAGGCTAACCACATGGGTATAGAGCTTGACTTTATTGCCAAGCCTTTCCGCTGGATGGAAGTTAACGGTATGTTCTCTTGGGGAGACTGGCGCTGGAATGGGACAGCGAAAGGCTTCATGATGAATACTGAAGGCCAGATTATGGCGAATAGCCGTGGTGAAGTGGTGACAGATATGAGTAATGTAGATCAGTACAAGTATACCATTGAAATGGATAATGTACAGGTGGGCGGTTCTGCTCAGACTACAGCTGCTTTGGGAGTGACATTCCGCCCAATGAAAGGCTTGCGTCTTAATGCAGACTGGAACTTCTTTGCACGCAATTATGCCGATTATGACATTGATGCGAGCCAAGCCACTCAAAAAGAGGCTTACGTGGTGGAAAAACCTTGGGAGATTCCTTCATGGAGCACATTTGATGTAAGTGCAGGATATACCTTTGACTTCGGTAAGATTCGTGCTACACTGAGCGGCAATGTGAACAACTTGTTCAACCAAGAGTACATAGCCGATGCACGCGATGGAAGTAACCATGACTGGGAGACGGCCACACGTGTTATCTATGGTTGGGGACGTACTTATACTGTAAGATTGAAGTTGAATTTCTAAGCGAACATATTTATGAAAAAACATATATTATTAGGAACCGCATTGGCTTCGCTGTTTGCACTTGGGGCCTGCGATTATAACGAGGATAATTTCCCCGGATTTGATGAAAAAGAAACCATCACGGATGTCAGTACCGATACCCTCGTATTGGCTGATGCCCATTATGGCAAAATAGCTTCTATGCCGAAGAACCAAGGGATAGCTCTCGCCAAGGATCCCGAGGGGCAGACTTATCTTACGTATGCTGAAATTTGAGAAAAACGATTATACAATAGAAGAAGTAACACTGTGTGGCGAGACGATCCGGTTTCGGGCGTTCCGCGACCTGATTTATGTGGAAAAACCGGTTAATGAAGAGTTTCAGAAGATGAATCTTTTTGTGCCGGAATGCTATTATGAGGGAGCATCCCTGCATGGCTATGATTTAGGAAGCGCGCCGGTTTTCATGCCGAATACGGTCGGCGGCTACATGCCGGGTCCGGCGGATGAGCCTGGAACGAATCCATTTTTACAGGGCAGACCCAACACGATTTTTCGTGCACTGCAGCACGGCTATGTTGTGGCATCCCCGGCAATCCGCGGCAGAGTGCAGAAGGGGGCAGATGGCCGGTACAACGGAAAAGCACCATCCTGCGTGGTTGATTATAAAGCAGCCGTGCGATATCTCCACTTCTTCGCGGATGAGTTGCCTGGCGATGCGAGCAAAATTATCACCAATGGAACGAGTGCCGGAGGTGCGCTGTCATCCCTGATGGGAAGCACGGGAAATCACCCGGACTATGAGCCGTATCTGCAGGCACTTGGCGCGGCGGATGCCGGAGATAACGTGTTTGCGGCTTCCTGCTACTGCCCGATCACAAACCTTGAACACGCAGACATGGCGTATGAATGGGAATTTTGCGGAGTAAATGATTTTCACCGTGCCAACATGAAAATGGATGAGGGCGGCCGCCCGGTTTTCACACCAGTGGATGGCGAGATGACGAAAGAACAGATCCTTGTTTCAGCAGAGGAAAAAGCAATGTTTCCGGCATATGTAAACAGCCTTGGATTGAAGGATGAAAACGGAGATCCACTGACACTTGATGCAGATGGAGAAGGATCCCTGAAGGAATATGTAAAACGCGTTGTGATGGAATCTGCGCAGAGAGCATCTGACCAGGGTGTGGATTTATCAGATAAACCATGGCTGATCGTCGAGAACGGCAAAGTGCAGGGCATGGATTTTACCGCTTATGTCAAAGACATCACCCGGATGAAAACGGCACCTGCTTTTGATGCGCTGGATCTGGAAAGCCCGGAGAATGATCTGTTTGGAAACGAGACGACAAACTGCCGCCACTTCACGGAATACAGCACAGCACACACGAAAGCACAGGGCGCGTGTGCGGAAGCAGAAGTTGTGAAAATGATGAATCCAATGGAATACATTATGGACGAAAAAGCAGAAAAAGCACAGCATTTCCGCATCCGCCACGGCGAGTGCGACCGCGACACCTCTTTGGTGATCTCGGCAATGCTGACGGCAAAACTGCGCGAGGCGGGCTGTGAGGTTGATTACCATTCCCCATGGAATACGCCGCATGCAGGCGACTACGACCTCGACGAGTTATTCGCATGGATCGATGGAATCTGTGGATAAAAGGAAGGAACGAGACGGATGGCTGTGGAAAAACGGATTGTAGTTGGCGCTTCCGGGGCGAGTGGAATGCCGCTGCTGATGAAGTGCCTTGAAATTCTGCGGGATAGTGAGGAATACCGTTCCCTTCTGGTGATGAGCCGCAGCGCGAAGCTGACGCTGGAGCAGGAGACGGACTGGAGCGTTTCGCAGGTGGAAGCGCTGGCAGATGAAGTGCTCGAGCAGGACAACATCGGTGCAGGCCCGGCGAGCGGGTCGTACCGGACAGAAGGCATGGTGATTGTGCCGTGCAGCATGAAAACAGCGGCAGGAATTGTAAGCGGATACACCGACAATCTGCTGCTGCGTGCGGCGGATGTGACGATCAAGGAGAAACGCCCGCTTGTACTGGCAGCACGGGAGACACCGATGAGTGAAATTCATCTGCGGAATCTGTACGAACTGTCGACCTCCCTATTCGTGGCACAAAAGGTGCTGCAGGAATTGATTTGACTTGT
>OGXZ01001797.1_pt1 | contig 11689 bp, 8 predicted proteins | sample 1576431 | NCBI WGS metagenome assembly OGXZ01 (sample SAMEA3541590, study PRJEB24748) | human gut metagenome | biome: human gut; feature: human-associated habitat; material: faeces | place: China | collected 2012
ATCTTTGATTGTAAGATAACCGCTCTGATAAATCATCGGCAATGGTGCTTCCACACCAGAAAGCCGAAAAAGGCCAGAGACTGAAAGCTCATCTGGTCTTCTCCGTCAGGCCGCTGAGACGGGCATCCGCGGTGCTCAGCACCTGGGTCAGGCTCTGACACCGTCCGGGGTATGCGGCGGTCAGGGCCTCGTTGGACAGGTCCGGGAACGCCGCCTTTTTGGCCGCCAGGGACCGCAGGCTCCGGGTGTACTGGATCTCCGAGAGCTTCATGTCCGCCTCCGCTGTGCCCATGGTGCAGGCGGCCGGGTCCAGAGAGAAGTACGCCTCGTTGGCGCCGGCGGTGCGGTACAGATGGCGGTACAGCTGGTACACCGCGCTGCCCAGATATCCGGCAGCGGCGTTGATGGACGCCTTGTCGTTCAGCTTGCCCAGCAGGCCGAACAGCACCCCCACAGCGCCGGAGAGCAGCTTGCTCTGGAGCGTGGCCAGCACGCTGCCCTGGAGGATGTTGCCCGGTTCCGCAGCGTTCAGGATCTCCTGCTCCGTCAGCATGTTCCCCTCCCGGGACAGGGTCCTGCCCAGGATGAAGTCCGCGGAGACGTGGTAGTAATCACAGGCCTTCACCACAAAGGCCAGGCCCGGTTCCCGAATGCCGTTTTCATAGTGGCTCAACAGGGCCTGGGAGATTCCCAGATCCCCTGCGGCAGTTCGCTGGGAGACGCCCCGCTCCTGCCGCAGCAGGGACAGGGTCCGTGAAAATTCAGTTGTGGAAGCCATCGTTCTCTCTCCTTCAGAGTTAAATACATAACGTATAGCTTAACAAATACGATACGGATTGTAAAGAAAAATCCCACGGATTCAGACATTTTTCGGGGGAAGGCGCTGCGGCGCCTTCCCCCGCTGTTTCCTTGCCGTCCAGCTCAGAACAGGCCCACCTGCCCCAGCAGCACGTCTCCCCCGATGCTGCGCACCTGGCGGGCATTCTCCTCCCACAAGCGGTCCGTCACCGCCATTTTGCGGATGATGTCCTGCACCGTGGCCTCCAGCGCAGACCCGGCCCGGTAGTCCGCCTGGAAGATATAATCCACCCGGCCCTTTGCCAGCAGGTCCTCCACACCGGCGCGGTTGCTGGCCTGGTACACGGCGATGGCCTGGCCGCCGTAGGCCCGCATCATCTTCATGCAGGGCACGTCGGAAAGGCCGTCCCCCATGTAGATCATACTGGTGAAGGGCACCCGCTTGCTGTCGTCAGGCATGGAGGCGTTTAGATCCCGGTCGTTGGACACGTCCAGCACGCCCTTGTTGATCCGGTAGACGAACTGGGTCTTGGCGGTGAAGTTCACCGCCAGCTTGGGCCACACGGGCACACCGCTCTCATCGTAGTAAAACTCGCTGGCATAGATCTCCTTGAATTCCCCGCTGATGGACGAGCCTTCAATGATCTCCCGCAGGCCGGAAGAGATGATGTAGTGCTCCACCTGGACACCCTGGCCGGCGCCGAAGTCGTTGATCCGCCGGAACCAGCAAGCATTATCTGTTGATGGGTGAGTTGAACAACAAAGAAAAGGTGCGTGTCATGCTGGCGCAAGCTCTCTATGGAAATCCTGATAACTTGCTGCTGGACGAGCCTACCAATGACTTGGATATGGAGACCGTGACTTGGCTGGAAGAGTACCTCTCCAACTTTGAGCATACGGTGCTGGTGGTAAGCCACGACCGTCACTTCCTCGACTCCGTTTGTACGCATACGGTGGACATCGACTACGGAAAGATTAACCTCTTTGCCGGTAACTATAGCTTCTGGTACGAGTCCAGCCAGCTGGCGCTCCGTCAGCAGCAGAACCAGAAGGCAAAGGCCGAGGAGAAGAAGAAAGAGCTGGAAGAGTTTATCCGCCGATTCAGTGCCAATGTGGCAAAGAGCAAGCAGACTACCAGCCGCAAGAAGATGTTGGAGAAACTGAATGTAGAAGAAATCAAGCCGTCATCACGTAAGTATCCGGGCATCATCTTTACGCCCGAACGCGAACCGGGTAATCAGATTCTGGAAGTTTCCGGTTTGACGAAAACGCTGGAAGATGGTACGGTGCTGTTCCGCGACGTCAACTTCAATGTAGAGAAGGGAGACAAGATTGTATTCCTTTCGCACGACCCGCGTGCCATGACCGCCCTGTTCGAGATTATCAACGAGAATATGAAACCGGATGCGGGTACCTTCAACTGGGGTGTGACTATCACTACCGCTTACCTGCCGCTGGACAATACTGCATTCTTTAATACAGACCTGAATCTGGTGGACTGGTTGAGCCAGTTCGGTGAAGGCAATGAAGTCTATATGAAGAGCTTCCTGGGACGTATGCTGTTCTCCGGCGAGGAGGTGCTGAAGAAAGCAAGCGTATTGTCGGGAGGTGAGAAGATGCGTTGCATGATTGCACGTATGCAGCTGCGCAATGCCAATTGCTTGATTCTGGATACACCTACCAATCACCTCGACTTGGAGTCTATCCAGGCATTCAACAATAATCTAAAGACCTATAAAGGCAATATCCTTTTCTCATCCCACGACCACGAGTTCATTCAGACGGTTGCCAACCGTATCATCGAATTGACTCCGAACGGTATTATCGACAAGATGATGGAGTATGACGAATACATCACTTCAGACCACATCAAGGAGTTGCGTGCACGTATGTACGCAACAAAGTGATAACGGAAGCTAAGGACTAAATAAGTATATTTTAAATCGTTCCATCATGAGGAAAAAATCGTTCCACCATGGTGGAACGATTTTTTTACCACGGTGGAACAATATTTCTGCCATGATGGAACGATTCTTCTTTCATATCTTTTTGGTTTAATAAAGGCTTGTGCGATATTGAAAAAAAGAAGAAGGTGTGTTAGAATGATTTTTAGCTATCATTCTGACACACCTTCTTTTGCTATTAAAAGAGTCTCTTTGTTCTTATTAAGGCGGGGAATAGTCTGAGTTATTGTTTCTCCTTATATATAATTTTGCCTTGGCTTTCGCCGAAAAGGTTGTCGCCTAGCGTGGTAATCTTATTCCCCGTGGCAAGCACATAGCGCAGGTTGTCGCATCCCATAAATGCTCCGTACTCAATGGCGGTTACACTGGCAGGAAGCACCAGCGTGCCGCACAAACGGCCGCAGCCACTGAATGCACGCTGTCCGATGCTTCTAAGTTCTTGCGGGAGCCGTACGTTCAGCAGATACTTCTTTTGGGTGAAAGTATAGTCGGGAATTGCAGTGGCATTACTGTTGGTCATGTCGATGGAAACCAGATTGGGCATATAGTCGCGTATCAATGTGAAGTCGGCTTCGTCCATTTTTCCTTCAACGGTCAGAAAGTTAACGTCTTTGGGCTGAAATCCGGCTCTTAACAGTTCGCTGGCAAGGCTGCCCATTTTACCAATCTGCACATTTACTGTCAGTGGTTCTCCTTCAATGAATGCAAAGGTTTCCCATTTCTTTTTGGTACGATAGGAGTCACTGCATCCCAATGGAACAAATATGGCTGTAACGCTATCGGCCAATGCTTCGGACAACAGATTGGGAGCCGTTTTCTTCCGTATCTGGCATATCTTGAGATTTTTACATCCCTTAAAGGCAGCATCTTCGATGTTCTTGGTCTTGTCGGAAAGGATAATCCTGGTCAGCGTCTCCTTACCTACAAATGTACTGTCGTCCATTTGCTTGCAGAAGGCATATGCCGGAATGCAATTGGCAGGATATACATAAAAACGGTTTGGATAAGTCCCGTTCTTGCCTGCATACATGCTGATGGAGGCATTGGAAATGTCCAGCAGTTGCAGGTTTTTGAATTCATCCCGTAGATGCCTGAAATCTACGGCATTCAGCTTGCCCTGCAGGGTCAGTTGGGTGATTTCATTGGCTTCCGCTTCTGTCATCAGTTCCACCAGGGTACCAGGTTTGGCCACGTAGTATCTTTTGGATTTTTGTGCCGAGGCATTCAGCATTAACGCCAGTCCGGCAACGGCTAAAAGTATTTTTCTTAGTTTCATGTTTGTCGATTCCAGATTGATTTTTCAAATATAAGAAGAAACCGGCAGGAATACATGAAGTTTTTTCTTTTTATTATTATTTTTGTCGGATATTAATCAAAATGAGATACAAATGGAGACGGAAGAAACGGTGAAGGAAGAGTGTGTTGCTATGAGTAAAACAAAACGTATTTGGCTGGCATTCGTTGATATAGTACTGTTTACTGTACTTTTTATGATTTTTCTGTTTTTGTTTGCCATACCTTTTGCGATTGCTTTCCCTGAGTTGAAGACACAAGCTGGTGGGATGAGCGTCTATTTAATGATGTTGAATGAAGTCTTGATGTTGGCCAGTGGGCTTATTGCCGCTTGTATGGTGCTGGGTTTCAGGAAGCTTCCTTTTTCGGGCTTGGGCTTGTCTTTGAAGGGATGGGGCAGAAGCCTGCTGAACGGAGCTTTGTTTGTCGTGTTCTTGTATGTAGTTGGTTTTGGCTTGTCTTTATTGTTGGGGGCTGTGGAAGTGGCAGGGGTCTTGTTTTCTCCCATTTCGTTGTTGTCGAGTCTTTTGCTTTATTTTTTAGTGGCAGTTACGGAAGAAGTTATTGGACGCGGTTTCATTTTAGGGCGTATGCTGGATGGAGGCGTCAATAAGTTTGTGGCATTGCTTATCTCTGCGGTGTTATTTTCGTTGATGCATCTTTTCAATCCCAGCTTTGCCTTCGTCCCGTTTTTGAATATCATGCTGGCGGGTTGTTTCTTGGGAGCTTCCTATATATACACGCGCAACCTCTGTTTCCCCATTGCCTTGCATTGGTTCTGGAACTGGATTCAAGGTTCTGTTTTGGGATATAAAGTCAGTGGAAATGAATTTAGCAATGAGAATCTGCTGATTCTTCACTTTCCGGAAGAAAATCTGATAAATGGAGGAACTTTCGGGTTCGAAGGCTCTATTCTGTGTTCACTACTTTTAGTGCTTGGTACAGTAATTATCTTAAGACACTATTATAAGGGATTAGTGATTAGGGATTAATGATTAATACGGAAACCATTAACCACTAACCATTAATCACTAATCCCTAATCACTAATTCTGTTCCACTCCTTTCATTGTCAGCTGTATGCGTTTCCGGTCCATATCTATGCTGAGTACCTTTACGCGTATATGCTGGTGAATGGACACTACTTCATTAGGGTCTGATATGAATCTGTCGGCGAGTTGGGAGAGGTGTACCAGTCCGTTTTCCTTGATGCCTATATCGACAAATGCGCCGAAGTTGGTGATGTTTCCTACGATGCCGGGCAATTCCATGCCTTCGCGCAGGTCGCTGATGGTGCGCACGTTCTTATCAAATTCAAATATTTTTATCGGTCCGCGTGGGTCACGTCCGGGCTTGTCCAGCTCTTGCAGGATGTCTTTCAGTGTCGGCATGCCCACGGTGGGGGAGAGGTAGCGTTCCGGATTAATCTTCAGACGCAGCTCCCGGTTGGCTATCAGCTCGGCTACGCTGCAACCCAAGTCCTTTGCCATTTGTTCTACGATGCAATAGCTTTCCGGGTGTACGGCAGTATTGTCCAGCGGATTCTTTGCCTGCGGAATGCGTAGGAAGCCGGCACATTGCTCAAACGCCTTGGCACCCATACGAGGTACTTTCATCAGTTCCTTGCGCGAGGTGAAGGCACCGTTTTCGGCGCGATAGTTCACAATGTTCTGTGCCAGTTGCGGACCCAATCCCGAGATGTAGGTCAGCAGATGGCTGCTTGCGGTGTTCAGGTTGACACCTACCAAGTTTACACAGTTTTCTACGGTCTGGTCCAGTGATTTTTTCAGCTTGGTTTGGTCCACATCATGCTGGTATTGCCCCACACCAATAGATTTCGGGTCAATCTTTACCAACTCTGCCAGCGGGTCCATCAGTCGTCTGCCTATGGACACAGCACCGCGTACGGTGACGTCGTAGTCGGGAAACTCGTCCCGTGCAATTTTAGAGGCCGAATAGATGGAAGCTCCCTGCTCGCTGACGATGAATATCTGTATGTCGCGGTTGAAGCGCTGATGTTTCAAGAACTCCTCCGTTTCGCGGCTGGCAGTTCCGTTACCTATGGCTACGGCATCTATCTTATAAGACTCTATCATCATTTGCAGCTTGGCAAATGCCTCTTTCTGCTTGCTGACCGGAGGGTGGGGGTAGATGTTCTCATTGTGGAGCAGATTTCCTTGTGCATCGAGGCACACAACTTTACAACCCGTACGAAATCCGGGGTCTATACCCATCACACGCTTTTGCCCCAGTGGTGAAGCCAGCAACAACTGACGGAGGTTTTCGGCAAATACCTTGATGGCTTCCTCATCAGCACGTTCCTTACTTTGCGTGGCGAATTCCGTCTCTATGGATGGCTTCAATAGGCGTTTGTAGGAATCCTGCACGGCTTCCGCCACTTGCTGTCCGCAGGGGTTGTTGCTCCGCACGAATTGGCGTTCCAGCCGTTCCACGCACTCCTCATCGTCTGGGCTGATGCTGACTTTCAGCAGGCCTTCCGCTTCGGCACGCCGGATGGCGAGCAGGCGGTGGGAGCTGCATCGCTTCAACGATTCGGAGCAATCGAAGTAGTCGCGGTATTTGGTCGCTTCCTCTTCTTTGCCTTTCACCACTTTGGCGGTCAGTATGCCTTGGCGGGCAAATGCGTTTCGCACGCTGTTTCGGGCACGTTCGTCTTCGCTAACATGCTCGGCTATGATGTCACGGGCACCTTTCAGTGCATCTTCCACGTTCTTCACGTCTCCTTTCACGTAATTGGCGGCGCGTTCCTCCGGATGAGGCTCACGTTGCAGCATCAGCAGGGTGGCGAGGGGTTCCAGTCCTTTTTGACGGGCTGCTTCGGCACGTGTTTTCCGTTTGGGCTTGTAGGGGAGGTAGATGTCCTCCAGTAGGGTATTGTCCCAAGTCTCCTCGATACGTTTCTGAAGTTCGGTGGTCAGTTTACCTTGTTCCTGTATGGTGTTCAGGATGGTTTCTTTACGTTTGGCGATTTCGTTCAGCTTTTCATAGTGGGTCTTTATGGATTCAATCTGCACTTCGTCCAGTCCTCCCGTCACTTCCTTTCGGTAGCGGCTGATGAAAGGAATTGTCGCTCCATCTTCCAGCAGGCCGAGGGTCTGGCTTATTTGTCTTTCTGATATGCCGAGAGCGGCAGATATCATTTGATGAAAATCTTGTATCATTTTGTATCTCATTTTATAATAGGTGCCAAAAGTACAAAAAACAATTGTTGTTTTTTCTTTAGGTTCCAACTTTTATCTATATTTGTCAAAGCTATGGAGCAATTAAACGAATCAATCAATTGAAACACATATATCGTACAATATTACCATGCGTGGTAGCGCTTTTCTGCTGCCTTTTGCCTGCTTTCTCGATTACGGGAGAGCATCCGGTATTGATTATCAGTTCCTATAATCCGGATGCCGGTCGGACTTCCAGCAATATCTCTGACTTTATGGAGGAATTCCAACGTTTAGGAGGGACGAATACCGTTGCATTGGAAAACATGAATTGCAAAAGTTTTTCCGAAGCTCCTTTTTGGGAAAAGAGAATGGCAGGGTTATTATCCAAATACCAGAATGATAAAAGTCCGGCATTGATTGTTCTTATTGGGCAGGAAGCTTGGGCTGCCTACCTTTCTTTGGAAGACTCAGTACGCGGCAATACTCCGGTAGTGAGTGCGCTATCCAGCCGGAACGCCATATTGCTGCCGGGTGATACCGTTGACCTGAAGACCTGGATGCCCGAATCCGTCGACTTCTTCACGGATTTCCCCAGTTCGCCTATCAAGGCTGGCTTCGTTTATGAGTATGATGTGGAGGCCAACATCAATATGATAAAGCAGATGTATCCCGGCACCAAGAATATCGCTTTTGTCTCAGACAACAGTTATGGTGGTGTTGCCATGCAGGCCTATGTAGTGAAGGAGATGCAGAAGTTTCCGGAACTAAACTTGATTTTGCTGGACGGACGCGTCAATACCATATATACCATTTGTGACAGATTGCATGAGTTACCGGAAAATACAGCTATATTGATGGGGACATGGCGTGTGGACATGAACGATGGTTACTTCATGCGGAATGCAACCTACGCCATGATGGAAGCAGCTCCCACTTTGCCCACTTTCTCGCTCAGTTCCGTAGGCTTGGGATATTGGGCTGTGGCAGGTGTCGTTCCTGCCTACCGTGCTTTGGGCAAGGAGATGGCAAGACAGTCCTACCGCCTGCTGACCACCCCTCAGGATAGTGAGACCCATATGGAAATCATTCCGAATGAGACCATACTGGACGGTAAACTTGTGAAGGAAAAGAAACTGAATATCACCGGCCTTCCGCAGCCGGTAAAGATGCTGAACGTAACCCCTTCTTTCTACGAACAGTACAAGTATCATATCTGGTCGGTCGGTGCTGTTCTGTTGGTGCTGTTGGGCGGTTTGTTCGTTTCCCTTTACTTTTATTATCATACAAAGAAGTTGAAGGATGAACTGGAGGTATCCGAAGGTGCCTTGCGCGAAGCAAAGGACCGTGCCGAAGAATCCAGCCGCCTGAAGAGTGCTTTCCTTGCCAATATGAGCCACGAAATCCGTACTCCATTGAATGCGATTGTGGGCTTCTCGGACGTGCTGTCTGCCGGAGGAGCCTCGGAAGAAGAACAGCGTGGCTATTTCGAGATTATCAGGACCAACTCTGATTTGCTGCTTCGGCTAATCAATGACATATTGGATGTGTCCCGTTTGGAGGCCGACCGCGTCATCCTTTCTTTGGAGAGCTGCAATGTAGTGCAGATATGCCAGCAGGTAGTAGCTTCCGTGGCCCAGGCACGCAGGTCGACCAATCAATTCTTATTTGAGTGTGAACGTGAGGTAGTGGAGATGCGGACGGATGTGCAGCGTTTACAGCAGGTTGTGATAAATCTGCTTTCCAATGCGGACAAGTTTACAAAAGAAGGCACGATAACCTTGAAGCTGGAACTGGATACAGCAGGGAATGTAGCAGTATTTTCGGTGACCGACACCGGTTGCGGCATTCCTTTGGACAAACAGAAACGGGTGTTCGAACGTTTCGAGAAGCTGAACGAATATGTGCAGGGAACCGGCTTGGGCCTGTCCATCTGTAAGCTGACCGTTGAGAAGTGGGGCGGCGAGATTTGGATAGATCCTGCCTATACGGATGGAGCGCGGTTTATGTTTACCCATCCTATGAACTTATAAGAACCGACAAGAAATAAGGAAATATAATGAAAAGATTTAGTTGTTTTTTTATCTGGATTTTTGTCCTGACAAGCATACTGCCTGCGCAGGAAAGCGAGGTGAAACTGAAAGTCGTACAGACCAGTGATATACACGGCAACTACTATCCCTACGACTTTATACGCCGCCGGGAGGCAACCGGCAGTCTGGCACGTGTGCATGCTTTGGTGCAAAAGGAACGTGAGGTTTATGGCGAAAACCTGATTCTTTTGGACAATGGCGACATTCTGCAGGGACAGCCCACAGCCTATTATTATAATTACATAGATACCGTTGCCCCTCATCTGGCAGCGGAGATGATGAATTTCATGGGGTATAATGCCGGTAATATGGGTAACCATGACGTAGAGACCGGCCGTACCGTTTTCGACCGTTGGGCAGGTGACTGCCGTTTTCCGATATTGGGTGCCAATATTGTGGATACTGCTACCGGAGAAACCCATTTCAAACCCTATGAGGTGCTGGAACGTGACGGAGTGAAAATTGTGGTTCTCGGTATGATAACTCCTGCCATCCCCGTATGGCTTTCAGAGAATCTGTGGAAAGGGCTGCGTTTCGACGATATGGAGGAGACTGCCCGCAAATGGATGAAGATTATCCGTGAGCAGGAAAAGCCTGATTTGGTTATCGGTATGTTCCATGCCGGCCAGGATGCCCAGCTGATGGGAGGCAAGTATCGCGAAAACGCTTCGGTGGAAGTGGCGTGCAACGTGCCGGGATTCGATATTGTCCTGATGGGGCACGACCATGCGCGCGAATGCAAGAGGGTGTGCAACATAGCCGGTGACTCGGTACTGGTGATGGACCCTGCCAGCAACGGTGTCGTTGTGAGTAATGTGGATATAACCTTGAAACTGCGTGATGGTAAAGTTATAGACAAGAAGATAGACGGCATACTGTCCGATACGCAAGACTACGGCGTCAGCGAAGAGTTCATGCAACGCTTTGCCCCCGAAAATGAAGCTGTGCAGAATTTTGTTTCCAAGAAGATAGGTTCCTTTACCGAGACCATCTCCACACGTCCTGCCTATTTCGGCTCTTCCGCTTTTATAGACCTTATTCATGAGTTGCAGTTGGCAATCAGCGGAGCGGATATTTCTTTTGCGGCTCCTTTGTCCTATGATACGGAAATCCGTAAAGGAGACATTTTTGTGAACGATATGTTCAATCTGTATAAGTACGAAAATATGCTTTATGTGATGAAGTTGTCGGGCAAAGAGATTAAAGACTTCCTGGAAGAGTCCTATTATATGTGGACGAACCGGATGAAATCTCCCGAAGACCACTTGTTGTGGCTGAAAGAAAAACGTAGGGCAGGTGCCGAAGACCGGGCTTCGTTCCAGAATTTTAGTTTTAATTTCGATTCGGCTGCGGGAATTATCTACACAGTGGATGTGACCCGACCGAAGGGAGAAAAAGTGACTATTGTCAGTATGGCGGACGGTTCTCCGTTCCGGATGGATCATATCTACAAAGTGGCGCTGAACTCTTATCGCGGCAACGGCGGGGGAGAACTGCTGACAAAAGGATCGGGAATCCCGCAGGAGAAACTGAAAGAGCGTATTATCTTCTCTACGGACAAGGACCTCCGTTTCTATCTGATGCAGTATATCGAGAAGAAAGGTACGCTTGATCCGCGTGCGCTGAACCAATGGAAATTTGTACCAGAAGAGTGGGTGAAACCTGCCGCAGAGAGAGATTATGAATATCTGTTTGGTGGAAAATAAAATGCCGTGCCGGAGCGGTATAATCCTGTGGGATGCTATGTGCGCGGTTTTGCTGTGCCCCAAAGCTGGGATGGCCCTGTTTGCGTGCGCTTCGACGGCGTGGAAACGGCGTTTGCGGTATGGTGCAACGGCGTGTTCATCGGTTACAGTGAGGACAGCTTCACACCCGCGGAATTCGACCTCACGCCAGCTGTGCACCGGGACGGCGAAAACCGCCTGGCAGTGCGCGTATACCGCTTTTCCTCCGCAAGCTGGCTGGAGGACCAGGATTTCTGGCGCATGTCCGGTATTTTCCGCAGTGTGGCGCTGTTCACGAAAGCGCAGACCCATCTGGCGGACCTGTGGGTCAAGCCGCAGCTTTCAGAAGATCTTGCTGCGGGTACGCTGCGTGCGGAGCTGAAGCTGGAGGGAATGTGCGTGGGCGAGGCGACGCTGACGCTGGACGGAAAAACGGTGCTGGCCCCTGTGACGGGCGGGCATGCGGTGTTGGAGCTGCCCGTGGAACGCCCGCGTCTGTGGAGCGCCGAGGCGCCGGAGCTTTACACCTATGAGGTAACGCTTACCGACGCGGCCGGCCATCTTCTGGAGACCGTGCGCGGAAAGGCCGGCTTCCGCAGGTTTGAGCTGCGGGACGGCCTGATGCTGCTCAACGGCAGG
>OGXZ01001798.1_pt1 | contig 11688 bp, 11 predicted proteins | sample 1576431 | NCBI WGS metagenome assembly OGXZ01 (sample SAMEA3541590, study PRJEB24748) | human gut metagenome | biome: human gut; feature: human-associated habitat; material: faeces | place: China | collected 2012
TAGTTATAGCTTCTAAAGATTACATAGATACCATTGAACTGGCAGACTATGTAAGGGATGCTTTAGAAGGTAGAAGGGGTAACTTTGCAGGAGTAGAAATAAATGATATAAGGATGATTAGCGCAGATGAAGAATACATAGAAGATACATTCATTCAGAATTTAACATTCGACATAAACACAAATGGCAAACAAAATACTTAGAGGTAATGACCTGATGATTTTTAAAGATACAACTGGTGCTGGTACTGCTTATAAAGCATTGGCATTTTCAACCAGTTGCCAGCTTTCCTTAACAGGAAACACTTTGGAAACTTCATCAAAAGACGGTGGTAAGTGGACTAGTAAAGCTGTAAGCAAGTTAAGCTGGTCAATTACAACTGACAATTTATATAGTGTAGAAGATTTTAATGCTTTAGTAAATAGCTGGATAAGCAGGGAAGAACTGACTGTTGCTTTTGCTGTATGCACCAATGCAGACAGTGACACAGGTATGCCTGCCGATGGCTGGACTGCTGGCGGTGGATATACAGGCAAGGTAGTTATCACCAGTATTACTGCTAATGCTCCAGATAATGACAATGCTACTTATTCTGTTACTTTGGAAGGAACAGGGGCTTTATCACCTAAAGTAGCGTAATATATTCACTGGGGAAGCTGTTACAGTTTCCCCTTTTTTATTTATATACTATGGAAATTCAAATTAAAGGTACTGCATATAATATACGATATACTATCAGAGCTATGTTTGTGTTTGAACAGATAACAGGCAAGGTATTCAGATTGGAGAATCTGACGGATTACTACCTGTTTTATTATAGCCTGTTGGTAGCCAATAATCCAGATTTGCAAATGACATTCGAGGACTTTATTAATGAATGCGATGATGAACCAGCCTTAGTTATCCAGCTACAGGATTTTCTTTCTAAGGAGATGGAAAAGCAGTCTGCATTCATATGTGATACTGTAGATTCAAAAAAAAAGTAACGATTAGCGAATTGTATGCTTTGATAGTTCTGGAAGCAGGTATAACACCTGATTATTTTCTGGACAGTATGCAAATGTATGAGGTGAAGGCAATCTTGGAGAATCTGCAATATAAGAATAAGACTGGCTGGGAACAGGCTAGGATGATAAGCTATATCATAGCCCAAACTAACAGTACCAAGCAGTTATCACCTACTGATATTATGAAGTTTGATTGGGATGAAGCCAAAGAAAAAGATACTTCTATCAGTAAAGACGATATAGCCAGACTACAGGCTAAAGCTAATCAATTTATAAACACACAAAACTAAATATATATGGCTGATTTAGTAACCAGACTATTACTTGATTCATCTGGTTTTAATAATAACATAGTTAGGAGCAGTAGGCAAGTACAGGAGTTTCAACAGATAACAGGCAATATAGTAGGTACTATAGGAAAGTTTGCTGCTGGTATTGGAATTGCGACTACTGCCAGTGACGCTTTTATGAAGATAATAAGAAGCTCACAGGCTACTAATGATGAATGGGACAATACATTAAATTCCTGTAAAGGAACTGTAGATTTATTCTTTCAGTCTATGTCTGCTGGCAGTTTTGAAGCATTTAATAACGGTGTTCTTTCTACAATAAGGAATTTGAAAGAACTTTCTGCTTTGCGTGATTCGTTGAATGATGCTAAGTTATCAATGGGATTCAATACTAAAGTCTTTGAAACGGAGTTTACGAAATATGAATCTATAATCAGAGATACTACCAAAAGCAAGCAGGAACGGGAAAAGGCATTTAAAGACTTGCAAAAGTTGAAAGACGATTTTAAAATAGATGTTACTGATGTCTTGGGAGGTGCAGAAGAAGAACTTATTCAATCATTGAATATTAGAACAGGACGAAAAGACTTTAATATTAATGATATACATAAATATATATCAATCAATAATAATGATTTTTCATCTAGAAATGAGAAAAAGGCATTAACGGAGTATCAAGACCAGTTAAAGGCACCGCAGACGCGCGCGCTTTCACTTCGAGCTCCTTGAGCTGAAGGTTCAATTCGCGTTCCCGATCTGCATAAGCTTGCAATTTAGCTTGGCGTTGCGCAGTCGCTTTTTGACGCGCTGCGGCAGCACGATCGGCTTTGGCTTTAGCCGCATTGGCGGCTTTTTGAGCTTCTAAGCGTTGTGCTTCAAGACGCGCTTCGTCTTGTATGCGTTTGGCTTCACGCTCCTGCGCAATCTGCTCGTTTTCAAGTTGTAATTGAGAAATCGTGGCATCCATGGGACCCACTTGCTGGTAAGCGACATCACGACGCTCTTGCGGATTCATGGCGCAACCCGCTAAGACAAGCGCCATACTCGCGACCGCTACCAAGCTACCAGTACGTGTAAGAGAGGACATTTCTAGCCTTCCTAATTGAAGTATGGGTATCAGCGTTGCGATTAACGGGCGCAGCCTAAGGGGTTATTGGGTTGGACGCGAGCGTCCCCAGAGTTGGGAGCAACGAGCAGGGCAGGGCCCACTTTAAATTCGCACAAGCGTCCCACTTGGGCCGACTGATAGAGGTTGCCGTCTTTACCACGCCACGTGATCTGTACCCCATCGGCATAGTCCGACGAAACTTGACCACCGATGGCATTGCCAGCCAGATTACCCAAGGCGGCGCCCGCGAGACCACCCATCACACGTGATGAAGTGGAATGGTGACCATGGTTACCAATGGCCGCCCCCGCAATGGCGCCGATGATCGTGCCGGTGATTTCCGAGCGGTCCTGGCCTTCGTTTCGAGGTAGCGCAATCTGAGCGGGCATGACACTCTGAATCGTAATGGTTTCAACGCGTTGGACACGATTGACGTTGTTGACCGAATAGACGTCGGAGCGATAGCGGTTACCACCATCGGAAACACAGCCGGTAAGCGCCACGGTGGTGGCCAGTACACTGGCTAAAAGAAAACGCTTTTTCATAGTCGTTAATGAAATCATTGTTGTTGACTAAAGAGAGTTGTTCTCGAAACGCTCGAGTTCGAGCTAAAAAGAACAAAAGGAACGTTGTCTCTATCGGAGTAAAACGCCACTTTATGTTTTGAGCTTATCACGATTGATGTGCGCCGTGAGGTTGACAATGTAACCGAACGCTAATCGCAGGGCGCTCGAGTGGCACAGAGAAAAGGGCGAGCAAAAACCAGGAGCAGAAAAGAAAAATCACACAGCCGGAAATGAAGGCGACGTCAACGCCTTTTTTGGCTGTGTGATAAAAGTGCCTCTCCTGGAGAGCTTTGCTCGCTCACGTTCTCTCAGAGAGGGGGAGTAAAGAGACGTGAGCCAAGCTCGTACGAGAGGTGGATAGAAAAAGAAGGATTAATTTTCGCGAGTGAGCGCCGTCAAGCCGTGACGCGCTGCCCACGTCCAGGGGTTGGCAAGCCAGTCGTTGAGGCGAGCACGATCTTCTTCACTGAGGCGGTTAAGTTCTACCGCTTTGTCGATCACCTTGCGGAAATCAATCATTTCGTGGCATCGCACCCCTAAGCGCTCAAAAAGACGAGCCGTTTCGTCAATACCAAAGCTCGTGATGGCTAAGCAGTCGGTCACGATAGCGCCTTCGGCTTTGAGACCTTCGACGGCCGAGAGTAACGAAATGCCTGTCGAGATATGGTCTTCGATCAACAAAACGCGTTTGCCCTCAACGCTAGCCCCTTCCACACGGCTCTTGTTGCCGTAGGTCTTGGGTTGATTGCGCACAAAGACGTGAGGCTTATTGAGGCGGTACGAGAGCGCCGCTGCGTGACTCACGCCGGCGCCTTCAACGCCTGCGACCACATCAAACTCAAGGCGCAATTCCGCGACACGGGTAGCCATCGTTTCGAGCACATCGCGCCACGCGTCAGGGTTGGCGGTGATGGTGCGGTTATCCACGTAAATCGGGGTGACAAGTCCTGACTTCAAGCGCATGGGGTGGTCTGGCAAAAACGAAACCGCGCCCACGTCCAATAAATGTTCGGCCAGAATATTTTCAGCAAGTTTAGATTTGTACATCGCTTACACTCTTTCAGTCAGGAAATTTAGTCAATACCAATGGCACGGCGGCCGTTAACGGTGGCAATTTTGACGAGTTCGTCAAAGTAGTCGAATCGGCACCCTGTGGCGAGCGTGGTGAGTTCGTGCCACATGTCGCCCGCGTTCCAAGGCACCATGGCGTCGCAAACGTTGTCGGTACCTAACGCGACGGTAATCCCCGCGGGGACCATTTCGTCCACTGGCGTGAGGGAGTTGTGCATGGGGCCGATCATCTCGGAGCGTGGTGTGTCAATCCAAGCGGTAGGACAAGCAATCATCATCACGTCAGCGGCTTTCATGAGTGCGTAGAGGCGTTGACGGTAAGCGCGCGAGTGCGCAGCGATGGAAATACCGTGAATGGCGACGACGCGACCTTGCATACCGTGCTCGATCGTCTTTTCGCAGAGTTGTTCGGTTTCGTATTCAAGACTTTCGTTGAATTGGTCAACGTGCACGTGCACCATTTTGCCGAGCGACTTGGCAGTACCCAAAATGATGTCGAACGCTTCATCGCCTTTGCCGTAATCGCGCTCGTCGCGTTTGGGCAGCGCGCCGATGATGTCGACCATCTGTGCGCCGATATCAAACCAATGACGCGCTTCGGGGTTAATGACGCCTTTGAGTGTTTGGTTGGCGAATTTCACCGTGAGTTGATCTTGGTAGTGTTCACGTGCGCGAAGACCGGCTTTAATGGCACGGTCTTCGGATTGGGGGTCGATGTCGACAAAGGTGGCAAGTGCGGTGACGCCTTGAGCGATTTGATTTTCAAAGAAAAGCGAGAAGCGACGATAGAAATCTTCTTCGGTGGAATTGCGCTTCAAGCTGTCGAGAGCATCCCACTTTTGTTGCAATGTGCACGTACGGCGCATTTCAATAACATCGTTGGAGAGCGTGTAGGCACGATCGGCGTGGGCGTGAGTATTGACCCAACCGCCCGCAGCTTTAATGGCGGGCTCGATCATATCGCGGATCGTTAAGGGATGTGTCGGTGCTGACATGTGAACAACTCCTTCGCAAAAGCAACAAAAAACAATAGGGCTTCCAAAGATGGAAAAACAATTCAACTCAGAACGTGTCAGAATCACGTTGCCTGGGGATTCGTGAGAATCCCAAAAAATCGTTCTTGTGAGCTAGAGCGTTGAACACTCTCAGTGAGCATTTCCGCCTAGCCACCTCCCATGGGCTGCAGCTCAGGAATTGGCTGATGGGGTTAAAGAAAGCGCACATGGCACTGCCTTCAATCCATCAGGCTAAATTGTCGAAATCATATAGATATTGTCGACAAATAGCAAGCGTAGACATAATTTGTTACGGTTTAGTCGACGGAGCGTTTTTAACGATAACGCTGATTAAGGCGACGTTGCATCAAGACAATCGCGGATAGAAGCGTGTAAGCGGCGACACCCACCATAATGAGGCCCGCCGTTTGCCAGGGACGACCGGCATCAAGGCGTGACTGCACCAAGAACCACCCTGCGCGCAACCACTCGGACGCAAAAGCAATGAGGACCAACCCCTCGAGCATGAGTACCCAATTGCGCTTGATGTACCACAGCAGCATCGCCAAAAGAGGCAATGCGGCAAGCGCCCAGCTGCTTGTGTGAAAAAGCAAGTGGGCAGCAAAAAGCAAATGAGCAATAGCGGGAAAAATCCAAAGGAGCATGGGCCTGACCTAGTCAACAAGAAAGGGAGGACTGGCGAACAAAAGTGTAGAAGTTGTCGCCTCCTCGAAAAACGTGTTTTAACTATAGCCCAAGCTAGTGCTACACGTCATTTCCTCATTAGACTCAGGCAATAAGCATAGTCCGGCTAGGTCAAAATAGGTAATGGAGACAATGATTGGTTATCTAAAAATGAGGACTGTACGGTACTTTTTGTAAACGTCATGTCCTGAGTAAGGTATGTCTGGACATGATGTACCCAATCCGAGATTGTTGAGGAGAGGCTTGTTTTGAGCTTGACGTCATCGATCCCGTTTAAAGGTCGATGACGTCAGCTTTCTCGGTGTGCCTCTGCTTTATTTCGCGAGGAGTTTCTGGACCTTCGTACTTAAGTCGTTGAGCTTGGCTTTCACAGCCGTGAGCTCGGCTTCGAGCGAAGCGGCGTGTGCGCGTGTCTCATCAAGGCGCGTAGCAAGACTTTCTTCGCGAGATTGCGATGCGCTTAGCTGTGCCTCGAGGTCTTTGTTGCGAGTTTGCTCACGTTGCGCAATTTCTCGGTAATTCACGGCATGACGGAAGTCGCCACCAAAGCGGTAGGCGACGCCGAGATTAACCATCTGACTATCTGAGGCGCTGTTTGCGTAACCCGCAGACAGGAGTACGTTGCCCGTGTCAGTGGGATACCAGAAGGCACCTACGGCAACAGCGTTGCGGGTCTTGTAGTGACCCAAGCCGGCGGTGAGCATGAAGCGGTGATCTGGGTCGAAGTCAAGCGGATGCAACGCAGCGAGCGCAGCCGCACTCGCACCAGCCTTATCAATGCGCTTGTCCAGGTCAGACTTTATGGAATACATCTCTTGCTTCGTATTCTGCAACTGCGCGACATTGACCGCGTCGCCTGGAGCCGTACCATCGCCGACGTTGTGAATCTGCTGGCCAGCCATATCGACCTTGGTCTTTTGAATTGTCGGACCGTCTGTGATGGCGAGGCCGTTCGACGTGATAGCCGTGTCACCTATCGTAACGCTGTTGTTTACCGTGAGAGAATCCAAACCTTGGAGTTTCTTGGCGAGCTTGATCTGCAGCGTGTCAGTACCGTTGCTGACAACAGCAATGTTGTTGTCACTTAAATCACCCGTGGCACCACCACGAATCTTGAGTGTAGACGGGGCATCTTGACTGCCTCCGATGACCGAGGCTTTGCCAGAGTCACCTTCAAATTGAGTTTTAGACGTGATGGTATAGCTTGGTGCGTTGGAGTCGGTGCCTTTGTCGACGTTGATGACTTTGTCGCCGGACGTAATGTTGGCAGATGCTCCACTGCCTCCCTTACTGATAAGGTCAGCCAGTGCCTTGAGCTGCCCAACGTTTACTGCGTCGGTATCCATACTACCTGCTGCTACGTTGGTGATTCGACGTGTAATGGAGTCGTTAACACCAACAGACACTGCTGCACTGGTGGGCTTCCATGCTATCGAGTCAGTGGGAGTAACACCAACGGGAGCCCAGCCTAGGGTACTCTCAATGCCACGCGCAGCAATCGAGCCGTAGCCGAGGGCTACACCGCCCTCGACGGTGGCATTGGCGTTGTAGCCGAGGACCACTGCATTACTGGCCTGAAGTTCAAGTTCGTTATCGGCCGAACCAAACACCACGGCGTTATTAAACTTGATAACTTTGCGATTGTCGCCGATGATCTGAGAGTTTTTAACGGTGTCAAGTGTATTGTTTGAGCCGATTACTGTCGTTTTCGTTGAGTTGCTAGAGGTGTTTTTAAAACCTTCGAGTAGAACCAGGGTGTCTTTGGTGGAGTTGTTGTTAACGCCCATCAGTTGTGAGTTCGTAGAAGTATCCACTTGGTTCCCACCGCCAATCACCAGTGCGGCGCCACCAGGGCTTTTACGAACCTCTTCAATTAATGCTTTCTGCATATCCGAGACGGAGTTAAAGGGTGTTGATATGGAGACATTGATTGAATTCGACGAATTTTTTACTGTATTACCAGCACCATAGACCAGGGTGCCGTTACTGTTGGTGACTTTGTTAGCCGTACCGGCAATCATGTTAGTGATACCGGACGTTGTCCAACCTGTCATGGATTCATTGGAATTGAAGGTGCCGACTATGGTCGCAAATGAGTTCTTTGTGGCGTTACCGTAGTCTAGCAAGCCACCGGCTTGGTACTGGCTACTGTGCACATTGAAGCTACCGAGCGTTGTCGCAAAACCACCGCCTGTGTAGGAATTGGTGCCTAGTGTTGTGGAAGCGTTACCAAACTGACGAAGTTTCGAGGCTGTGGTATCCCCGATAGCGATGTCATTTTTTTCTAGTGTGTGACTACCGATTTGGATTGAGCCAGTTCGGGCATAGGTGTTTTGTCCAATAGCAATGGCAGCGGGTAGATTGCCTTTGGCCTCGTTATTGTCGTGGATATGCCAACCAAAAAAAGATTTTGTAGCTTGGTCCCCGAATGACAAAATTGATTCCTGCGTGCCTCCACCAATGAAAAATTTAGATCCTGGACCGATGGCAATATTGGTGTCCTTGTTTTGCCCTGCTATGTCATATGCGGGTGTACCGCCATTTTGGATAATATCTTTGGAATCAGCGGCTTGTGCGATTATGGGGGGGGGTGAAAACGCTAGTGCAGCAATGATATTCAATGTAATTGCATTTATTGCGTGGTGATTTTTCATCGATTTCATAGTCAGTCTTTTCTAGTCATCAGCGGGCAGAAAGCGCCAACTGAAAAGGTGATGTAATGGTCAGTCTCCTCAGCATGGTTGGTTTTCCGTGGTCGAGTTGGAATGTGTGCTGGAGAAACGAATTGCGCTCGGAGGGAAGGGATCAAGGGGGATGTGCATCCGGCTCACGAGGATCGTACCAAACTGTGGGCGTTCTGTACAGAAAAATTTGATTTTTAGCCCCAAAGAGTTAACCTGATGAGCAGGGTATCCAACTTAGAAAGTCGCAAACGAAAGGTCGTAGGTTTAGGCGCCAATATCGTTGTGCGTCATTAAATGGTTGGCAAAAGAGCCTGTTAAGCGGTAAAGTTAATTCTTAGTGCTCACGCTTTGAATGTCCACCGTGTTGGGTGAGGACACACAAAGCGTGGGTTGGTTGCCCACAACGCTGTAGAGAAAGGACACGTAATATGACAGAGATTTTGGATCCCATTGCGATTCGTCGTGATCTTCACGATATGCCTGAATTAGCCATGAAGGAAGTGCGCACCGCCGCTTATTTGGCCGATAAACTCGAGGCGTTGGGCTATGACGTTGAACGTCAGGTTGGTGGCACCACGGGTGTGATCGGTACGCTCAAGGGGGCTGAAGAGGGCCCCACGCTGATGATTCGCGCGGACATGGATGCGCTTCCCTTCACAATTGATGGTAAACCGTGTGCTATTCACGCTTGCGGTCACGATGCTCATTCGGCCATGGTACTGGCCGCCGCGTCGGCTTTGGTTCCCTTGATTAAACGTGGTACGCTCAAGGTGCTTTTTCAGCCCGCTGAAGAAAGTATTGAAGGCGCGCTGGCCATGGTGAAAGCCGGGGCCATTGATAACGTCGATATGATTGTCGGCGCTCACATTCGTCCCGTACAAGACTTGGAGCCCGGTACGCTTTGCGCAGCGGTGAACCATGTGGGCAGTACCAACGTGATGGTGACGATCAAAGGACATTCAGCCCATGCGGCACGTCCTCATTTGGGAGTGAACGTCATTGATGTGGGCGCAGCGGTAGTGCAGGCTGTGCAGGCGATATGGCTCAATCCGGCGGCCACGTGGACGGCCAAAGCCACGCAGTTTCATGCGGACAAGGGCGCTACGAACTCGATTCCTGACGAAGCACACATCACCTTTGACGTACGTGCGGGCACGAACGAACTCATGAAAGAGTTGCTTGAAAAGATGGAACGCGCCGTGACCTACACGGCTCAAGCCGCAGGCGCCGAGGCCATCTTTGAGCGTGGCCTTTTCTGCCCGGCCGCGGACTACGATGAAGCCCTTACCGCCGAAATTGCCGATTGCATTAAGACGGTGGCTGGAGCCGACAAGTTAGCCAAGCCCTGTGGCGGCGGTGGGGAAGACTTCCACCACTATCGCTTAAGCCGCCTCGAGTTGCCTGCTGCGTATTTCGGTGTGGGCGTGGGGGCAACCCCAGGGTTACACGCTGCCAACATGAGCTTTGACGAGCAGTATTTGCCACTGGGCACCCAAGTGTTTGTCGAATGGGTCAAGCGTCACTTGGGCTAACACCATAACTCGACAGTGAACACCTCGACGAAGGGGTGTTCACGCCCAAAAGAAAGTCCCCAATGCGTCGAGAAAATGAACTATCCCCAGAAAGTGAGACACCTTTCTGGGGATATTTTGAATGGCAAAGGCAATTTCTAACGAGATTAGAAAACAGGCTTTGGAACTGTTTAAAAAAGGATCGCGCAGTCAAGCAGTCGCTCAGATGTTAGCCATTGATAGGACTGTAGTTAGAGAATGGCAGAGCGCTTTTGATCGTGGAGATTACAGCTGGACCACCTATGTACGGAGAAAAAGTTCCGAGGCAATAGCTTTGACCGCTGTCAGCCTGTACACTGAACTTAAGTCCTATCATGCCGTCGCTCATCAATTGGGCGGCATGAAGGCTTCGACTGTACGACGTTACGTTCTTAACGTCGAGAAGTACGGCATTCCGATCCTACCAAAAGGCAGAGGCGGCAAAGCTAAGCTGCAAGCCCTCATACAGGGAGATTCGCTCATGTCCAAATGCAAGACGAAGTCCAGATCCAGGTCTATGAACGCCATCAAGAAAGAGCGAGACGAGTACAAAATTGCACTCGAATGCCTTCTGGAATCGATTCAAGAAAAATATGAAGATGACGATGAAGGGCTCAAAAAAAAAGTACGATTCTTAGCCGGGCAGTTGAAAGATCACGTGAAAAGCGGGTTGCCGTTACCCGTATCTGTAGCCTCCTTGGCATCGCGAGAAGTACCTTTTATCGAAAAGCTCGAGGCCCTGGTAGAAGAGAGTCGGAAGATTCAGCTCTCCGTACTCGAATCGAAGCTATCCAAGAAAAACATGGGCACTGCTACGGGATAAATCGAGTTACAGCTGCCTTGCGCAGAGACGGTCACGATCGCAAACCTGGTCACAACCAAGTTGCCAGAGTGACGGCAAACAACGGTCTTAATGCCGTAACGCGACGGCGAAAGAATTACCGAGTCTGTATGAAGAAAGGCGTTTTGCGCGACGGCACGAAGCTAGAAAACACACTGGATCGGCAATTCGATCAACAGGTTCCTGACAAGGTCTTTGCAACGGACGTGACTTATATCGCCACCACCAAAGGTTGGCTTTATGTCTCGCCGGTTATAGATCGTTGTACAAGGGAGATCATCGCCTGTGAAATGTCGATGACTCAGGACTTATCTTTGGCCTTTAGGACCATTGACGGGCTCCACAAGGCCGTTAAGGGCTCGTTAGTTCTCCATAGTGACCAAGGCTACTTGTATACCAACACGGCCTTCCGTGCGCATGCAAAGGAGCTTGGAATGACGCTGAGCTACTCTCGTAAGGGGAATTGTTGGGATAACTCCGTGATGGAGAACTGGAACGGGATGCTGAAGACCGAGTGGTATTGCCACCCGAGATTGAGGCATGATAAAAAGTTAATCTCGCCCGAACAGGCGATGAAGGAGATTGAGGCCTACATCGATTATTGGAACAATGATCGAATACAGGCCAGATTGAAATATCGCTCCCCTAAAGAATTTAAGGAAGCGATATCTCATAGTGGCGTTTAAATCGCGGTTGTTAAAACTGTCTCACAAAGTGGGGATAGTTCAAAACGCTGGGGACTTTTGTTTATGGCTAACCGTGATGCTCAGCCGTCAGTAAGAATTTAGACAAAGTTGGACAGTGTCCTTCTTAGCCCAATTCTCTTAACCACTTTGCGTTCAATTGAACACTAAAGCGACGCCGCGACGGT
>OGXZ01001807.1_pt1 | contig 11653 bp, 10 predicted proteins | sample 1576431 | NCBI WGS metagenome assembly OGXZ01 (sample SAMEA3541590, study PRJEB24748) | human gut metagenome | biome: human gut; feature: human-associated habitat; material: faeces | place: China | collected 2012
TGCGCCAGCAGAAAATCCGACTTATAGATGTTATTAACATGCTTCACTATTGAAGTTCTGTCCGTTTGGAACAATTCTGCCATTTGAGCCTGAGTCAGCCACACTGTTTCATCCTCCAACTTCACATCAATCGACGTTTTCCCGTCTTTTGTCTGATAAATGACAATATTACCTCTATTGTCCATGAAATGCCTCCTTTTTTATGCATTGCGCCCGTCCATTGCCTTGGTTAGCAATGGACGGGCGTACAAATGTAATACTTTAAAAAAGAAAAAGGCGACATACCGGCCTTTTATTCGACCGAACAAACCCATAATTGACTCTTATATTAAAGCGATTGATTCAATAAAGTTATAATCGAACGTGCCGGAATCCGGACTGTTCTTCCACTCTTCACTTTCTCAACGGGTAGCAGATCTTCTCCTTCTACATCCGAAGTGCGATACACCTGCCATCGAGTTTTCTTGCCATTTATCTTATTGATTGAAAACTCTTTGTCTTCCTGCGCATAGTTAATGAGAACAACAGCGTATGAGCCGTCCGCATTTTGATAAGCAGAACACATCAGTCCTTTTTGGTCCGTATCGCCTCCGGGGATTAAATTCCCCGCTTGATCGAAAGCAGAAACCGACAGGCGGACAGCTCCCGGACGGATGAAGCGACTATAATTACCCAAAGCCCACATGAGTTTGGAGTCTTCTACCCGACCATCCTTCAAGTCATCATTCGTGTATTCCCGAATCAGCCCGTCTTTATAATCGCCGCCGATGGCACGCCACCACTGCCAGCTCTTCGCTCCCGCATATACGATGTCATGATGGATGATACGGGCAACGTAAAGTGCCGTCTTCATCGTACGGTCGAAGCCGTGACCGCCGCCTATCTCTTCGTCATTCCCCATGATACAGGTTTCTGACTGCCAGAAGCCGACGTTGTATTTATCCAGAGCTTCACGCAGTTGGCAGCGCATGGCACGCAGTTCACTCAGAGGAGTCGTTGTCCAGTAACTATGACCAAGCATCAGTCGGGGCACATTGGGCGTATCACCCAAATACGTATCCACACTGTCGGGGCAGAAGAAAGCCTGAATCTGATAGCCACGCTGCCAGTCCGTCTGATGAGTACGGAGCATACAGCGATAGTCCGAAGATTCGTTCACCATAATCTGTGTATCCATTTTCCGGTTCACAAACTCCCGGCTTAGCAGACGGACGGTTCGGGCTACTTCCCGATTGGTTGCCGGAGAGCCTTCCTGCTTCGGTCCTACCCAGTTCCAATGCCCGTCCGGTTCGTTGAAAGGACAGATATAGTTGAACTTTATCCCGTCGTGCTTCTCTACTCCTTCTACTACATCGGCCAGGAAACGGACATATTTCTCGTAACATTCCGGCTTCAGATTGGCGGTTCCTCCACGACCGGTATTGGTAGCCAGGCCGTTCTGAGTATAATAGACAGGAGGGGAGTTCAGAAATGCGAGGAATTTAGTGACGCCCCGTTCTTTTGCCAGTTTCAGAAAGTTGCGCTGCCCCTGTTGCTTGTTCCAGTCGTAGATTCCGTCGGCATTCATGAAGCATTCGGTACGCATCCACGAAGAACCGATCTGACTGGCTTCTCCCTGCTCGGTACTACCTGCACCGACATTGAAACGCCAAAGAGACAGGCCGATTCCTTTCGGTTTTCCATTCGCATCGTTCTCTGTGCTGAACAGCCAGTCGGCTATCTGGTTTTGTTTCTCCTGTGGCCATAAGCCAAGGATGTGCATACTCCAGGCATCGGAAGCACCGAAGTGCTCCATTGTCTGTAGCGGTTTGTCCACTTCAATCTGATAACGTAGGTCGGGGGCGGGCTGGGAACAGCTGGTAGCTATACCTATATATAAAAAAGCTAAGGCGACTGACAGTAATTTATAGTTCATCGTGAAATTTGTTTTTTATAATTTTAAAGTGATAGTACAAAAATACGTGATTACAGCTAACCTTGGAGAACACAAAACGACCAAAAACTACCACAAATCTTGCAATGTCACAAATTATAAGGCTGAATAAAATAAATGGCAGATTTAAGTATTCCTTAAACCTGCCATTTATTATTTCATCGACTTAAAGCAGCTCCTTTTTCTACCTTGCTGATAACCTAATTTAGTTACTAGATTTACAAGTCCATTTAGTTGCTACCTGCATCTTCATCCTGATAGGTAAACGTACCCACCATCTGATAAGTCTTGCCATCCGCAGTATACTTATAATCTACATTAAAAACTTTCGAGTTCTGATTATAAGTACATGTACCATCAATCAAGTCAAAATCCTCCCATGCCGAGATAGTGACATTGTTACCAGCATCAACTTTCAGTACAACACCCAACAGGGGCGTCCTCTGCCGGGGCCTGGGTAGCGGTAAAGTCCAGGGTGATGGGGTCCTTCATTTCGTCCATAGGGGTCCTTTCTGGCCGTATTCGGCCAGGTCAGCAAAAGTATGGGGCAGGGGAGTGAATGTCAGACGGTTGTCTCGGCATTCTCCGCTGGTTCCGTTGGTTCTGCCTGTACAGCGGGGGCAGCGGCTGCCGGTTCATCGGATTTCTGGCTGCCGGGGTTCAGCAGGTACCAGGCCAGGCAGGGCACCTCGGTGCCGTCAAAGCGGTGCAGAACGGTATCGTGGTCATAATGGAAGCCGGTCTTGGCCAACACGCGGCTGCTTGCCACATTCTGGCTGGCGTGGAACCCGGCCAGCCAGGGCGCACCTACCATGCCAAACCAGTAATCGCGCACGGCAGCGGCGGCTTCGGTGGCATAGCCCTGGTTCCACCACTTTTTGCCCAAGGTGTAACCGATCTCATACATGCCGCCCAGCAGCTCGGTTTTCACGTTTTTCCAGGCATAGGGTTTTTCACGCTCACAGGATTCGGCGGGGGCAATGCTGATGCTGCCCATCAGCACACCGGTCACTTTATCGCAGATGCCCCAATCATAAAAATCCGGGCGGTCATATTGTTTGACGATCTCGTTCAGATATGCCATCGTTACCACCCAGTCACGGTGGGGCTCCCAGCGCAGGTAGCGGGTCACTTCCGGGTCATTGGCCCAGTTGCCAAACATCATTTCGCAGTCGTCGGTTGTCATACGACGCAGGACCAGCCGCTCGGTGGTCAACTCTTGTGTGCCGCAATGCTTCATCTTGATATACAACCTTTCCTTTGCAGTAGTTATGCTTGGCTGTGCAGCAGATACCGCCGCACAAAGCCCATAAAGATCTGCCACAGCTTGTACAGCTGGGCACGGTAAATATTACAGTAAATAAACAGGATTGCTGCAGTTAAAACAAACTTGATGATAAAATTGTGGGCGAACACCACGCCGGTCACGGCCACACCCACCGCCAGTAAAAAGCCGCAGATCGTCCGGCTGAAGCTGGGGATGGTGCGGTAGTAATACTGCCCGGTCACAGTGCGGTACAAAAACATCGTTGCATTGGCCGCTACCAGGCCGACCGCGGCACCCATTACGCCAAAACGCGGCACCAGCACGGCGCACACGGCAATGTTGGCCGCAACGCCCACGGCGGTTCCAATCGTATCCTGGAACGGCTTGCGGGCAATGGTGTTGCCGTACACCGTGCCTTCGCACAGGATGGAGAACACCACGGCCAGCATCATCAGCGGAAAGTAGGGCAGGCAGGCCGATTTGGCCGGAAAGATGATGAAGATGATATCCTCAAACATGACCAGCAGACAGAAAAAGCCGAAGATCAGCAGGTTCAGCAGATCATGGATGCGGCCAATGCGCTCCTGCTCGGTGCGGTAATGCGCGTAGACATAGGGGCCCCAGTAGGTGGAAAAACCGGCCTGAATGGTGGTGACAAGCTGGGCCAGGGTGTAGGCGAAATCAAACGAACCCTGCTCCGCCGCGGGGGCGTAATTGCCTAAAAAAGAAAGGCAGATGGCGCGGTACAGCGGGATCAGGATGGCCGCAGGTGCCAACACAATGCCGTAAGGCAGTGCCGCCCGGTAAATGTGGGCATAGGGGCGCAGGCCGCGCACAGGGGCCTCTTTCGTTTGACCTTTAGAAGCCCGCCGCCAATAGAACACTGCGACCCCCGCAAAGCTGCACACCGCACCCAGCACAAAAGCGCGGGCGTCCTGGGTAACAAAGCCGGGTAGCAGGTAGATCAGGTTCAGGCAGGCCTGCATCCACAGCGTTTCGGTGGTGTAGGCGCGCACATTGTTTTCCAGCCGGAGCAGCACGTTGAGGTAACGCACCAGCATGTACAGAGCAGCGTTCAGGAACAAAAACGGCACCAGCCCGGCACCGTTGGCCCCAAGGCCAAAGGCCGCCGCCAGCGGCTTGGCGAAAAAGATGCTGCCGATGCCGCCCACCAGCAGCATGACCAGCACCGAAAGCCGGGTACACGCGGCAAACATGCTGCGCCCGGTGGAACCGGCAGGCGGTTCGTGGTAAAAGCGCAGCAGGCTTTGGTCCAGCCCAAGCATGCCCACGTTCATCAGCGACATGGTGTATGCCATGAAGGAAGCAGGAACGGCGTAGCTTTCGGCGGGCAGGACGCCCTTGATGATAAGCGCTGCGCCGGAAATGCCAAAGCCAAGGTAGGTGGCAATGGAGTATTTCATCACATTTCCGGCAAAGCTTTCAGTTTTTTTCGGTTCAGACATGGCAGGCTCCCATTTGCAGCGGGCGCACCGCAGCGCGCCGGAAAAACAACTTTATTTTACATATGGCCGGATGCGCGCTTCCATGCGCTGGATCTCCTCCGGCGGGATATAGGCTTTGTCCACATAACCGTAAATGCGCTGGGCAAAGTTGGCCAGCGGCGGGCAGAAGGCAAACACCCGTTTGGGTTCCCACTTGTGGCGGTACAGCATGTGTACCCCCGCCAGTGCGCAGAACTTGAGCAGGTTGAAGTGCGGCGTAAAGCCGGGCCCCATCGGTTCATCCCGCGGGGGATTTTTGTACACTTCCTCCAGCAGGTCGGCCATCCGCTTGTAGGCCGGGGCAGGGGAGGGGTCAAAATAGCCCTCAATCACATCCCGTGCAATGGGGAACGGCGGGTTCGGCTGCGCCATGGCAGCGGCAAACTCCGGGTAGCTAGTCACATAGTGAGCATCCTTGTAGATGACGGGGTCATACTCGTGCTCGATGGGCACCGGGCGCAGGATATGGCAGCTTTTGCCCGCCATGTATACTTCGGCCACAGCGGTGCTCATCCAGATGGAGATGGAATCCGCCGCCACAATCCACTGCTTGACGGAATCCGCAAAAATCACATGGAAGTTGGGGCGTTTGGCGGCCAGCTCGTCCAGGGCTTTGCATTTCCATTCGCTGGGGTGGCGGCGGTATACCAGTTCCACCTCCGGGTGGTCACTCAGGTAGCGGTCAAACCAGGCCAGCGTTTTTTCCATCGAAACGCGGTTGGTGCGGGCAAAGCCGGAAAAATCCGTTCCCGCCATTTTGGAAAGCTCGGCCACTTCCTGGTCGGTCATGCTGGCATAGCCAAAGCTGGAAATGTACAGGTGCAGCTGTTTGGCGGGGTCAAGGCCGAATTCCTTGCACAGGGTTTCCTTATCCTTAAAGTAGCCCTTGAACTCCGGCCGCAGAAAGTCCATCATCACAGCGCCGGTCACGGGGGTGTTCTTGGCATCCATGCCATGGGCCTGTAACCGCTGGGCAGTGCGCTGGCCCCAGCAAGTCTGCACGCAGCGCTTGGCGTTGCCGTTCATGTTGAACCAATCGCCCTCTTCCTGCGTGTCGGAGAGCATCTGCTCCCAGTGCAGGTTGACGATCTTGTTGCATTTGCCAATGTTGTTGTACACATGGCTGTTGATGGCTTCGTTGTCATACATGCAGCTGGCAACCAGAACTTCCGGCTTGTCTTTGCCAAACAGGCGCAGATCTTTGGCATCCAGCAGCTGGCGGATGCGCACGGTGTAGCCGCGGCGCTCCAGCTCCAATTTGAGCAAAAGATCGCTCTCATATTCCCGAACGGTGTGTTCGTACAAAATCAAAAAGTCCAGTGCCACAGGGGACCTCCTTTTTGGGGTGGGGCAGCATCAGCGCTGCATATCATCAAACAGTTCGGCTGTCCAGTCCGGCAGGCCGTATTTTTCGTCCAGGTGGAACCCGTCAAAAAACTGGGTGTCATCATCGGTAATGCAGCTGGTGCCCCATTCGTAATTCAGCACGGTAAAATTCTGCTTTTCCAACAGCGGCAGAACTTCGTCCTGCATCACGGCGGTAATGCCAAAGGCATCGCATACCTCGGTGCGCACATTGGCGGCCATGGGGGGCAGCACAATGGTCAGCTCCACGCCGCGGTCTGCGCAGCGCTGGGCCATAGCCAAAAACTCCGCCAGCTCGGTTTCGTTCAGTGTCCAGTTCTGGCAGCGGGTGGTGATCAGCGCCGGGTACTCATACAGCTTTTTGTGCAGCGGAATCGTGTTCCCGGCATCATCCAGGTAATCCGCCGCGGTCCAGTCGCCGGATTCAATGGTGTCCGGCGTGCCCTTTACGGTGTCCATAAACACGGTCAGGGCGTTCACGTTGTATTCCAGGTTCAGACAGTAGGCCAGCGGGTTGCGCAGGGTAGCTTCCAGCGCCGAAAAACGGTCGGTGTTATAGCTGCTGTTTAAGGTGTAGAACGAAAGCTCAAACAGAATGCGGTCCACCTGGTTGCCGGAATCCAGCACATAGTTGGCAAGGTCCACACATTCCTTCAGGGAAGCACCGCCAAAGGCCAGGTTCTGCCAGCTTTGCCCGGTCAGGGAATCCACAAGGTCCATATCAAAGTGGGCCAGGCGGCTGTCCCCGATGATCAGGTTGGTGCCGGGGCTCTGCTCATAGGCGCGCACACGGGCCACCGGCTGGCTGGAAGAGGCTGTTTTTTTGATGCCAAAATAATTGTTTGGCTCAAACGCCACAAAAAAGGCAAACCACAGATAGACCGGCACGAACAGCAGCGCCAATTTTTTGATGATATGCTTCACGCCGGAAATCTCCTTTTTTCCATAAGATTAAAACCCTGCATAGGGGCCGAACGCGTTGGCGTTAAAGCCGCCGCTCTGCATGATGTACCCCACCAGGATAAAAACGATCAAAACAACATACAGCGCATTGCGGTGCTTGGCGCTTGCCAGGGCAACCTCAGCCGGTTTGTTTTTGCGGGCAAAATTGCGCCGGTGATCCAGCCAGATGCCAAGCGCCAGCGCCAGCGCAGCGAACGCCCAATAAGCCGCTACCATAATGGTATTGGCGTAAAAGCCGGTATACGCTGTGCTGTACAGCTCCCCGGCAAAGCGGGCGGGGGACCAGCTGTTCATCAGGCAGCGGCCCAGGTAGACGAAAGCATCGCCAACGCCCAGGTTTTCGGCCATGCCGGAAAGGTTGCCGGACCCCACGCGGAAGAACACCATGCTGATGGTCCACAAAACAAACACCACAACCCGCTTGCCCCACAGCACACGGGCCGGGGTGCCGCGCTTTTTGGGTTTGCCAAAGCGGCGGTGCAGCAGCTCTTCACCCACGCGGTAAACCGCCTGCAGCAGACCCCAGATGATGAATGGCGCGGTGCTGCCGTGCCAGAAGCCGGAAGCAAAGAACACGCAGAACACGCACAGCTCGGTGGGCAGGCGGCCAAAGCGGCCAAGATCTGCCCAGGCCAGCGGCATAAAGAGATAATCCTGCAGCCAGGAAGAAAACGAGATGTGCCAGCGGCTCCAGAAGCCGGAAAAGTTGGTGGCGTAAAACGGGGTCTTAAAGTTTTCCGGCAGGTCCAGCCCCAGCACAAGGCCGGTGGCACGGGAAATCTCGGAATAGCCGGAAAAGCTGAAATACAGATAAAAAGTGTACATCACCGCGGTCAAAATCAGCATGGGGGCGCTGTAATCCGCATAGTGGGGAAAAACCGTATCCACCACCATGTTCAGCACATCCGCCACGGCAATGTATTTGAACAGCCCCAGCGCATATAGCCGCAAAGCGCGCACCGTGCGGGCGGCATCAAAGCGGTGCTCGGCGCTCAACTGCGGCAGCAGCGTACCGGCGCGGCAGATGGGCCCCTGGGTGACGGTGGCAAAAAAGTTGAGGAACAGCGCCAGCCGGATAAAGCTGGTTTCCACCTCGCAGTCGCCGCGGGTGGCGTCGATCAGGTAGGCGATTGCGGCAAAACTGGTAAAGCTGATGCCCAGCGGCATGGCCACCGCGCGCCAGCCGTGCAGCACCCCGCCCAACAGGCCGTTATACTTAAAAAAGGCCAGAATGCCCAGCATACCGATCACGCCAAGGCGCAAAAAGGCGGTTTTGTGTGTGCCGCCCCGCCAGGCAAGGCCGCGGCCGCACAGGTAGGTGAACACCGCCAGTGCAATGGTGACCGGCAGCATGGCCGGCATGGCCAGCGCATAAAACACCCACGAAGCTCCCAGCAGAAACACCGGCTGCATGCGCACCGGCAAATGCAGGTAAACGGCAGCCACAACCACCAAAAATGCACAGTATTGCAGGCTTTGCAGCCCCATGAGCGCAACCTCCAGACCTAATAGGAGCGGTACCGCACAACGCACGGCGTGCCGCAAAAAATCCACAGGCAGCAAGGATAAAATAAGACCGCCTGCATCCGCAATACAGCAAAATGGCGCAATATCACAGATTAACTAAACTATTATACCTGTTTTGCCTACTAATGTAAAGTGGGCCGCCCCGCGGAGGCATAATACGCACGAAAAAACGTAAAGAATATTGTTTGCACAGCGGCAACAGAAGCGGCATTAAAATGTGATAACAAAGAGCAAAACGCGGAATAAAAAGCAGGCCTACTAAGTGTGATAAGTTTCCTGGAACGGTTGCACTGAATACGTGAAAATGATATACTATCATAGTAATAAGAAATAGGCTGGGTGTGTACCAAACTGTCCGGCGGTTGAAATGCTGGTGGGACGGACAGTTTTTGCGGGACTGCAAGCAGGGTTCCGCTGCAGGCTTACGGGAGTGAAAAATATGAAAGTTGTAATTCTTGCCGGTGGCTATGGCACGCGCATTTCGGAAGAAAGTAAGTTCAAGCCGAAACCGATGATCGAAATCGGCGGTATGCCTATTTTGTGGCATATCATGAAAGAGTATTCTTACTATGGCTTTAATGATTTTGTGATCTGCGCCGGGTACAAGCAGCATATGATCAAGGAGTGGTTTGCGGATTATTTCCTGCATACCAGTGATGTGACCTTTGACTTCACCCAGGGCAACAAGATGATCGTGCATGACCAGCACGCCGAGCCGTGGCGCGTGGCGGTGGTGGATACCGGCCTGAACACGATGACGGGCGGCCGCATCAAGCGGGTGCAGAAATATATCGGCAACGAAACCTTTATGATGACCTATGGTGATGGCGTTTGTGATGTGAACATTGCCGAACTGGTCAAGTTCCATAAGCAGCATGGCAAGCTAGCCACCCTGACCGCCGTTGTGCAGGAACAGCAGAAAGGCGTGCTGGATATCGGCCAGGATAACACTGTACAGGCCTTCCGCGAAAAGAGCATCAACGATGGGGCTATCATCAACGCGGGCTATATGGTGCTGGAACCGGAAGTGTTTGATACCATCAGCGGTGATGATACCATTTTTGAGCAGACCCCGCTGCGCGAGCTGGCAGCCAAAGGCCAGCTGATGAGCTATGTGCACCGCGGATTCTGGCAGTGCATGGATACCGAGCGCGAAAAAAGTATGCTGGAAAAAATGTGGGCGTCTGGCCGTGCGCCCTGGGAAGTGTGGAACCAACAATGAACTTGGAATTTTACCGCGGCAAACGCGTGTTTGTAACCGGGCATACCGGTTTTAAGGGCAGCTGGCTCTGCCGCATGCTGGTGGGGGTCGGTGCGGTGGTAACGGGTTACAGCCTGGAACCGCCCACAACCCCCAACCTCTTCTCTCTGGCAGGGCTGGAAGGCAAAATGACCAGCGTGATCGGTGATATCCGCAATTTTGCCGCCCTGAAAGCGGCCTTTGATGCCGCCCAGCCGGAAATTGTGCTGCACCTGGCGGCTCAGCCCATTGTGCGGGACAGCTACAAGGACCCGCGCTATACCTATGAAACCAATGTGATGGGCACCGTGAACCTGTTGGAATGTGTGCGTACCGCCCAAACTCCGCCGCGCTCTGTGCTGAACGTAACAACGGATAAGGTGTACCAGAATAATGAATGGTGCTGGGGCTACCGCGAAAACGAACCGCTGGACGGCTTCGACCCCTACTCCAACAGCAAAAGCTGCTCGGAGCTGGTGACCCACAGCTATAAAAACAGCTTTTTTGCGGATGGCAGCGTGGCCATCTCCACCGCCCGCGCGGGTAATGTGATTGGCGGCGGCGATTTTGCCAATGACCGCATCATCCCAGACTGTGTGCGTGCCATGGCAAAAGGGGAGAGCATCGGTGTGCGCAACCCGTATTCCACCCGCCCATACCAGCATGTGCTGGAACCGCTGGCGGCGTACCTGCTGATCGCCCAGCGCCAGTATGAGGATAACCGGTACGCCGGCTATTATAATGTCGGCCCGGATGACTGCGACTGTGTGACGACCGGCACCCTGGTAGACCTGTTCTGCCAGGCGTGGGGCGATGGTGCTGCATGGGAAAACCGCGCTGAGGCAAACGCCCCGCATGAAGCAAACTTTTTGAAGCTGGATTGCAGCAAATTGAAATCCACCTTCGGCTGGAAACCGCGCTGGCATATGGCGGAATGTATGCAAAAGACCGTTGCGTTCAGCAAGGTATGGCTTTCCGGCGGGGATATCCCGGCGGAGATGGACAAAGAAATCAAAGAATTTTTGAGTGAGTAAGGGAGCAGACGATGGCAAATTGGAGCAATGAGGCCGAAGCCCGCGAGCAGATCAAGGCGCTGGTGGCAGAATATTACCATGACTTTAAGGAGAAAAAGACGGATTTCAAGCCCGGCGACCGCGTTACTTATGCATCCCGCGTGTTTGATGAAAAAGAAATGTGCGCCCTGACCGATGCAACGCTGGATTTCTGGCTGACCACCGGCCGCTTTGCGGATGAATTTGAAAAAGAGTTTGCCAAGTGGATCGGCGTAAAGTTCGCCAACCTGGTCAACTCCGGCTCCTCCGCCAACCTGATTGCCTTTATGGCGCTCACCGCCCCGGAACTGGGCGACCGCCAGATCAAAAAGGGCGATGAGGTCATCACTGTGGCATGCGGGTTCCCCACCACTGTCACCCCGGCGCTGCAGTATGGCGCTGTGCCGGTGTTTGTGGATGTGACCGTGCCGCAGTACAACATTGATGTGACCAAGCTGGAAGCCGCTCTTTCCCCCAAGACCAAGGCAGTCATGATCGCCCATACCCTGGGCAACCCGTTTGACCTGTCCGCCGTCAAAGCCTTCTGCGATGCCCATAACCTCTGGCTGGTGGAGGATAACTGCGATGCCCTGGGCACCCAGTACACCATCAACGGCGAAACCCGCTTTACCGGAACCTGGGGCGATATCGGCACCTCCAGCTTCTACCCGCCGCACCACATGACGATGGGCGAGGGCGGCTGCGTGTATACAAACAGCCCGCTGCTGAACCGCCTGATCAAGAGCTACCGCGACTGGGGCCGCGACTGCATCTGCCCGTCCGGCCATGATAACTTCTGCG
>OGXZ01001812.1_pt1 | contig 11636 bp, 9 predicted proteins | sample 1576431 | NCBI WGS metagenome assembly OGXZ01 (sample SAMEA3541590, study PRJEB24748) | human gut metagenome | biome: human gut; feature: human-associated habitat; material: faeces | place: China | collected 2012
GTGCAGGTGGGTGGTTCAGAACCGAAGTTTCTGGGGAATGAGCGCTTTGTTTGGGCAGCGATAAAAGCCAAAATCGATGCTTCCAATGAAGCATACGAGCGCCAGGCCGCTGCCAATAGGGCAAACGGTGCCAGAGGTGGCAGGCCTCGCAAATCAAAAGAAAATCAGGAAACCCCAGAAAACCGAATGGGTTTTGAAGAATCCACAACTGAGGAAAACACAGAAAAATCAACCGGCCCGCCTGATGACACCCCGGAAAGCTACTGGGTCTGGGCTGGATGCGACAGTATGCTTACGCCCTACATGGCAGCAGAATTTCGGGATTTGCGAGAAACCGGGGTGGAAGACGCTTTGGTGGTTGCTACGCTGGAAGAAGCGATGCGCCACCAAGCGAAGCACCCATGGTGCTATGCTAAGCGCCTGCTCGATCAGGCAGCAGCGCAGCATGTTACAACGTTTGCAGAGTGGGAAAAAACTCACATCAAAAATAAAGGAAATCGGGTTGACCGAGAAACGCCGAGCGGAAACAACATTCTAGGTCTTACTGACAGCCTTGGACGAATAAAGAGAAGACCGTTCAAAAAACAGGATGTTCCGCAGGGCAAAGGGGGCGATTCCAATGGGGAGTGATGTTCGCCATGTCCGGGGTGAAGCACAGAAGGAACTTGTAAAAAAGTTTGAAGTGTTTTCGAGCAATGGTCGGTCACGCTGGCAGGTCTGGAGCGATTGGATCACCGTGAGTGCTATTGCGGTGTCCAATGCGACAGATCAGAGCCACTTTGACGAACGCGAGAAGCAGTACTTATCAATCGCAGGAAAATACACGCGGCCGGAAATGGAAGCATTTACGGAAATGCTAGCCTTGTTGGTCGTGGCACTAGAGGACAACCCGGAACAGGACTTCCTTGGCGAGTTGTATATGTGCTTGGGGCTTGGAAACGACCATTCGGGACAATTCTTTACGCCATATCACATTTGCGAAGTCATGTCCGCTGTGACAACCCCGACAGAAGAATTCCAGCAGAAAATCGGAGATAGGGGATGGGTTGCGGTCTGTGATCCGACCTGCGGCGCTGGGGCCTTGCTGGTGGCGTTCGCAAATGAATGCAGAAAGAAAGGCATCAATTATCAGACGAATGTGCTGTTTGTGGCGCAGGACATTGACTACATCGTGGGCATGATGTGCTATCTGTAAATGAGTCTGCTTGGAATGCCGGGGTATGTCGTCATCGGTGATACGCTTGCAAGCCCGTCTGTGTCTTATGACAAAAGGGGGCTGCTTCCAGTTGACAAAGGGAACGTCTGGTATACGCCGATGCTCAGGACCCCGGTTTGGCAATATCGAATCTTTATGGCGCAGATGGAACTGGTCACTCAACCGATAAGGAAAGAGCGTGTTGCAGATGCGCCAAAATCCGAACCACAAAAATCCCCTGAAGCCCTTAAAAAACTCGAGAAACCAAAGAATACGGAAAAGCCAAAAGCCGCTAAAAAGCCGCAAAGAGCGCCGGAACAGGAACCGGTGTTCTCCGAGGGCAAGGGTGGGCAACTTAGCTTTTTCTGATAGGAGGACAATATGGATTCCACCACACACACCACAACCACAGTTGAGTTCGTCGATTGGCGAGCTAAAGCAAAAGCAAAGCTGGAAGCTGAGGACAAACTGTTCAAGGGCGGTCGTGCCGCAAAGAGCGTGCAGAGTTATGTTCTGCGGACACTGCTTGGCTTTGTAGACCAGGAGCCGCGGTTCGCAGAGGTCGTCTGCAACACGCAGCGCACGTTCTCCGAATGTTGCGCCGCTGTTGTCAACAACGCAGGCGAAGTTCTGTCCGACCTCGAAACCTACCGCCGCGCCGTGCAGTTTTACTTTCCGAATGCTGAGGTTTCGTTCAGCATGAACATCAAACTGACTGGCGCACCGCCTACGGAAGCCGAGATGCAGGCTCCAGCCACCGTCAAACCGGAAGATGCATCCCCTAATGTTCCGAAGCAGGCGGCACCAGCTCACACATCCAAGCCTGCGTCCAAAGCAGAAAAGAAAACGGATGCGAAAAAGCCGGCAAAAAAGAAGAAGGAAACGCCTGCGGAAGACGATATGCAGCTTTCCTTGGATGGGTGGCTCTGATGATTTTAGGATTCAAAGGATTCAAGCCGGGGCTGATTGCTACGCTCGGCGATGGCAGCTATCAGTACCAGCCGGGCGAAGTGAGCAAGACCGAAAAGGCAAAGTGCGCCAATACGGGCTTCCATTACTGTCTGGATCCGCTGGACTGCCTTAACTGGTATGCTTGGGACGGGAAAAACGAGTTCTGGGCCATCGCAGCTGGCGGTGATATCGATGAGGATGACTACCGGACGCGGAGTAGCTGTACCGAAATTGTACCGCTTCGCAGGCTGAAAGAAGACGAGTTCCTTCTTATGCACGCAAATTATGCGTTTGAGCATCCGGCAGAAAAATTCGAAGATTGCTTCAAGAGACCGTTTCACATCGCGTATGTTTGTTACCTGGAACACGTAAACACCAGCGTTGCCCTTAACCGGGTGCTTAGAGAACTTGCCCTTTGCTGTAGCTGCAATAGCACCGCTCAGAGCCGGCTCGCTTGCGCCTGTTGCTGCTACGAACACCGGAGCAGCGAATGTAACCTGGTTAACCGGAGCTACTGTAGCACCCTTTGCCTTAGCGTCAGCCACCGACTTAACAGTCTTTGCCTTAGCGAGGAGCTGCTCAGCCTTCTTGTCCTTGATAACCTCTGCCTTTACGAACTCCTTAACCTGAGCGTCGTCGAGCGAGCGATAGCCGATCGGGTTGATGTTGTCGAGAACCACAATGAGGAGGTGGTCGTTGTCGCCGCACTCGTAGAGTGAAGAAACGGCACCCTTCTTAGCCTCGAACAACCAACGGAGAGCATCGCGTGTAGAGTGGATGCCTGCGAGGTAGTGCTCGGCTGTTGTGATGTCCTTGCGCTCCTGAACGTTGTAGCCGCTCTTTGCAGCGTTCTTCAGGAGGTCCTCTGCTGTGAGGTTAGCGCTTACGAATGAGCTGAACTTGTTGTAAGCTGCAGAGTATGTATCCTTTGTGAAGGTGATGTTCTTCTTAACAACGGCTGCTACGTACTTTGTAGTCATTGCCTTGCGGTCTACTACCTGGAGCACGAGGTTGCCCTGAGCGAGTGTGAGGTTCTTAAGCTCGCCAGAAGCCATTGTGTTGAGGCTCTCGATGTAGTTCTTTGTGTCCTTGTCGATAGACGGAGCGCTCTGATACTGACGTGTTGTCATCCATGTCTTCTCGCCGGTCTGACCATACTTCTTGGCTACAACCTCGAAGTCGGCACCTGCCTTAATGGCGTTGAGGATAGAGTCGGCGCGTGTAGTTGCCTCGGCTGCTGTAGCACCGCCTACCTGGATGGCGCGGAACTGGATTGAGTCGGGAAGTTCGCGCTTTGCAACAAGCTTCACGAGGTTGAGTGTGTTATCGTTCTTGTTCTCGATCACCTTGCTTGTAGAGCCTACAGCCATTGAGTCGAGACGCTGTGCGATGTCGGAAGGAAGGGCTTCCTTCTTAACTGGAACGCCGAGGTAGCTAACGAGCGATGTGCTCTTGCGCACTACGTCAGACGGGTCGGCTGCGGCTGCGAGCTCTGCGCTGTAGCCTGCGAACTCCTTCTGGAGAGCTGCGCGGTCGGCTGCAGAAGCCTTTACCTGAACGTCGATATACTTGATGTCGCGTGTCTCTACATACTGCTTGAAGCGCGGCTTCATCTCGTCGTACTTAGCCTTGAGGTCGGCGTCGCTTACTGTGATCTTGCTGTCGTCGATGCTTGAGTAAGGGAAGGCTGCGAGCTGCACCTGGCTCTCCTGGTTCTGCTCGTTGAACGCCATCTTAGCCTCTATCTTGTTTGAGAGGAAGCAGTGAGCGAACAGACCCTGGTACTTCTGAGAGAGGAGCTGCTGGCGCAGAGTCTTCTCTACAAATGTCCAGTACTTGTAAATTGTATCGTACTGCTTAGCCATCTGCGGGTTGGCTGTCTGCTGTGTCTTGTACTCGGCGAGGAACTTCTTAAGAGCGTTAACGTCGAAACGACCTGTCTGCTGGTTGAAGAACGGAGTCTGCTGAAGCATAGGGTTGGTACCCTCGGTGAGAACCTGCTGGAGTTCAGCGTCTGTTACTGTAAGACCGAGCTTGTGTGCCTCGTTCTCTATGATCTTGGTCTGAACGTATGTGTTCCAAACCATGTCCTTAACCTGGTTGAGCTGGTCTTCGTTGAGGTTTTCCTGTCCCTGCTGCATCTTGAGCACTTCTGTGTACTCGTCTACAAGTTTCTGGAACTCTGTTACATTGATTTTCTCGCCCAACACCTCGCCTACCTGCTGATGCTTGTCAGCGCTTGCAGAGTCGCATGAGCGGAACGCCTCTTCGGCGATGAAAGAGAAAAGGCCTAAGCCGATAATGCCTATCAGCAGTGCGCCTTTGCTTCTGATTTTTCCTAATGCTGCCATTTTTTTGTTTTTATTTTTTTATTTATTATTTCGTTAGATGTAGGTTCGTGCATCTGTCCTGCAGCTGCTGCGAAGCCTGCCCTGCAAGGCGGCTCGCGGCGTAATGCCACAAAATGCGTACAAAAATACTAATTTATTGCCAAACAAGGGCACGTTTGCACGAAAAAGTGAGTTTAGCGGTTAACTTTTAGCTTTACCAACTCTATTTTCGTCATAGTGCTCTTGATAATGCGGAACTCGTAACGTCCTATGGTTATCACTTCGTTGAGCTTCGGGAAGCTCTGGTACTCGTGCAGTATATATCCGCCTACGGTCATGTAGTCGTCGCTTTCGGGCAGACCAAGGTCGAAGAGTTCGTTCACCTTGTCTATCTCCAGACGGGCTGAGAGCATATACTCGTTGTCGCCCACCTGCGTAGCGATGTACTTCGTGCTGTCATGCTCGTCCTCGATATCGCCGAATATCTCCTCAACGATGTCCTCGAGCGAGACGATGCCACTCGTTCCGCCAAACTCGTCAATCACCACTCCGAGGCTCTTCTTCTGCTGCAGGAAGATGTGCATGAGTTTCTGCGCAGCCATCGTTTCGGGCACAAACGGCATCTTGCAGACGCACTGGCGCCAGTTGTCGCGGTTGCGGAACATTTCGGAGCTGTGTATGTAGCCGATGATATGGTCGATATCGCCCTCGTAGACGATAATCTTCGAGTTGCCGCTCTCTACGAACTTCTGCATCAGTTCGTCGACGGTGCAGTCGTTGACGTCAACGGCGTTCACCTCGGTACGCGGCACCATACAGTCGCGCACCTTGCAGTCGGAGAAGTCGAGGGCGTTCTGGAATATCTTCACCTCCTCGTTAATCTCTTCGTCGCTATGTGCATTCTCGATGCTCGACTGCACGAGATAGTCGAGGTCTACCTTAGAGAAGCCTTCGTCGTCGGCCTCAGCCTCCATGCGTATGCCCACAATGCGCAGCAAGCACTTCGACATAAGCGTAGAGAAGCGGCTTATAGGCCACAGGAGGATGTAGAAAAGATAGGCTGGCACGGAGAATACGGACAACAGGCGGTTGGCGTTGTTTTTGAACAGAATCTTAGGCAAAAACTCTCCAGTGAAAAGAATGACGAGTGTAGAGAGCAACGTGTCGGCTGTCACCTTCATGCCGTCGTCGAGCGAGCTGAAGATAGTGCTGTCAAAGAGGCGTGCCACAAGGATACCATACACCACAAGCACGATATTGTTGCCCACAAGCATCGTGCTCACAAAGCCATTGGGATGATTGTAGAATTTGGAAATGATTTTCTTCGCAATGCCATTTCCTTCGCGATCCATCTCGGCGAGCATTCGGTTGCTCGACACGAACGCTATCTCCATTCCTGAAAAGAATGCCGACAGCGCCATAGTTACGGCTATGCTAATTAAAAGAGGTATGTCTGCTTCCACTATAGTTTAAATATTGGTTCTTATATATTTGGGGTGTTGAGGGGGTGTGATGCTGAGGGGTTGAGGGTTGTGATGCTGAGGAGTTGATGCCGAGGAGGTAAAGATGAAATTCTGCCAACAAGTTGACAAGGAGATACAAATCTCACCATCTCAACATAACACCATCTCACCTTTACCGATCCCGCAGTCGGCGCTGCGGCTTAATTTGCTGACGCATAGCAGCCTTTACAGTGTCGGGGGCGGTAGTTATTGTGTCGCCATCGCTTGAGAGCTGTCCCTTCTCGAACGAACCAGATGTGTTCGAAACGTAATAGTTGGTCATGCGCTCGTCGCTACGGAAATAAGCTCCCTCAAGCGTTCTTTCAGGAGTGACGAGCTTAGAGGGCTTGTTCGAATAGAGTTCGTGAGCCGCTTCGTCCCAAAAGAGCTGCTCGCTGTTGAACTTCAGTCCGTCCTTGGTGAGCACGCTCACACGGCTACGCAGTTCCCACAGCTTCTTCTGGTCGTAATAGTAAGCTGTATCTGCCTGTATGTACGACTGCACATGGAACTTCTCGTCGAACTGCTCGAAGAACACGCCCTTCTCGAAGATCCAGCGCGACGGGTTGCGCACGGTGTTCACCTCCCAACGCTCCGTCACGATGCGATATTTTATGACACCAGAGTCAGAGATTAGGGTGTTGACGCCGTAACTCGTCATCATTGACACCGAGTCGCGGTCGTGTATGGCTGGCGCCGTGTGCTCCTTCTGCTCTTCGCAAGAAGCAAGCGCCACGATGCACAACATAATGATTACTATGTACTTGGATAGTCTCAATGCTTATTCAGAATAGAATTGTTTTCTGTTACTCCATCTTCCACTTGGCGAACCAACGTTCGTTGAACGTCAGACCGATATTGATGCGGAACGAGTTCTCTGTGACGAATGTCTTCGAGTCCTGACGCACCCACTGTGCCGAGATATTAAGCAGCGAGCGGTTGTTGTAGCCATTGACGATAGGAATGCCGAAGCCGGCGCTCACGCTGTACTCCTTAGGTCCGTTCTGACCCTTTATCTTCAGATAATCGGTAGCATACGATGCACCCATGCGGTAGTGAACACGCTTGAAGAAGTTGCGGCTACGCTCGTCGGGACAGAACTCGCCGCCTACAGTCATCTTATGACGGTCGGCAAACTGTCCGCTTACCAGTTCGTAGCTGTTTGTAGAGGTGTCGAACTTAGGATAAGCCACCGACGACCACTTCTGCAGTGTGTAGTCGGCACCTACACGCCAGCGGTTTGCGTGGTTCCACATAAGACCTACGCCGTAGCTGTGAGGCAACTCCAAACCGTTGCCGATAGAGTATGTAGCTGTGTCGGCAACTGCGGTCTGCGCATTGGTCGATATAATCTGACACTTCGGATCTGAACTGAGTTTGTGACCAAGTCCGTAGGTTACGCCCAAAGTGATGGCGTCGTTCTTCGTGATCTTCTGAGTATACTGCATACCGAAGTCAAGCTTATAGTTGTGCACCTCGGCTGTGTAGTACTTGGAAAGCGTGTTGGCATACGCATCGGTATACGAGTTGATTACCGAGCGACTATAGTCACCCCAGAGATATGCAGCATTAACACCGATAGCGAAGCCCTTGAACGGGCTCCAGCCCAAACCCAAGTAAACCTGGTGTAAGCCGCCCGTACCCGAATATGTATTGGTGGCTTTCACTACAGATGTGCTTCCGTCTGTGCTGTTGAGCGCCTTAGTGTTAGAATATGAATAGCCGATGTTGCTGAACGGCAGCAAGCCGAAGCTCAAGCCGAGACGCTTTGCAAGGCGGAAACCGGCAATAACATACTCGAAGTTGGCGTTCTTGGCGTTCACCTTCACGCCGCTCTCGCTATAGTTTGTGATCTGACCCGATATGCCAGCGTCGAAGATGAACGACAGCGAGTCGATGGTTGCATACGACGCAGGGTTAAGGCTATTAACCTGGTTGTGCTCGTTGAAACCGATGCCGAGTCCGTTCATGCCACGATTGAAACCACCCGACTGCTCGCCGAGCGTGCCCAAACCATACTGACTATAGGGTGAATTAGTGCCACTTTGAGCCGCAGCAACCAAAGAAACCGCAGCAAAGAGGACTGTTGTGAGTGCTTTCCTCATTTATTTTATCTAATTAGATTTTAGAAATTCTATTATATATAATATGTATATAGAGGTGTTTTTATAACCCTTTGTAGGATAATGCTTGCAAAATTATCGAAAAAAAACGAGATAATGGCAGAAAAGTGAGAAATTAAAGTTATTTTTGCACCATGAAACTATTTGAAAGGTTATTTAAATACATATCATTAGCGATTTTGCTGTGTTTTTTCTCCCCTATCACAGCTTCTTCACAGGACAACAAGCCGACTCAACAAGCCGACTCAATAGAGATAAGTCTGCTGACATGCGGACCGCGCCAGCAGGTGTACAGCATGTACGGACACACCGCAATACGCTTTCTTGACAAGCAGAGCGGCAGAGACCTCGTCGTCAACTATGGCGTGTTCTCGTTCGATAAGCCCTACTTTGTGCTGCGCTTCGTGTTCGGGCTCACCGACTACGAGATTGGCATCAACACCTTCGAGCTGTTCAGCTGGGAGTACGGAAGCACGGGATGCGGCGTAAGACAGCAGGTGCTCAACCTGACTGCGCAGGAGAAGATGGCGATAGCACAAGCCATCGACCGCAACTACGAACCGCAGAACCGCGTGTATCGCTACAACTTCTTCTACGACAACTGCACGACACGTGCCCGCGACATTATCGTGAACAATCTGAGCGGCAAGGTCGTTTATGAAGCCTCTGCACCCCAACACAACAACACCTCTGCACAGTACCCGTCGTTCCGCGAGTTGATACACCTCTACAACGAGGAGCATCGCTGGGCACGCTTCGGCAACGACCTGCTTCTCGGCGTAAAAGCCGACCGCAAGACAACATTCGAACAGCAGCAGTTTCTGCCCGAGCGTCTGTCGGACGACTTCGAACACGCAATTATCGTGAACACCGACGGCACAAAACGCAAGCTCGTGAGCCGCTCGTTCTGGGTGCTGGAACCGGCAGCTAAGGATATCAATGCCGAACAGGCAAGTCTGAGCGCACTTGACATTCTCTCTCCGACGGTCTGCCTCGGCGCTTTCGCACTGCTCACACTGGTTGTGGCAGCAATAGAACGCCGCCGCAAGCGCCTTGTTTGGGCGTTCGATGCAGTGGCAATGCTCCTCACCGGCGCATGCGGACTGATACTGTTCGCCATGATTTTCTCGCAACACCCTACGGTAAGCCTCAATCTGCAGATACTTCTGCTCAACCCACTCAACCTCTTCATGCTGTACAGCGTGACAAAGGCGGCACGCCGAAACCGCATACACTGGTGGATAAAAACATGGAGCGCAATGATAATTCTGCTGCTTTTGGGCAGTTTTATGCAGTCGTATGCAGAAGGCGTGACTATTGTGGCACTATCTTTGCTATTAAGAAACATATTGAACATATATACATTTAACAATAAGGGCGACAGACAGCCCAAGCATAAGGCATAAGACACGAATATGAACAAATACATATCGACGATAATGATGTTGGCGGCACTTGCCGGCACAGAGCTGCAAGCACAGACTCTGCAGTCTGCGCCGCGCCTTGTTGTGAACATCACCATCGACCAGCTGCGCACCGACTATATAGAGCATTTCTCTCCGCTTTACGGCGAGGAAGGCTTCCGCAAACTGCTGCAGAACGGCTGTGTCTATGAGGCTGCCAACTATCCCTTCTCACCCGTAGACCGCGCTTCGGCAATAGCCACTATCGCTACCGGCGCTACTCCTCACTACAACAACATCGTAGGCACTAAATGGCTCGACCGCAACACGTTACGCCCGGTATTCTGCACCGACGACGAGACATACAACGTGTCGCCGCAGAAGATTGCCACCACCACAGTAAGCGACGAGCTGAAGATATTCACCAAGGGCGCCGCCCTCGTCTACTCGACCGCTATGGAGAAGGACGCCGCCGTAATCTCGGCAGGTCATGCAGCCGACGGAGCGTTCTGGCTGAACGAGAAGACCGGACAGTGGACCACCTCTACATATTACTCTAAAGGCGCGCAGGGATTCGTGCGTGCATACAACAGCATCTCGCAGAAGCGTACCAACGGCGACAACGACGCTGTTGCCGACCTTTCGGTGGCTTGCATCAACGACTTGCAGCTCGGACGCGACAATATTACCGACATGCTGTCTGTCACCTTGTCAGCAAAATGCACCGATGTCACCCACTGGCAGACAGAAATGGAGATAGTATATCTGAAGCTCGACCGCACTTTGGCCTCGCTCGTGAAGCGCATTGAGGACAAAGTGGGCCGCGACAACGTGCTTTTCGTGCTCACAAGCACCGGATATACCGAAGACCAGCAGCCCGACTACGAGCGTTTCCGCATTCCTTCGGGCACATTCTACATAAACCGCACATGCAACCTGCTCAACATGTACCTCGGCGCCATCTACGGTCAGGCGAAGTACGTAGAAGCAAGTTTCCACAACCAGATATATCTCGACCACAAGCTGCTCGAGCAGCGCCACCTCAGCTACACCGACGTCATCACACGTTCGAAGGAGCTGCTCGTGCAAATGTCTGGCGTGCGCAGTGTTACAACAAGTCCATACAGTCCGGCTGTGTCGGGCGACCTCTTCATCGAGACTGCCCCAGGCTGGAAAATCATAAACGAAGACACTAACGAGAACTACTTTTCGCGTGCCGCCTTTGTACCCTTCCCCATCATCCTGTACGGAAGCGGAATAAAGGCAGAGCACATCAAGACACCGGCCACCGTAGACCGCATTGCGCCTACTGTTGCCAAGGCTATTCGTATACGTGCGCCTAATGCCTGTTCGGTTGCGCCATTGCAATAAAAACCAACTTACACATATATTAATGGCGATATATGGATTTTTTTTTGTAATTTTACACCCGAATAAGTATTTAAGGAAAAAATAAAAATAATATACAATGAATTTCAACAAATTTTTACAGTCATTGTTTGGCAACAAGTCATCAAAGGACATGAAGCTTATCCAGCCACTCGTAGATAAAGTGAAGGAAGCATATCCAGAGATCAAGGCGCTGAGCAACGACGAATTGCGCGCACGCACCAAAGAACTGCAAAAGTACGTTCAGGACTCTGCCAACGAGCAGAAGGCCAAGATTGCCGAGCTCAAGGCTAAGATTGAGGACACACCTATCGACGAGCGCGAAAGCATCTTCAACGCTATCGACAAGTTGGAGAAGGAAGTGCTCGAAATCTACGAGAAGGCACTCAACGAGGTGATGCCGGTAGCTTTCAGCATCGTTAAGGACACAGCACGCCGCTTCGCAGAGAACGAGGAGACCGTAGTAACAGCTACCGACTTCGACCGCGAGCTCGCTGCCAACCCGAAGAACGACTTCGTAACCATCGACGGCGACAAGGCTATCTATCACAACCACTGGACAGCAGGCGGCAACGACCTGAAGTGGGAAATGGTTCACTACGACGTACAGCTCTTCGGCGGTATCGTACTGCACCAGGGCAAGATTGCGGAGATGGCTACCGGTGAGGGTAAGACTCTCGTGTCTACACTCCCTGTATTCCTCAACGCTCTTACCGGCAACGGCGTTCACGTCGTAACTGTCA
>OGXZ01001818.1_pt1 | contig 11604 bp, 10 predicted proteins | sample 1576431 | NCBI WGS metagenome assembly OGXZ01 (sample SAMEA3541590, study PRJEB24748) | human gut metagenome | biome: human gut; feature: human-associated habitat; material: faeces | place: China | collected 2012
TATAAGAGGACAGTTCATAGATGATATCTGCCTTCTTGCCGTCTACGTCCTTAGAGAATGTCTGTGGATAACATGCCATATATAAAAAAAATATTATCCGCCCTGTTCCCAGCACTTATCCTGGCGCTTCTGCTCTCACATCCGCGTCTCTCTGCGGATGGGGCACAGAAAGGACTTCTTTTATGGTTCAATACGGTCTTTCCGACGTTATTTCCCTTTATGCTCTTCTCAAAGCTTTTAGCTGAACACGGCGGCGTCCGGCTGCTTCTAGCGCCATTTCACCCAGTTTTGAAACATCTTGGGATGTCTGTCTACAGCGGCTATGCCCTACTTGCCGGGCTGCTCTGCGGTTACCCGATGGGAATGAAAACTGCCGCCGATTTTAACCAGAAATCGCTGCTTTCGGCACATGAAAAACGGCTTCTGACCGCCATCAGCGCTTCGCCAAGCCCCATGTTTATCGCCGGATATGCTGCACCTAGGCTGAACCCGGCAGTTCCGCCAAACTATCTGGTTCTGGCACTATATACGCCGCTTTTATTGGTTGGAAGTCTCCTATGCATTTATAATAAAGTAACTTCTTTTACCCTTCAAAACCGATTTTTTTCGAAACAAACCGGCTCTGTCAAGCCCGCCCGCACAAAATCCACATCCGTTTCCGTTCCCGCTTCCTTCGACACCATCCTGATGGACTGCATCGAACTGCAGGTCCGCATCGGCGGTTTGATCATGCTGTATTCGATCCTCGCTGCCTTTGCCGACGCCTTCTGTTCCGGCACGCTGCGTCTGGTTCTGATCGGGACGGCTGAAATGACAACCGGCATCGATGCGATCGCCCGTTCTGGTGCCATATTCAGTATCCCGGTTCAATCCGGCGCGATGGCGGCATGTGCTGCATTCGGCGGGTTATCCGGGATCGCCCAGACAAATTCAGTCATACGGGACAGCCGAAAAGACAGAGAAAAAAATGCCGGACTTTCCATCCGGCATTATGTACTGTGGAAACTGGTTCACGCCAGTCTCTCGTTCGTTCTCTTTATTCTGCTGCTTCGCCGGATGCCGCCTGTGTAGCGGCCGCTGCTGCCTCGGCGCCTGTGTTCTCCTCCGGCTCGGTCACGACACTGCCAGCCAGCTCATTACGGTTGGAAGATACGACATCGTAGCTGGACTGCATCGAACTCATGTAAGACTCGAAACGGCTCTGCGCGCCCTCCATCGAATGCTTGATGATGGTCTGCAGGCTGCGGAGCATGTCGTCTGTGTACTGAACGGAACCCTGGCGGATATTGTTTGCCTCTGTGACAGCGTTGTCCACGATCTGCTGTGCCTGTGCATTTGCCTGCTCAATAATGCTGTTTGCTTCTGCATATGCACGCTGCATGATCTCATGCTCATTAACCAGCTCATTGGTCTGGGCGGTCGCCTCGGCTACCATCGCGTCTGCCTGGGAACGTGCCTCCTGCAGAATCGCATCCTGATTGCTGATGATCTTCTGATATTTCTTGATCTCCTCCGGAATGCGAAGACGCAGTTCCACGAGCAGTTCTTCAATCTCTTCTTTATTTACTAAAATCTTCGTGTTGGACAGCGGCTGAAACTTGCAGCTGTCGATATAATCTTCAATTTCTGTGATGATCTGTTCAATTCTGCTCATAGCTTTTCTCCTTACTTACATTCCCTGTCTTCCTGAAGCGCCTGATATTTCTCCTGTACTTGTTTTGCAATGACCGGATCGAGAAATTCGGAAATGTCTCCGCCGTACATCGCAACCTCTTTTGCCATACTGGAACTTAAATACGCGTATTTAAGGTTCGTTGTCAGAAACAGGGTATCTATTTCGGGTGCAATCACCCGGTTCATCTGCGCGAGCTGCAGCTCATATTCGAAATCCGTGATCGCACGCAGACCACGCACGATGACCTTTGCGTGATTCTGGCGCATGAAATCGACCAGAAGTCCGTCAAACGACTGCACCTCCACGTTAGGAATGTCTTTTGTCACTTCCTCTAACATCTTAACACGTTCTTCGACAGAAAACAACGGAGATTTTGCGTTATTACACAAAACTCCCACGATGACCTGATCAAAAATTTCGGAGGATCGCTTTATAATATCAAAATGTCCGAGCGTCACCGGATCAAAGCTGCCCGGATAAATGGCTGTTTTCATCTTTTTTTCTCCTTTGGTATTCAAGCTTTTCGGATAAACAGATGTTTATTCGTCTTATATATCTTCTCTTTTTCGAGATGGTATCCCAGTTCTGAAAGGTAGCTGCACCCGGTCTCTTTTGATGCCTCTGTGATGATCATCGTATGTTCATCTGCCAGGGACGAATGCGCCAGATAAGTAAGCACTTCTTTCTCCCAGAGATGGTTGTACGGAGGATCCATAAAAATGAAATCAAACGCGCTCTTCCGGTTTTCTATCCGTTTCAATGCATCCGAAATATCACAGTTTAACAGCGTCGCCTTATCAGCTAGGCGGGCCGCTTTCAGATTGTCACGGATGCAGTCCGCCGCTTTCGGATTCTTCTCCACAAAAACAGCTTCTTTTGCCCCGCGGCTTAAAGCTTCGATCCCGATCGCCCCGCTTCCGCTGAATAAATCGAGAAATGTGCATCCATAGATATCATTCTGAATCATATTAAAAAGAGTTTCTTTGATACGGTCCGTCGTCGGTCTCGTATCCATTCCCTCGATCGTCTTTAAAGTAAGCCTTCTGGCACTTCCTGCTATTACCCGCATGGATTTTTCTCCATCTTACTAGAAATATTAATGTATTTTGAACTGCAACCGTAAAATTCACCAAACAGTTTGCGTGTTTTTTAACACTACATCTGTTCTATTATAGTATGAGTTTTACTGATATACAAGCATAAAATCGGATCGATACTAACTTTTTTCCCTACATTGTGGGAGTTTTGCCCCAAAATGTCAATTTGCACAAAACCTTCTAGTGTATTTCACTTTTAAGATCCGCATACTGAGAATGTAACAAAAAGAGTCACCCGGACAAACGAAAGTTTGAAGGGGCACACGCAAAAAAGGAGGCGTCTGTTATGTCTAGTTCCAACAACACTAACAAAACCAATGTACCGGAAGCCAAGGAAGCGATGAACCGCTTTAAGATGGAGGTTGCCAATGAGATTGGCGTTCCGTTAAGCGAGGGCTACAATGGTAACCTGACCTCCGCACAGGCTGGTTCCGTCGGCGGCTATATGGTCAAAAAGATGATTGAGGAACAGGAAAAAAAGATGGCTGGTAAATAAGGCATCGTAGGGCTCTTCTGAATCTTCGCTGAAACGGCGAAAAAAACGGCAGCAGCATGATTGACAAAACCGGACTTGAACGACCGATTTTCAATCATGCTGCTGTTCTTTTCTGCAAAACATTCATTCACTTGTTTGACAGACAGATTGTATACTTACTTTAGCGATAAAAATGCCGCCAGATTCCCCCTCTTATCTCCCATCACGCGGTGTGAATATAAAAGATCCGGATTGCATTTCGTACATACATTCGTCACAGCCAGATGCTCCGGCAAAATTCCGGCATCCAGGAGCACCCGGCGGTTCGCGCCCCAGAGGTCAAGCTGGTACTTGCCATTCCCCTTATTCATGAGAATCGATTTCCCATTCCAGGAATAACAGGATGTTGAATCATCCTGACTGATTTCTGCTCCAAATTCTTCTTTAAATGCGTCTGCCACATCCTCACTGACCTCATAACAGTCCCGGCAGATGCTCGGTCCGATGCAGACGCACAGATCCTCCGGCTTCGTGCCGAACGCCTCTCCCATCGCCTCGATCGTTTTCTGTCCCATCCGGTGAACGGTTCCCTTCGATGCAGGCCGCCGCATTGCTGTTGTTCCTCCTCTGCTGCGCCGGGATGTATTCCGCCAGGAAGCAAAACCAGGAAACTATATACACGGTTATATGGTCAATTCCGGTTTCTCAGAATGTGTCTGCGAATGGCATCAGCGTCATCCGGAAACTCCTTTGCGGTTTTTCTGGGACCGCTGGGAAGAAGAACCGGTGAAGAAAATAGATGAAACGTTATCTTTTTATCAGCTGGACGACGTAGAGTTTCTCCGTCAGATGGCCGGTTGCAGGGCATATGCCAGTACGGCGGGCTTTGAATCGGTGTGTGAAGCCATGTATCTGGGAAAACCTCTTATGATGGTTCCGGCACATATTGAACAGGAATGTAACGCATTCGATGCCATCCGCAGCGGTGCAGGAATTATGGATGAGAATTTTGATCTGGGCAAGTTGCTGGATTTTGCAGAGACTTATCAGCCTGATACCCGTTTCGCTGCCTGGGTACAGTCGGCTGAATACATGATCCTCAACGAACTTGAAACACTGGTTCCCGGTCACTGCATGCAGCAGATGTATATGGTCGAAGAGTTTGTATAAACCCTTTTTGTCTGCTATTTTGAAATTTTTCCGCGCTGGAAATATGAATGTAACAAGATTTTTCTTATTTTGCGGAAAAACAAGAAGAAATGGTTCAGAAGAAAAAAAATACTCCCTATCTGGAGAGAGATATCAGTTGGATGTACTTCAACCGACGTATTTTGCAGGAAGCCACCCGCCCGCATGTACCCTTGCTGGAGCGTATGGCTTTTCTGGGTATTTATTCCAATAACCTGGATGAGTTTTTCCGTGTGCGTATGGCTACCCAGAGCCGTATTGCCGAATGTACGGACAAGGCGGCAGCCAAAGAAAGCGAACATGCCCGCAAGCTGATCCGTCAGATCGGAAAACTGAATGCGCGTTATGTGGAAGACTATGAAAAAACTGTTGCCAGTGTGACGGAGGCGTTGCGCCAGGAAAATATTTATCTGGTGAATGATGCTGAAGTGACTCCCGAACAGCTGGCATTCATTCAGAAGTTTTATCGGGAAAAACTGAGCGGTTCGTTTGTACCCGTATGGTTCTCTGCCGTGAAATTGCTGGACAACGAAACCGATGAAAGCATCTATCTGGCCGTAAAGATGATGCGTCAGGGTGAAAAACCGACACCGGACTATGCTTATCTGGAGGTTCCTGTTTCCTTGTGCGGACGTTTCATCCGTCTGCCGGATGCAGACGGAAAGAGCTATCTGATGTATCTGGAAGACGTGATCCGCTGCTGCCTTCCGCTTGTGTTCGAGGGACTCGGCTATACGGATTTCGAGGCATACGCGTTTAAGTTTACCCGCGATGCTGAAATGGAAATCGACAATGACTTGCGTACCGGAACCTTGCAGAAGATTTCGAAAGGAGTGAAGAGCCGGAAGCGTGGTGAGCCGTTGCGGGTGATCTACGACGGACGTATGCCCAAGGATCTGTTGAAAAGAGTGTTGAAAAAGATGGATCTGGATGTTCTGGATACCGTATTGAGAAGCGGACGCTATCAGAATCACAAGGATCTGATGCGCTTCCCTGACTGCGGACGTGCCAACCTGAAATATCCGGCCTGGCCGCCGATTCTGAAGAAAGAGCTTGACGGTCCGGAAAGTCTGCTGGAAAAGATTCAGGAAAGAGATCGTTTCATCCATGTTCCTTACCATAACTTTGATTCGTTCATCCGCGTGTTGCAGGAAGCGGCTATCAGCAAACAGGTGACCAGTATCAAGATTACACTTTATCGTCTGGCGAAGGAGTCGAAGGTGGTGAAGGCGCTGATCGGTGCAGCCCGCAACGGAAAGAAGGTGACGGTAGTGATCGAATTGCTGGCGCGTTTTGATGAGGCTTCCAATATCAACTGGTCCAAGAAAATGCAGGATGCCGGAATCAAAGTGATCTTCGGCGTGGAAGGACTGAAGGTTCATTCCAAGATTACACACATTGCCATGAAGAGCGGACCGGATATTGCCTGCATCAGTACGGGAAACTTCCATGAAGGAAATGCACGTATGTACACCGACTGTATGCTGATGACGGCTTCACGCCGCCTCGTCAAAGAGGTAGATGCCGTTTTCGGATTCATTGAACGTCCTTACAGCCCAATCAAGTTCAAGGAACTGCTGGTTTCGCCCAACGAGATGAAGAACAAGTTTGTGGCGCTGATCAACAACGAGATCAAGAACAAGAAGGCCGGAAAGCCTGCCTATATCAAGATCAAGGTGAATCACATCACGGATCCCGTCATGGTGGAAAAACTGTATGAAGCTTCGCAGGCCGGAGTGGATATTGATCTGGTGGTACGTGGAAACTGTTCGTTGATGACCGGCATTCCGGGAGTCAGCAACAACATACGGATCAATGGAATCATTGACCGTTACCTGGAACATTCACGGATCTTTATATTCGCTGCCGGTGGTGAGGAAAAGGTATTCATCGGTTCTGCCGACTGGATGCCGCGCAATCTGGATAACCGTGTGGAAGTGGTGACCCCTGTATACGATCCGGCCATCAAGGGAGAAATGAAACGGATTGTGGAATACGGACTGAATGACACGCTTCAGGGACGTATCGTCGACGGAAAAGGTGAAAACAATTTCCGCGATACCGGCGAAGAAAAGCCGTTCCGTTCGCAGGAAGCTCTGTATGATTACTATGTAGCAGAAAACGAATGACCGGAGCCTTGCGACTACCGGCCGTCAGGATTAATAAGGAAGGAGAGAAACTATGGTTATTGAAAAACAGAACATTTGTGACGAAAATTATGCCGCTATCGATATCGGTTCGAATGCGGTACGTCTGCTCATCAAACATCTGGATGAAGATGAGCCGGAAGTGAAGTTCTCGAAGGTTTTGCTGTTGCGTGTGCCGATGCGTCTGGGATTTGACGTGTTTGCCATGGGAGAACTTTCACCGAAGAAACAGAAAAACATGATTCGGCTGATGAAGTCTTTCCGCCATCTGATGAAGATCTATGACGTGGCTGACTACCGGGCCTGTGCCACTTCGGCCATGCGTGATGCGAAGAACGGTATGGAGCTGATCAAGCGTATCCGGAAAGAAACGGGCATCAACATCGAGATCATTGACGGACAGGAAGAGGCCAAAATGGTGTACAACAATCACATCGAATACATGGAAGACCGCAAGGGAAACTATATGTATGTAGATGTGGGTGGTGGCAGTACGGAAATCAACCTGTTGTCACAGGGACAGCTGGTATGCAGCCGTTCGTATAATATCGGTACCGTCCGCATCCTGAACGCTGCTGTGAAGGATTCCGAATGGGAACGTCTGAAGAAAGATATGGCAGAAATTGCCCAGTCTTACCCTGGAACGAACATCATCGGTTCGGGAGGTAATATCAACAAACTCTATCGTCTGGCAGAAAAGAAAGACAAGAAAAACGAACGGATGAGCGTAGCGACACTGCACAGTCTGCACGACAGTCTGAAATGTCTGACTGTGGCTGAGCGTATGGAACGCTTCTCACTGAAGCCCGACCGGGCCGATGTAATCGTGCCTGCCGGTGAAATCTTCCTGACCATTGCCGATATCATTCATGCGGCTTACATTTATGTGCCTGTTATCGGTCTGGCGGATGGTATCATTGATGCTCTTTATGCGAACAAGAAGAAACTTTGATTTCCAGACATTTGAATTGAAAATAGAGGAAGGCGCGAAGCCGGTCGGACAGACTGGTATTCGCGCCTTCGGGCTTTTAAAAAAACGTTTCGGCGAATGGAGGAAAAGATTTCGGGCTTTGCATTAAAACGTTTCGGCGTTTTTAAGAAAGCTCGTCGCTCTTCTGCAGGCGGGGAGGGAACTTCTTCTTCGGGGTAATTCCCAGTTCCTTGAGCATTTCAGCCTGGCGGATGACATTTCCTTTTCCTTCCGACAACTGGCCGAGGGCGGTCTGATAAGCTTGTGAAGCATTATTCAGGGTATCGCCGATCTTTTCGAAGGTTTCGGTGAATCCGGCCAGTTTTTCATAAAGTACTGTACCTCGTCTGACTATTTCCTGAATGTTCTTGACCTGATATTCCCGTTTCCACAAATCCAATGCAAGACGCAGGGCCGCGATCAGATTGGTGGGGCTCATGAGGAGAACTTTCTTCTGGTAGGCATAGTTCCACAGGTGAGTGTCTGTCTGGAGCGCCAGCACGTAGGCGGGTTCATTGGGGATGAACATCATGACAAAATCCAGTGATTTCGCATTATAGTGTGAGTAATCTTTCTGACTCAGTTCGTCAATGTGGGCTTTGACTGAAGCCAGATGGGCTTTCAGCCATTGTTCCTGCTCCTTGGGGTCCGTACTTGCTATGTAGTTGGCATATGCTGTGAGTGAAACCTTTGAGTCGATAATGACCTGGCGGTTGTCCGGATACACAACGAGAACATCCGGTTGCATGCGCTGTCCGTTTTCATTCTTCAGCACTTCGCCGTTTTCATCTTTCAGAAACTCCTGCCGGAAATATTCTTCACCTTCACGCAGGCCCGAGTTTTCAAGAATGGTTTCCAGTATCATTTCTCCCCAGTTGCCCTGTGTCTTGCTTTCGCCCTTGAGGGCACGCGTAAGGCTGTTGGCTTCATCACTGATGCGCTGGTTCAGCTGCACGAGTTCCTTGATCTTGTCTTCCAGAGAGAAACGCTGTTTGGACTCCTTGTCATAGACTTCAGCCACCTGATGACGGAATTCCTTCAGATTTTCATCAAAAGGTTTCAGGAGCATGTTCAGCCGTTCCGTGCTTAGCTGACTGAAAGTTTCTGTTTTCTGCTGGAAGATTTTGTTGGCTATGTTTTCGAATTCCAGGTTCAGTTGCTTGTGCATGCTTTCGATTTCTGCTTTCTGGTTGTCCAGCCGTTCTTCCAGCGCTTTCTTTTCAGTACGGGCGACAGCAAGGCTCTGCTGGAGGGCTGTAATCTCTTCTGCCTGCCGGGAAGTGCGCTGCTGTTCGCTTTGCAGAAGTTCCAGATCGTGGGCTTGCTGCATTTCCATTTGAGCCCGCAGAATACCGCTTTTCCGTGAAGCGGCCAGATAGCCTATGAGAGTTCCGGCGAGAAGGCCGGTCAATATCCATACAAATTCCATGGTTCTGAGTTTTTAAGTTCATCTTTGCAAAGGTAACAAAAATCGGGAGACAGCCGACGGTTTCTGTCAAAAGCATACGGACCGCGGCATGCTGGTCTGCATACCGCGGTCCGTTATTCTGAACTTCCGGATCAGGAAGTGAGATTATTGTGCACCTCCTCCTGTGGAACCGCCCTGTCCGCCACCGCCGGCTTTGACGTCATCGTTACTGATGCTGCGGGCTGTCTTCTTCACCTGTGCTTTCAGTTCGCCGAAACGCCAGCTGATGCTCAGACCATAACTCCGTGAGGGTGACTTCGACAGACTCCAGGAACGGAACGTGTCTGTAACGGTTTCGTTGGAATATTCCTGATATTTGCTGAATACGTTGCTGGCAAAGAGAGATACGTTAAGGCGTTTCTCTTTCAGGAACGAACGGCTCAGGTTGAAACCGTAATAATGATAGGATGAACCTTTTCCTTGCAGGGAAATATAAGGCGTGCTGCCTCCGCCGTATACACTGAAACGGAGATCCCAGGGAAGGGTCTGCTGGATATTTCCGAAGAAATTGCCCGTGAAACCGTGGTTGCCTGCTGCGAATTCACTGCTCTTGAAGTCGGAATAAGAACCGCTGGCATTCAGTGAAATACGGGTTTTGTTTCCCGGATTCCAGTTCATCCAGAGGGAAAGACGTGTACGGTTGCTCTTTCCGATGTTGCCGTAGGTACTTTCCATGACTCCGTTGTTCATGAATGAATAGTGTTCGATACCATTGTTGATGAACATATAACTCAGGTTCAGGTTGAAGCTGAATTTGGCACTGAAACTGCTGAATGTCATGCCCAGATTGTGCGACTTTTCCGTATCCAGGTCGGGATTACCATAGCTGATGGAGGTCGGATTACTGGTATCCCGGAAAGGATTCAGGTACCAGATACCCGGACGGTTGATACGCATGTTATAATTTGCACGCAGCGTCATGGTGTTACCCAGCATATAAGAAATGTTGGCCGATGGTACGACGTCATCAAAATTTGCATTGAAGTTCCGGTCCGGTAACTGCGCATATTCCACATCCATAAAGGTATGTTCGTATCTGACTCCGGCCTTCACGCCCAGTTTTTTCCACTTCAGCTGATAGTCGGCATACGCAGCCAGGATGTTTTGTCCCTGGTCGAACTTGCTGGTAAGGTCTGCATCGGGTTGCATGACTCCTTCGTTATTTTCCCGGTAATATTTGCTGTCACTGGCATTGAGGCGGTAGATATATTTCAGACCGGCATCCACATAATGCATGTCGCTGATGGGATTCACATAGTCTATCTGTCCGGTATGTTCTGCCGTGTGGGCATCGTTGTTATAATATTGGCGGCGTAAAGGACCATAAAGTTCTTCCGGGTAGCTATCAATCTCGTCGTATGAGGTAGTTGCTTCTCCTCCGTTTGGTGAATTGTTGAACTTGTAAGAAAGCGTGAGGTATTCTCCTTTTCTTTTGAAGGAACGCTGATAGTCAAGGTTCACACCGACATTGCTGAAATTATTGGTATTGTCCGACAAGGTGCGGTAGCTGTATGTATGTTCCCGGGCTTCGTTCAGCATTTCTGTGTAAGCATTGTTCTTGGTGTTGAACTTGCCGCCGAACAGATTGGCCGAGAAGGTGATCAGGTTCAGGGTGTCGATTTCATAACTTCCTTCCAGATTTCCGAACTGGAACGTTCCGTCGCTGTCATAAGACGAATTGCTGTTCAAGTGACGGAAGTCAGTTGATGTGAAATCTTCACGGGTACTTTCGTTGTATCCGGTCGGCTGGGTCTGGTAATTATATGCATAGTTACCGGTTACTGTAAATTTACCGACCTGTACGGTACCGTATGCACCGCCGCCCAGTCCCATGTTGCTGGCGCGCGCATTGACGGTTACATTGTAACCTTGCATTCTTGCGTCATCCGTAATGATATTCAGGATACCGCCGATACCTTCGGCATCGTATTTGGCTCCCGGTTCAGTAATTACTTCGATTGACTTGACAGAATTGGCCGGAAGACTTCTCAATACTTCTTTCGGATTGTTGCTCATCAAGGTGTTGGGCTTTCCGTTGACATGAACTTTAAAGTTGCTGGATCCGTTCACCTGGATATTGTCTTCCCCGTCTACCGTAACGAGAGGTACTTTACGCAACATTTCCAGTGTGGTATTTGTCTTGGAGTCCGGGTCGTCTTCCACACTGTATGAAATCTTGTCGATTTCAGCCTTTACCAGCGGTTTTTGTGCAACGACTTCCACTCCCTTCAGCATTTCACTGGCTTCAGCTGTATAAAGCGTACCCAGATCTACCTGCTTTTGTGAGGCAGAGAGCGTGAACTTGCGTTCCACCGTCTTTTTTCCGACGGAAGTCAGTGTGATGATGTAATCTCCCGGTTGGGTGAGTTTTTCATTGAATCTTCCTTTCTCATCCGTCACGTTGAGTTTGACCGGTTTGTCAGGCGACTTGGCAGAAAGAATCCGGATGGTGGCGTAAGGTTCCGTGTCGTTTGTAAGGGAGTCTACCAATACGCCTTTGACAGAGTAGTTCCCCGACTGTCCCATAGCCGGAATGCATGTTGCAATCAGGCAAAATAAAATGCAGAGCATTTTTGAAAGAACA
>OGXZ01001819.1_pt1 | contig 11604 bp, 8 predicted proteins | sample 1576431 | NCBI WGS metagenome assembly OGXZ01 (sample SAMEA3541590, study PRJEB24748) | human gut metagenome | biome: human gut; feature: human-associated habitat; material: faeces | place: China | collected 2012
AACGGCGACCGCCATTCGCTGCGCATCGCCATGCCCGCCGACACAAACCCGCGCGCAACCGTCCAATTCGATGATGCAGTGTTCGGTCATCAGGAATTCAATCTGGCGCACGACGTCGGCGACACCATCGTGCGCCGCGCCGACGGCCTGTTCTCCTACCAGCTGGTGGTGGTCGTGGACGATCTTGACATGGGCGTCGACGACATCGTGCGCGGCCGCGACCTGCTCCGATCGAACGCCCTGCAAATCGCCATTCGCCAAGCACTTATCAAGGCGGGATTCCGCAAGGCGAAAACGCAGGCTTCTGCACCATCGCAGCACGCACCACAATCACAATACACCCCATATAACCCCGAAAACCCACGGTACGCGCATCTGCCGCTTATCGACAACGCGGCCGGCCGCAGGCTCGCCAAACGCGAGCGTTCTTTGGATATGGGGGCGCTGCGCGCGCATGGCGTCACCGCGGAGCAGGTTGTCGGCTATTGTGCGTGGCTGCTTGGTTTGCAGGGCGATTCCGCGCATACCAGTCCGCAGCCGATGAGCGCCGTCGAGGCGTTGCAGGAGTTCGATTGGGGTAAGGTACGGGCCGATACGGCCGACCGCAGTATCAGCCAAGACGATTTCGACGCGTATTTCGGCTTGTGACAACGGCTGGCCGGATCTCGCCGAATTGCCGAGACGACCCGGTCAGTCCGGGAAACAGCAGAAAGCAGCAGAAAATAACGGGAAGCAGTCGACGTTCAGCCGATCCACAGCTCCGAGTCAAGCGGATATTCGTTGACCTTGCAGCCGTCCAAATGCATGGATTGCTCCTGCATCAGCGGCGCCAACTGGCCTTCGCCGGCGCAGGTCGTTTCGTTGTCAATGTGCCCCAGCCGGTGTCCGACCTCATGGTTGATCACCATCGTGCGGTATCGCGCCAGGTTGCCGCCGGCGGCGAGCCATTGTTGCGTGCCACCGTTCCAACGGTCGTCGTTGACGATCACGTTGTTGTCGACCCTGCAGCTGTATTCCACCGAGCATGATGGCGAGAACGACGTCATTTCCGACGCTTGGGACAGCACGAGATTGAAATCGCAGTTGCCGTCCGTGGATTGGTCGAATATGGCTCCGGCGCGTGGCCATCCGTGTTCGTCGTTGAGGATGCGGAACGCCGCGTTGCCGAATTCGTCGGCCGAACCGACGTTTCCTTTGGTTGCGATGCAGTAATGGTATTGCGTTACCGGTTTGCCGCTGTTTTGCGCGGTTTCCTGCGCTTTGTTCAGAATCGCGGTTTTCTCGTCGTCGCTCAGTGCCGCCGATTGCGCGCTCACCGCTTTGGCGACGGCCTGCTCTTCCTGCGATTGTTTGGTTTCCGGTTTGGTTTTTTTGGCCGTCTTATGCTGATTGGTTTTGGCTGTTTTCTTGGCTGGCTTCTTGGCCGACGTCGAATGCGTGGCTTGTGCCGTCGTCTGCGTGTTCGGCGTCATGCGGACCAGCAGTGCGTGCACGCTGCAGGACGTCATCGATGCGATCAGCAGGAACAGCACGAGCACCAGCGCGGCGGCCCTGCGGATGCGAAACGCCTCAAGCCGTTCCCGTTGGCCCATTGTGGCGTCGGCTTTCGGATCGAGCGCACGTATGATACGACGAATCCGCTTCAATCCAGCCTCCCGATATGGTGATGTTTCTCTCTTCGGCAACAGTACCAGTCTCAGTCAACATGCCGAAGCCGCCGACCGCCATGCATACCACCTATGCGTAAGGCCCGCGATTCCGGAGGGAATCACGGGCCTTACCAGCATGTCAGACGAATGCCGGCAATCGTCAAAGTAATGCTCAGGCGAACAGCACCTTGAACAGGAACGCGCCGACGATCGCGCCTGCGATCGGGGCCACGACCGGAATCCAGGCCTCGCCCCAGCGGGAATCGCCCTTGTTCGGAATCGGCAGGATGGCGTGCAGGAGGCGCGGCATGAGGTCGCGGGCAGGGTTCAGACCAGGGCCGGTCGGGCCGCCCATGGAGGTCACGAGGCCCCACACGATGAAGCCGACGACGATGGATGCGGCGGCCGGGTTCGCCTTGCCCCACGGCAGGGACAGGCAGCACAGGGCGCCGAGCACCAGCATGAAGGTGCCGAAGTGCTCACGTTGGTCACATCGGTGGGTTCCACCGTAATGGCCTTGCGCAGCTGTTCCACCGTCATCTGACCTTCCAGTCCGGCGTTGTACAGGGTGCTCTGCAGCACCTCGTCGGAGGTCAGGTCGGTAGTCGTAAACCGGGTGCGGTTGGGGTTGAGCCCCTGCGATGCCTCGGAGTAGTTCAGGGTCATCTGGGCCGAGGCCACCCGGCTGCTGTCCTGATATTGTGCGGTGCACAGCAGTGCCGCGAGCAGGATGCATACCACGATCAACGGCACCCGCAGGCTCCAGAAGCGCAGCACAGCCTGTTTGAAGATCTGCTTGATCTTTGTCACCACGTCTCCGGGCCTCCTTTCAAGTTCGTTCATCTCAGTACCAGTTCACATCCACCAGAACCAGCTCCGGCGGATTGTATACGCGGGGGATCTGGTTGGAGTCGCCCAGGCCGCAGCCCACGATGAGGGGTGCCCCGCTGTCCAGCCGGTACATGCCGCCCGCATACTCCGGGAACAGCCCCTCCTCTGCGGTGTACAGCCGCCCCAGCACCGGCAGGCGGATCAGGCCGCCGTGGGTGTGCCCGGCCAGCGCCAGGTCAAAGGGCGCATTCTGCATGTAGTCCACAAAGGCCATGGGCACATGGTTGATGCAGATGCGGAAGGTGTCGTACTGGCGGCTCAGGCTCTCCACACAGTCGCTGGCACCGTATTTGTAAAAGTCCTTCAGGGCACCTTCCAGCCCGATGAGCTCCACGTTGTTTTCCCCGATCTGGATGGTGCGGGTCTCATTGCGCAGCAGCTGCACCCCGGCCTCTGAAAATTTTTCGGCCAGCTGGTCATCCCCCCCGCCGTAGATCATCTCGCTTTCGTGGTTGCCCAGCACCCCGTACAGCGGGGCCACATCGGCAAGGCTGCGGCACAGCGAAAGCATATTCTCATACTCCGGGTTCGGGAAGGTGACAAGGTCACCGCCCAGCAGGATCAGGTCCGGGTCCAGCTCCTGCACGGTCTGGATCAGCTCCTCGTTGTGCTCGCCGTATTCCCGCAGGTGCAGGTCCGACAAAAACAGGACCCGCAGCTTTTCCGACACATGGCTGGAGGTCACCCGGTAAAAGGTCACCTGAAAATGACTATTCGTATAATCCGTGTACAGTTTCAGTCCGGCAGCTGCCACGCCGCACAGCAGCACAAAAGCCGCCAGCAGCTGCAGCAGCCGGTTCTGCCACCATCGGCGGCGTGCGCCGTCCGGCGGGGGCGTTCGTTTTATTCTTGCATGTTGCGCCATGCTCTTCTGCCTTTCCTCGTCAATGGGTCAATGATTCATCACCCGCCGGAACAGCTCCGGCGAGAGGGCAAACAGCGCTGCCTTGGCCCGGCGGCGGGGCGTGCAGGCAAACTGCAGCATCCGCAGCCGCTGCGGGCGGTAGCCCGGCAGGGTCCTGCAATCGAACCGCGCCGCGCAGTCCAGATACTTCCAGCACAGGTCATCCTGCAGGCGGCGGCGCAGCGCCCGCGGGGTCACCGTACGGTAGATCTCCGCCAGACTGTCGTAGATGCGCAGCCGGTCCTGAACACGGCGGGTGCTCAGCCCTTCCGCGTGCGTGATGGAACCGGCGCGGCAGTTATCGTAATCATAGATCTCCTGCCCGGTCAGCACCACCCGCTGCGCCTGCAGCAGCACCCGCGGCGTGAACTCCTCGTCCTCGTGCAGGATGCCCTTGCAGAACTGCAGGCCGTTCGCCCGCAAAAAGCCGGTGCGGTACAGGTGCCGCCCCACTTCCACCCGCAGGCCACCGGTCTGCAGGCATTTCAAAAGATACTCCTTACCGGTGTAAACTGTGTGAAAGGTGAAGTTTTTTTCCACCGCTTCTTCCCAGCGGGTCATCACCGGTTCCTCGCGCAGAAAATGCACCTTGCCGATGACCACATCGGCCCGGTCCTGCAGCGCCATCTGCAGCAGGCCGGGGCAAACGTTCTCTGCCAGCCAGTCATCACCGTCCATGAACAGGATATACTCGCCCTGTGCATGGCACAGCCCGTAATTGCGGGCGTCCGACAGGCCGCCGTTGGGCTTGTGGAACACTGTGACCCGGCTGTCCTCCGCCGCCAGTGCGTCACACACCGCGCCGCTGTCATCGGTGCTGCCGTCATCCACGATGAGCACTTCCAGCGGCACATCCGGCTGCGCCAGCACTGAGCGGACACAACGCTCCACATAGTCCCGGATGTTGTACACCGGGATCACGACCGAGAGCAGGCCCTCGCACATCGCTTCTTCATTCCGCATCGTGTTTTTCCTCCGTCGCTCCTTTTTTGATCGTAAGCGTGTGCAGCAGCCCGCGCAGGGTGTCCACATTGCGCCAGTCCAGCACCGCGTTCACCACAAGGAACAGCGGCAGCACCCACAGCCCGAACAACGCACCCTTCAGGCACACCATCCGGTAGCCGCCGCCATAGCAGCGGTCAAATCCCAGCAGGTACAGCAGCACAAAGCAGAGCAGCCCGTTGACGCCCAGCCGCACAAAATCGCCCACCGGCGACTCTCCCAGCACTTTGGTCCGGGTAAAAAGGATCAACGCCGTATAGCGGTACAGGTGCGCCGCCAGTGTGCCGAACAGGCAGCCCGCGATGCCGAACCGCAGCACCGACATCACCGACACCAGCAGGTTGATGCCCATCTCGATCAGGGCCTGCTGCCGGGTCTCTTCAAAGCGGCCGCTGATGTTCAGCAGCATCCCCGACGGCTGCTTTGCACTGAACAGCAACTCTACCGCCGTGAACAGCACCAGCAGGCGGGTGTCAAGGTACTTGGCATCGGTCACACCGGACGTATACAGCGCGATGATGGGCATCAGGAACACAGCCACAGTTGTGAACAGTGCAAAGGCCGCGGAAAGGTAAAGGGCATCGTACAGCCGGTACAGCCGCTTGAACTTTTCCGGCTCCACATAGAACAGCTGCCCCAGCCGAAAGCTGATGCTGTTGACGATCGAGTAGAACAGCTTTTCGATGTTGGAGAAAAACAGCATATAAATGGTGTACACACTGGCCGACGCCAGACCGCACAGGCTGGAGATCAGGATCGTGTCGGTGTTGTTGAACACGATGCTCGTGAGCTGATGCACCAGCACCGAGCCGCGCTGGGCCAGCGCCTCCAGATTGGGGGTGTCGTGCGCGTTGAGCCACGGATAGTTTTTGCGCATATAGGCCGTAAGCACCAGCACCTGGAACACCGAAGGCACACAGTAGGTCACCTGCACCAACAGGATGCTGCGGGTAAACAGCAGCGCCAGCATGCGCAGCAGGTTGCCCGCCGCCATGGTGGCCGTGGTGATGTAGGTGATCACATAGTTTTTGCCTTCCACTTCCATAAAGGAGCGGTATTTGCCCTGCACCAGATAGCTCACGATGCCCGGGATGCCGTAGAACACCACGATCAGGCTCACGGTGCCGTAGGACAGCACTGTGTTGATGCACAGGGGGTACAGCAGCGCAAACACCACCGTGACCAGCAGATACACGATACCGGTGCGGCGGTAATAGTGATGCGTGGCCGAAAAAATGCCGTTGATGGCTTTCCGGTCGCCCACGGCCACCGGAAGGTAATAGGCCTGCTGCGAGGCCAGGCCCACGCCCGCTTCCAGCAGAGTCAGACAGGAAAAGATCTGCTTGATGGTGCTGTCCAGACCGTTGAGCTCCGAACCGAAGCTGGTGAGGTACAGCCGCGGCAGCAGCAGGCCGAACAGGATCACCGACAGGTTGTACAACAGCGACGAGCACATGTTGTGCAGCACCCGGCGGCGGCTTTCGGCCGCGGTCAGGACCGGACCGGTCGGGTTCTGTTCTTCCTTTATCATGCTGCGCCTCCCTGGGCGGCTGCGGCCTTGCGGTGTGCCTTGGCCTGCGAAGGTATCTCCTTGAGCGGGTCACCGATCACATGGTGATACACTTCCTCGTACCGATCCAGCATGACATCATAATCAAAGTTGGCCCGCACATAGTCCACCTGTGCCTCGCGCTGTTCCGGCGTGAGGGGCCGGGCGGTGTCCCGCTCCAGTGCCCGGGCCAGACTGTCGGTGTCCTCGGTGCGGAACGCGGTGCCGTAGTCGGCGGTCACCGTGGTGTTCTCCGGGATGTCGCTCACGAGGCACTTCACCCCCAGCGACAGCGCCTCCAGCAGCGACAGCGAAAGGCCCTCGGTGTGGCTGGGCAGCACGAACAGGGCGCAGTTGCTGTACAGCTCCAGCAGCGCGTCGCCTACCACATAGCCCGTGGCGATGATGTTGGGGTTGCCCGCGATCTTCTCCCGCACCGTGGTGCAGTACTCGGTCTCCGCAAAGGGACCGGCCAGCACCAGTTTTTTGTCCGTGTGGGCTTTCAAATAGCCCTCCACCAGGTCCAGCGGGCCCTTTTCCGGCGAGATGCGGCCCACATACAGAATGTAGCTCCCGGCTTCCAGCCCGTATTTTTCGCGAATCAGGTTGCAGGGCAGCGGCTGGCGCATCTGCACCGCATTGGGGATGAGGATGGCGGTACGATCGTACTTCTCCTGAAAATAGTTCCACTCGCTCTCCGACAGCACCACCAGATCATCCGCATACTTTGCGGCCACCCGCTCACCCAGCTTCAGGTAGGCGCTGGCAAAGCCGCCCCACTTGTCCACCTTCCAGTTCAGCCCGTGCACGGTGCACACCGTGTGCTTGCCGAACAGCTTGGCGATCACCAGCGGCACCGATGGGCCGATGGCGTGGTAGTGGATCACATCGCAGTCCCGCGTCAGGGCGTCAAAGGTGGCCAGGAACGAGTAGACCATAGCGTTCAGCGCCGCCTTCTGAAAGGTAAAGATGCGGCGGGCCTGCACGCCCTCGGTCGTGTAAACATTGTGCCCCTTCTGCAGGCCGCGGTTGTACACCGTGACCTCATAACCGCGCCGGACCAGGCTGACTGCCAGCCCGCCGACCATGACCTCCACGCCGCCCGAACGGGACGGGAAGTCCTTGTGCCCGATCATTGCCACCTTCATACCAAAATCTCCCTTTCCGTGACAGCGTTTGCTGCCGTTCTGCCGGTCGTGGCTGGCCGGCTTCTGTGTGCAACTCAATTGTAACATACCCGCAACACCTGCGCAACGTTTCCGTGCATTGTTTTTGGCAAACATCCCCGCAGAGCCTGCATTTTCTCCATTGACCGGGCCGTACCTGCGCCAAATGTTTAACAAAGTTTAAGGCGTTCCGTGCCCCCAAATTGATTGACATACTTTTCACAGGTATGCTAAACTGTTTTTGTTGGTTCTGTGCAGATTTTTCCACAGAGCAGGGCCAAAAATCACAAAGAGACACAAGAAGAGAAAGAGAAGGAAACCACTATGAACAAGATCTCCCGCAAAGGCTTTCTGAAGATCGCCGCTGCCGCCGCCATGAGCGGTGTCACCGCCGGTGCTCTGGCTGCCTGCAATGCAGCCTCCGGCTCCACCTCCACCGCTGCTTCCGGCAGCGCTGCCGCTTCCGGTGCAACCGGCACCTACATCCCCGGCACCTATGAGGGCACTGCCGAGGGCATCTCCTCCACCGTCAAGGTCACCATGACCTTCTCCGACAGCGCCGTCACCAACGTGGTGGTAGACACCTCCGGCGAGACCGCTTCCTTTGGTGCTGCCGCTGCCGACGAGCTGCGCGAGCAGCTGATGGCTGCCGGTTCTGCCGAGATCGACGGTGTTTCCGGCTCTACCGTCACCTCCAATGCCGTGATGAAGGCTGCCAAGAGCTGCTACGCACAGGCCAAGGGCGAAGCTGTGGTTTCCAGCGTGCAGCTGCCCACCGGCGACGAGAACGACTGGCTGGGCACCGAGCCCGACATCGACGAAGCTGCCATCACCGAGACATGGGATACCGATATCGTCATCGTGGGCGCAGGCAACGGTGGTATGTGCGCAGCCGCTTATGCTGCACAGAACGGGCTGAATTTCCGCGTGATCGAACAGAATTCTTCCGTCATGGACACCCGTCACTGGTACGGCACCATTGATAGCAGCGAAGCAAAGAAAAAAGGGATCGCTCCGGTTGACCGCGCCGAGCTGCTGAGCGAGATCTCCCGTTCTATGGGCGGTCGCTGCGACCAGCGCGTGGTCAAGACCTGGATCAACGAATCCGCTGCCATGCATGATTTTGTTTCCGGCATCCTGGAAAACGAACCTTATAACTATGTGTGCAACCTGACCTCCGGCGATGAAGCCAAGTGGCCGGATGACACCCAGGTGAGCCAGAGCAAGCTGATGTTCCCTGTGCAGCAGGTCGATTACAGCAGCGCTGAAAAGCCCCGCAACGTGGTGTTCCAGGAGTACATTGAAAGCAAAGGCTACAGCATCGACTTTAACACCAGCCTTGCCAAGCTGGAAAAAGATGCCGACGGCCGCATCACCGGCGTGATCGCCCAGAGCACTGCCGACGACCACTTCATTCGCATCAACGCAGCCAAGGGCGTGCTGCTGGCCTGCGGCGGCTATGCCGGCAACCCCTACATGATGGAGCAGCTGGACCCGCTGGGCACCAGTGTGACCACTGCCTGCTCCTATACGCCTGCCGACAAGGGTTACGGCATCCGTGCCGCGATCTGGGCAGGTGCACATCTGGATGCAGAGCCCGCTCCCGTTCTGTTCGACCGTGGTCTGGTAGCACCCGGTGTGGATGCCGGCTATGTGGTCAGCGAGAACGCCTTTGGCGGCAAGGCCTTCCCCGGCACTGTGGGTCAGTACAACCCCGGCAGCCAGCCGTTCCTGAAGGTCAACCGCCATGGCGAACGCTTTATGAACGAGAGCCAGGAGTACGACAACGCCTCCCATGCTTCCTTCCAGCAGCCGGGTCATGTTTATGCCATGATCCACGATGCAAACTTCCGCAGCGACGTAGATCGCTTCCACACCATTGGCTGCTCTGCACTGACCCGTTACATCCCCGGCATGATGGAAGGTCAGCTGGAGCAGTACGAGGGTGAGGGCCTGATCATGAAGGCGGATACCATTGAAGAGCTTGCCGACAAGATGGGCTTTACCGGTGCCGACAAGGACAACTTTGTAGCCACCGTTGCCCGCTACAACGAGCTGTATGACAAGCAGAACGATGAGGACTTCGGCAAGCCTGCAAGCCGTTTGAGCGCCATCCGCACCGCTCCCTTCTACGGCTGCTGGCTGGGTGCCTCTCTGCTGACCACCGAGCAGGGCATTGCCATCAACGAAAAGGGTCAGGCGCTGGACAACAACAATCAGCCCATGGAGGGCCTGTATATCACCGGTGATATGTCCGGCAGCTTCTTCCAGAACAACTATCCCTGCGTCATGGGCGGTACTGCCTGCGGTCGTACCCTGACCTTTGCCATTAAATCCATCAAGCAGATGGCAGGCTTGGAGAACGCCTGATAAGGCGCAGTTCTCCCGCATAGATCCAACATTCCTTCTTTCCTTCTTTTCTTCTTTTTCATGTGAAGAGGGGCGGTCCCGGTCGGGGCTGCCCCTCTTTGCTGTTTTGCCCCGCACGCCCCCTACACAAATGCCCGCGATTGTGCTATGATAGGGCTGAGCAGCCGGTTTGCTGCAAGCAACCGGCAAAGCATCGAGGTGTATTGTACAATGTCTGAACTTCTTGAGACGCTGCGGCAGGAGGGCGTGGACCCGGCCCTGCTTTCTGCGGTAGAGGAATCCCGTGCCGCCCATCCGCTGGACGCTGCGCTGCGGCCCCGCATCCCGGCCCCGGCCTTTACTTACTACGGCAAAGAGGTGTGGGAGCAGGCGCTGGCCGCCCTGCTCTGCGGCGAAAACCTGCTGCTGGCAGGCGGCAAGGCCACCGGCAAGAACGTGCTGGCCGAGAACCTCTCCGCCGCCTTCGGCCGCCCCGCGTGGGACATCTCGTTCCATGTGAACATGGACGCGGCCTCCCTCATCGGCATGGACACCTTTGTCGACGGGCGGGTGGAGTTCCGCCCCGGACCGGTGTACCGCTGCGCCCAGTGCGGCGGCTTTGGCGTGCTGGACGAGATCAACATGGCCAAGAACGAGGCGCTGGCCGTGCTGCACGCAGTGCTGGACTTCCGCCGTGCCATTGACGTGCCCGGCTACGACCGCATCCCGCTGGCCGAGGAGACCCGCTTCATCGCCACCATGAACTACGGCTACGCCGGTACCCGGGAGCTGAACGAGGCCCTGACCTCCCGCTTCGTGGTCATCCAGATGCCCACCATCACCCAGGACAACCTGGAAAAGCTGCTGCGGGCACAGTTCCCGGATCTTGCCGCGAAGTACGCCCACCAGTTCGCCCTGCTGTTCCTCGACTTGCAGAAAAAGTGCGACAGTGCGGAAATTTCCACCAAGGCACTGGACCTGCGCGGCATGCTGGACGCGCTGCGCCTGATCCGCCGCGGCATCCCCGCAGGGGCCGCGCTGGACATGGGCATCACCAACAAGGCCTTTGACAGCTACGAGCAGGGCCTGATCCGCGACGTGATCGCGGCCCGCATCCCGGCCAAACTGGATGCGGCCAGGCTGTTTGCCTGATGGAAGCCCAGAGCTACACCGCACAGGAGCGGCGGGCGGCCAATCAGGTCTGGGCGGCTGCGGGCGCCTATGGCTTTGAGCCGCTGTTTCTGGCCCACAACACCGACGGCACGGTGGATTTTTACATGAACACCATCGTGGGCCTTGTGCACAAATATTACGGTGACAAGTTGATAAACAGCATCTTCGACCGCTGGGCGGGCGATCTGCGGCAGGCCATGCTGGACGATCTGGCGTGGCTCTACCTCGAAAACGCGGCCTACCGGCTGGAGCTGCCCCACCGCCCGGTGCTGGAAGCGCTGCGCTCTTCTCACGCCGACTACTTTTTTGCCATCCAGTACAAACTTTCCCGGCAGGAGTGGATGGCCAGGAACCAGCTGGTGTACACCATGCAGGCGGCCCGCTGGCGCAGCGTGCTGGGGCGCAATCTGCCCGTGATGACCCCCTACGAGAGCGGGTTGTTCCGGGCGCTGGCTCCGGACACCGCCCCGCAGCCGGACCAATTGCAGGACGCCCTGCTGGCCGTGTACGCAACGTTTGACCTCTTCGACGGCACCGTGCATCCGAAAGCGGCGCTGCACCTGCATCTGGACGGCCTGCTGGCCACCCTTGCCACCAAGGCCCTGCCCACCCAGATGATCAAGACCGACCGAGTGACCGTGGAGCACTCCAACGCCGTGGACGCCGCCGGCAGCGGCCCCAGCGTGGACAAACGGCAGGCCCACATCACCCTGAAGCAGAATGCCGCGCAGGACCGCGCCTACATCGAGAGCTGCTTCGGCCGTTCCCTCTACCCGCCGGAGCGGCTGCGCAAGGCCGAACAGGAGCTGTGCACCGGGGTGCATCTGGGGTGCCATTTGTGGTTCAGCGCGGGCGTGCCCAGCCCGGAACAGGCCCCCACCCCGGAGGCCCGGCATCTGGCCGAACAGGCCGAGCTGCAGG
>OGXZ01001821.1_pt1 | contig 11590 bp, 10 predicted proteins | sample 1576431 | NCBI WGS metagenome assembly OGXZ01 (sample SAMEA3541590, study PRJEB24748) | human gut metagenome | biome: human gut; feature: human-associated habitat; material: faeces | place: China | collected 2012
TGGCTTAGCAGCTGTCGCACCTCGCTCGCCGTATCGGCACTTAGAATTATGCGGTGTTGCCATAAAATCAGATAAATTTGCCGGTCTGGCTGGCGGGGGTGTGGCGAATAACGTCCGGCGTGCCGGCGGCCACTACCGTGCCGCCCTGGGCACCGCCGCCCGGGCCCATATCAATGATGTAGTTTGCGTTGCGGATCACATCCAGGTCATGCTCAATGACGATGACGGTGGCGCCGTGCTCGATCAGGGTCTGGAACACGCCGAGCAGAACCTGCACATCGGCGGGGTGCAGGCCGATGGTGGGCTCATCAAAGACAAACAGAGAGTCCGACTGGGCTTTGCCCATCTCGCTGGCCAGCTTCAGGCGCTGGGCCTCGCCGCCGGAAAGGCCGGGCGTTTCCTCGCCAAGGGTCAGGTAGCCAAGGCCGAGTTCCTGTAAAACAGTCAGCCGCTGGCGCACCACCGGCCAGTCGGCACAGGCGGTCAGGGCAGTGTTCACATCCATATCCATCAGCTGCGGCAGGGAATATCTGGTTCCGGACTTGCTGGTGTAAAAAATCTGCCCGGCCTCCTTGGCATAGCGGGAACCGCGGCATTCGGGGCAGGGAATCTCCACATCCGGCAAAAACTGTACATCCAGGCTGATGCTGCCGGTGCCATCGCACACGGGGCAGCGCAGCTTGCCCGTGTTGTAGGAAAAATCGCCCGCTTTATACCCGGCCTGCCTGGCATCCGGGGTGGCGGCAAACTTTTTGCGCAGCTCATCATGCACATTGGCATAGGTGGCCACGGTGGAGCGCACATTGATGCCAATGGGTGCGGCATCGATCAGCTTGACCTGGGTGATGCCGTCCGGCACAATAGAGCGTACATGCTCCGGCAGCTTTTGGCCGTGGATGGCGGCGTTCAGGCCGGGAACCAGGCTTTCCAGCACAAGGGTGGTCTTGCCGGAGCCGGAAACCCCGGTCACCACAGTCAGCCGCCCCTTGGGAATTTCGATGTCCAGCGGCTTTACGGTGTGGATGGCGTTGGTGGAAAGCTGAATGCGCCCCAGCGCGAACAACTCGCTTTGCGGGGCCTGGGGTCGCAGGCACTGCGCTTTGCCCGCCAGGAACGGCCCAATGCGGGAAGCAGCGTTTGCTTCAATGGCCGGGATGCTGCCCTGGGCAATCACCTGGCCGCCGCCTGCACCGGCCTGCGGCCCCATCTCAATCAGCCAATCGGCTTCGGATAGAATCTGGGTATCATGGTCCACCAGAATGACCGAGTTGCCGTCGTGGATCAGGTCCTGCATCACGCCGGTCAGGCCGGTGATGTTGGCGGGGTGCAGCCCAATAGAGGGTTCATCCAGCACATACAGAACGCCGGTAGTGCGGTTGCGCACCGCGCGGGCCAGCTGCATACGCTGGCGCTCGCCGGTGGAAAGGGTAGCCGCGGCGCGGTCCAACGCCAGGTAGCCCAGCCCCAGGTCCATCAGCCGCTTGGCCACCGTTTGGAACGATTCACAGATGCTCTGCGCCATGGGGCGCATTTCTTCCGGCAGGGCGGCGGGAACCCCGCTTACCCAGGCAACCAGGTCGGAAAGGGTCATGCGGCAGGCTTCATCCAGCGGGATACCCTGCAGCCTGGGCGCGCGGGCTGCAGCGCACAGCCGGGAACCGCCGCAGTCCGGGCAGATATCCTGACGCAAAAACTTTTCCACCCGCTTCATGCCTTTTTCGTCCTTGACTTTGGAGAGTGCGTTTTCCACCGTGCGTACGGCGCTGTAATAGGTAAAATCCAGTTCCCCGGCCTGCTCGCTGTTTTTGGAGTGGTAGAAAATGTGCTTCTTCTCAGCCGGGCCGTCATAGACGATCTCTTTCTCCACATCGGTCAGGTCGCGGAACGGCACATCGGTGCGCACCCCCATGGCGCGACAGACATCGGTCATCAGCGACCACATCAAAGAGTTCCAGGGGGCCACAGCGCCCTCGTCAATGGTCAGGCTTTCGTCCGGCACAAGGGTGGCGCGGTCAACGGTCTGTACGGTGCCGGTGCCGCCGCAGGTGCGGCAGGCACCCTGGCTGTTAAAGGCAAGCTCTTCCGCCGAAGGGGCGTAAAAGCGGGCCCCGCATTCGGGGCAGATCAGCTCCTGCCCGGCGGCCACGGCCAGGGTGGGCGCAAGATAATGCCCGTTGGGGCAGCGGTGGCTGGCAAGGCGGGAATACATCAGCCTCAGGCTGTTCAGCAGCTCGGTGCCGGTGCCAAAGGTGCTGCGGATGCCCGGCACCCCCGGCCGCTGGTGCAGCGCCAACGCGGCGGGAACATACAGAACCTCGTCCACATCAGCTTTGGGGGCCTGGGTCATGCGGCGGCGCGTGTAGGTGGAAAGTGCGTCCAGATACCGGCGCGAACCTTCGGCATACAGCACGCCCAGCGCCAGCGAAGATTTGCCGGAACCGGATACACCCGCAATGCCGACGATTTTGTTCAGCGGCACATCGACATCAATATTTTTCAGGTTGTGTACCCGTGCCCCGCGGATCTCAATATGATCGACCATACAAACAGCAGCCCCCCTGTTGGATTTATTATAAAATCATTATACCACAGGGGGTGCAACAAAAAAAGCGGTGCCCCGCCCTGACCAATTGGGGTCAAGGGCGGGGCACCGCTGAGACTTATTCAGTTATGCCGCAAAGGCAGATCGGTTATTCACCAATTTCAACGCGGGTCACATCAGGTTCTTTCTTGGGAGCTTCCTTCGGGAAGGTCAACTCCAGGATGCCATCGGTGAACTTGGCGCTGACATCCTTGGGCTGCAGGTCGGTGCCAACATAGAAGCTGCGGCTACAGGCGCCGGTGTAACGCTCCTGGCGGATATACTTGCCTTCGGGGGTCTTTTCGTCTTTATCCAGGCCCTTGGCGGCGCTGATGGTCAGGTAGCCGTTTTTCAGCTCAATGTGGATCTCATCCTTCTTGAAGCCCGGCAGATCAATCGCCAGTTCATAGTTGGTATCGGTCTCGCGGATATCGGTCTTCATCAGGTTGCGTGCATGCTTGCCGTACAGCGGGCTGCGTGCGTTCATCATACCAAAGGAATCGTCAAAGAAATCATCAAAAAGATTTTCACCAAAAACAGTCGGCAACATAAGTCATAACCTCACTTTGTAAAAATCTGGAATTTTATTTGGTGCCTCTCCGGGAAGTCTGACGCTTCCCGAGCCTTGCGGCTCCTTGGCGGTGTTTCCCGGAGCGCTCTTGCGTTCCGCACCCCCTCTTTCAAGGTACGCCTTTATTATAACCCTAAAATTAGCACTGTCAATAGCAGAGTGCTAATGTTTACAACCTATGCAATGATTGTTCACAAAATATATAATATTGGGAAATGGCGGAAAAAGCCGGCACAAAATAAGACGAACATTCGATATAAAGCTGTGGAACGATAAAGCAAGAAACAATGCGGGATTTTGGATGACATAAGAAATTGGCAGAGAAACTCTTCGATAAACAAGGATATGACAACGTAAGGCGGGGAGAAACAGCGGAATAAGGCTGCCGGACTGGGCCGTCCGCTGCCCGGCATGACCCAGTGGTGCGGGAGAAAAGCTGTAATTTTGAAGTTATTTAGCCCAAAGGACAGTTTGACGAAAAAAAGAAAGCGAAAACGGGGATGCGAAATGAAAAAACGAAGAAGCAACTTAATAAAATAAGGTGATCGGCGGCAAAATTCCCCCTGATGCTGACAAAAAGTGCTTGCAAAATTTTGGCAGTATGCTATAATCAGAACAATCCAAACATGGAGCAAGGACAACGGGGTCCGCAGTGCAAAAGCTGCGGACCCCGTTCTGATTCCGGAGACAAAAGCATAAAAAGAACAAAAGAGATTTTGCTTTTGCACAAAGGCGTGCGGCACCCGCTTGACGGCGGGGCTGCGCGCTTTTTGTTTGGTCAGGAGATATCCGAGAGAAGAAAGCAGAACAAACATTAAAGAAAGAGGGGCTTACGATGAAAAAGGCAACACGGGTTCTTTCTCTTACCATGGCGGCAGCGATGGCGGCAGGCGTTTTGGGCGGCTGTTCTTCCAGCGCACAGGGCGGCACAGCCAGCACGGCAGATACTTCCAGTGCCGCTTCCACCACAGCATCCAGCGCGGACAGCGGTAATGTGATCCGTGTTGGTGTGGTCTGCTCCATGACCGGCGGCTCCGCCATTTACGGCGAGGGTGCCCAGAACGCGGTGGATATGGCTGTGGAGGAGATCAACTCCGGCGATTCCGGCTACACGGTCGAGATCGTCAACGGCGGCAAGGTGGCTGACGATGCCAAGGACGCCAAGCAGGCCATGAACGCTTACAACAAGGTCATGGCAGATTCCCCGGCCGCTATCGTGGGCAGCTTCTTCTCTTCCGTTACACTGCCTATGGCGACCCAGGCTGCCAATGACGGAATGCTGCTGCTGGCAACCGGCGCTACCAACGTGGATGTGACCCAGAAAGGCTCCACGATCTTCCGTAACTGCTTCATTGACCCGTATCAGGGCAAGATGGCCGCCCTGTTTGTTAAGAGCAAGGGATTCAGCAAGGTAGCCGTGATTTATGCCAAGGATGATGACTATTCCAACGGCCTGAAGGACGCTTTTGTAGAAAACTGCGAGGCCAACGGCATTGAAATTACCTATACCGGCGAGTGCATGAGCACTGATACTGACTTTTCCTCTCAGGCAGCACAGGCCGTGGCTTCAGGCGCAGAGTTTTTGTATTATCCCTGCTTCCTGGATACGGTACCGCTGTTTGTAGGCGCAGCGCGCAACGCGGGCTTTACCGGTACCATCATGGGCGGCGATGCCTGGGATGGCGCGGATACCACCGGCCTGGAAGACAAGTTTGATGACTGCTACTTTACCAACCACTACTCCAGCGAGGATACCGCCCCCGCCGTTCAGAACTTTGTGCAGAAGTACACCGAAAAGTACGGCACCGAAAGCCTGAACGCCTGCGCGGCCCTGTACTATGACGCCATCTACATGCTGCTGCAAGCTGCCGAGAATGGCGGCGGCACCGATACCGCAAGCCTGGTAAAAGGCATGACCGGTATGGAGTTTACCGGCGTTGGCGGCAAGATCAAGCTGGACGAAAACGGCGATGCCATCAAGAGCATTGCATTCAACACCTTTGTTGACGGCAAGGTCAAGTGGTCTGAGACGCTGGATTCCGATGGCAACCTGGTTTCCTCCGCTGAGTAAAGTTTTTTAGATTCCCCTAAACACTCCCTCCAGAGCAAAGGCGCAATGGTGCGCGCGGCAATGCAAGCAGCCGCGCGCACTTTTTTGTTTTTTGGATTTCCCCGAATCAAACATTCACAAAAAATGATAGGAAAGGTGAATGGACCATGACTGCATCATTATTTGTTCAGGGCCTGATCAACGGCCTGAACCAGGGCGCTATTTATGCGCTGATCGCGTTGGGTTACACCATGGTTTACGGTATCATCCGCATGATCAACTTTGCCCACGGCGATTTTATCATGATCGGTGCTTACACATTGTTTTACACCATCCCGCTGATGGTCGATGCGGGAATGCCCGCCTGGATGGCCGTGATTGTGGCCGTTGCGGTGTGCGCGCTGGTTGGTGTGCTGGTTGAGATCCTGGCTTACCGCCCGGTGCGCAAGGCCGGGCCCATGTCCGCCTTGATTACCGCACTGGCCATGAGCATCTTTTTGGAAAACCTGGCCATGGTGCTGTTTGGCGCTAAGCCGCACAATGTGCAGGCTATTTTCAGCCTGCCCACCATTACGGTCGGCGGGGTATCGCTGCCGCTGAACGTGCTGCTGACCATTGGCATCGGCGTTGCGATGATGCTTTGCATGCAGCTGTTTGTAAAAAAGACCAAGCTGGGCAAGGCCATGCGCGCCGTCCCGCAGGATAAGGATGCTTCCACCCTGGTGGGCATCAACGTGAACAAGATCATCACCCTGACCTTTGCCATCGGCTCCGGTCTGGCGGCGGTGGCAGCGTTGATGTACTGCTCTACCTACCCCCGCGTTACCACCGATATGGGCTCCATGATGGGCATGAAAGCCTTCATCGCCGCAGTTCTGGGCGGCATTGGCATCATCCCCGGCGCCATGATCGGCGGCATTCTGGTCGGCCTGATTGAAATTTTTGTCAAGCTGTTTGCCCCCGGCTGGTACGAAGCCGTTACTTACGGCACATTGATCGTGATCCTGCTGGTCAAGCCCGCCGGTATCCTGGGCAAGAACACCGGCGAAAAAGTGTAAGGGAGGGAGCAGAGCAATGAGTAAAAAAATAAAAGGCTCCTATCTTTTGAACGCTGTGGGCGTAGCGCTGGTGTTTGCCCTGTTGACAGGGCTGTTCGCCGCCAATGCGTTCGGCACCTCCACCACCTATGTTCAGGGCATCTGCACCACCGCCTGCTACACCATCATCATGGTCACATCGCTGAACCTGGTAGTTGGCTTTATGGGCGAGTTCTCCTTGGGGCATGCGGGGTTTGTTTCGGTCGGCGCTTATGTCTCCGCCATTGTATCCGGCGCGCTGGCAGGCAAAGGGCTTTCGGATCTGGGGCTGTTCCTGATCGCGCTGCTGGTCGGCGGCTTGGCTGCGGGCATCATGGGCGTACTGGTCGGCATCCCGGCGCTGCGCCTGCGCGGCGACTATCTCGCCATTGTCACCATGGCGTTTGCCGAAATCATCCGCGTCTGCTTCTGCAACTTTTCCATCACCGGCGGTGGTAAAACAATGAGCGGCATCCTCAAGCTGTCCACCTTCCCGCGGGTATTCTGGATCATGGTGGTCTGCGTTACCATCATGTACCTGTTCGTCCGCAGCAAATATGGCCGCACCGTGCAGGCCATCCGTGAGGACTACATCGCGGCTTCGGCTTCCGGCATCAACGTGACCTATTACAAGGTCATGACCTTTGCCATCAGCGCATTCTTTGCCGGCATCGGCGGCGGTATTTATGCCCATTACATGACGGCAATGATCCCCACCAACTTCAACTTTAACTATTCCGCAGAGCTGTTGAGCGAAGTGATCATCGGCGGCACCGGTTCGCTGACCGGTTCCATCATCGGCGCAGCGTTCCTGAGCGCTTTACCGGAACTGATGCGTGAATTTTCTACCTACCGCATGCTGGCCTACTCGGTGGTTCTGGTGCTGGTCATGCTGTTCCGTCCCGGTGGCATCTTTGGCCGGTGGGAGTTCAGCCTGACCCGCGCGCTGGAAAAACTGACCGGCCGCGGCACGGTAAAAGCAAAAGCAGAAAAGGGGGCCTGAACCATGGCACAACCCGTTTTGAAATGCCAGCACCTTGGCATCCAGTTTGGCGGCCTGAAAGCCGTGGATGATTTTAATATGGAAATCGGCGAATCCGAGCTGGTGGGGCTGATCGGCCCCAACGGCGCAGGCAAAACCACCGTGTTCAACCTGATCACTGGTGTGTATAAGCCGACCGAAGGCTCCCTTTACCTGAATGGTGAGCGGATGAACGGCAAAAAGACCCACCAGATCGTTCATGCAGGCATTGCCAGAACCTTCCAGAATATCCGCCTGTTCAAAAAAATGACGGTGATCGAAAACGTCAAAGCTGCCATGCTGGAAGAACTGACCTACAACATGCCGCAGGCCATCTTCCGCACCAAGGCGTACTGGCAGCAGGAAGCCGCCGCCACCGCACGCGCCAAAGAGCTGCTGCAGGTGGTGCACCTTTCCGGCAAGGAGGACCTGGAGGCCGACAACCTGCCCTATGGTGAGCAGCGCCGCCTGGAGATTGCCCGCGCGCTGGCCACCAACATGAAGCTGCTGCTGCTGGACGAACCGGCCGCCGGTATGAACCCGACTGAAACGGAGGAACTGCTGGAGATTATTGATTATATCCGGAGCGAATTCAAGGTATCGGTGCTGCTGATCGAGCATGACATGAGTTTGGTCATGAAAATCTGCGAGCGAATCCAGGTGCTGGACTTTGGTACCACGATCGCTTCCGGCACACCGGCAGAGATCGCCAATGACCCCCATGTGATTGAAGCATACCTGGGCAAAGACAAAGAGGAGGAGGTCGAAGCGGATGCTTGAAGTAAAAGACCTTCATGTCAATTACGGCGCGGTACACGCGCTGAACGGCATATCGCTGCATGTGGATGACGGCGAGATCGTATCCCTGATCGGGGCAAACGGTGCGGGCAAAACCACCACCCTGCGCACCATTACCGGGCTGGAAAAAGCTGCGTCCGGCAGCGTGATGTTTGACGGGCACGACCTGCGCAAGGCGGAACCCAGCAAGATCATTACCTACAAGCTGGCGCATGTGCCGGAAGGGCGGCATATCTTTCCCCAGATGACGGTGGAAGAAAACCTGGAAATGGGCGCTTATGCCGACCCGGCCGGGATGGAAGAGACGATGAAGGATGTGTATAAGCGCTTCCCCCGTCTGGATGAGCGCCGCCGCCAGCTGGCGGGCACCCTTTCCGGCGGCGAGCAGCAGATGCTGGCCGTAGGCCGCGCCCTGATGGCAAATCCCAAAATGATTTTGATGGATGAACCTTCGATGGGCCTTTCGCCCCTGCTGGTCAAAGAGATCTTTGCCATCATTCAGGAAGTAAACAAGCAGGGCATCACGATCCTGCTGGTGGAACAGAACGCAAAGATGGCGCTGGCCATTTCGGACCGCGCCTATGTGCTGGAAACCGGCAACATCAGCATTGAGGGCAACGCCGCGGATCTGCTGAACGACCCGCGCGTGAAGAAAGCCTATCTGGGTCAGTAAGGAGGGGTGGAAAATGTATCCCGATTATCCGTATTTTGCAGTCGCCATTACCCGCACCTGTGGTTCGGGCGGCGGCAGCTACATTGGCAAGCAGCTGGCAAAGGCATTTGACATTGACCTGTATGACCGCAAGCTGCTGCGCCTTGCCTCAGAGGACAGCGGCATCAGCGAGGAACTGTTTGCCCGCGCCGATGAGAACACCCGCAAAACCATGCTGTACCGGGTTTCGGAACGGGTGTATGACGGCAGCATCATCCCACCGGAAAGCGGCAACTTTATCAGCGATGAAAACCTGTTCAACTACCAGGCCAAGGTGCTGCGGGAGCTGCTGAACGAGGAAAGCTATATCTGCGTGGGCCGCGCGGCGGACTTTGTTCTGCGGGATAAGCCCAACGTGCTGACCGTGTATGTGGATGCCCCCTATGACTGGCGTGTGGAGCGCGAGATGAAGCGCCAGGGTATTGGCAGCAGCCAGGCCAAGCACTATATTGACAAGCTGGACCGCTACCGTGAAAACTATTACAAATACCACACCGGCCGCCAGTGGAAGCGGGTGGAAAATTATGACCTCTGCCTGGATTCCGCCGCCATTGGGCTGGATAACTGCGTGGAGCTGATTAAAAAAGTGATTGAACTGAAATTTGATGGGAAAGCCAAATAACGGCTGAACATAAAGGCAACCAAGATGAGAGGAGTAAGGGAAAATGAAATCCATTGCATATTATGATGGCAAAATCGGCGCACCGGAAGAATTGATGGTGCCGTTCAATGATCGCGTTCACTTTTTTGGCGATGGCTGCTACGATGCCACCGTTGGCGCGAACGGCAAGGTATACCTGCTGCAGGACCACCTGGACCGCTTTTTTACCAGCGCCAAGGCACTGGATATCAACATCCCGATGAGCAAGGCCGAGCTGGGCAGGCTGCTGACCGACCTGCTGGCCAAGGTGGACAGCAAGGTCAACTTTGTATACTGGCAGGTCACCCGCGGTGTGGAGCCCCGCAACCATGTGTATGAGGAAGGCGTGCCCGGCAAGCTGTGGGTTTCCATCCGGCCCAACACCCTGAACGACCCCGACAAGCCCATCCGCCTGAACTCTGAGGAGGACACTCGCTTTTACCACTGCAACATCAAAACGCTGAACCTGCTGCCCAGCGTTATGACCGCCCAGCGCGCCAAGCTGGTCGGCATGAGCGAAACCGTGTTCCACCGCGGGGATATTGTAACGGAATGTGCGCACTCCAACGTTTCAGTGCTGAAAGACGGGATTTTCTATTCCCACCCGAACGATGAGCTGATTTTGCGCGGCATTGCCAAGACCCACATGCTGCAGGCCTGCTACCGCCTGGGCATTACCGTGATGGAAAAACCGTTCACGGTGGATTTCCTGCGCGATGCGGATGAGATCATCGTGACCTCCTCCTCCAACTTCTGTCTGCATGCCTGCGAGTTTGAGGGCAAGCCCGCCGGCGGCAAGGACCCCGCTACCCTGAAAGCCATCCAGGACGAAGTGCTGAAAGAGTTCTATGACTATACCGGCTGCGAAAGTCTGTGGGGCTGAAAAGGGGGAAAACACCATGACCCGTGACGAACTGGAAAAACGCAATGTAGGCGAAAACCTGGATGCCATCATGTGTCTGGACCCCCGCGGTTACGGGGTGTGCCGCATTTTGTACGCGGGCAGCCGGGCATATACCGGGGAGCCGACCGCCATGCACGCAGCCGAAGCGTTGTGCAAAGCCATCCACCCCGGCGACCCGGTGTATATCCTGGTCGGGTTTGTATTGCTGCCCCACAAGGTGCCGGAAATGGACGGTTCTGTCAGCGCGATCCTGCTGGCGCGGTCTCTGGTATTGGCCTTTGGGGCAAAGCCGATCATCGTCTGCCCGCAGGACAGTGTGGAAGCCTTTAAGAAATGCGGCAATGTGGTGGGTCTGCATGTGTATGAGGACCTGGATACCGCCATGGAGCTGCCGCTGAGCCTTGGCGTTGTGGCCTTTACCAAAGATAAGGCCAAAGCCCCCGCCCAGGCCAAAGCGCTGGCGGATAAGATTTTACCCGCAGCGGTGATCTCGGTGGAAGCCTGCGGCGGCAACGCCAAGGGTGTTTACCACAATGCGGTGGGCAAGGATGTGACCGCACTGGAAGCCAAAAGCGATGTGCTGTGGAACGAACTGCGCGCCCGCGGCGTGCCCAATGTGGCCATCGGCGATCTGGGCAATGAGATCGGCATGGGCACCATTGGGGAGCACATTAAAAAATATGTGCCCTTCACCGCCCCCGGCGAATGCCAGGACGGCTGCTGCGGCGGCATTCTGGCCGCAAGCAGCACCGATAACATCATCACGGCAACCTGCTCTGACTGGGGCTGCTATGCGCTGATGGCCGCGCTGGCCTACCTGAAAAAGGATATGGACATCCTGCACCGGGAGGAGATGGAAAGCGAGGTCATGCGGGTGCTTTCCCGCAATGGCATGATCGATATGACAGGCTCGCTGCTGCCGGGGGTGGATGGGTTTGATACCCGCATGAACGTTGGCATTGTCAGCATGATGCGGCAGTGCACGGCGTATGCGGTGCGGTATTCCCACAATTCGGACCACTGGTTCGGCCCGGTGCTGGCAAAGCATTTCTTTGACTGACTATATAATATGGAAGGAGGCGGCGGCCATGCTGTCGTTTCAGCTGCATCCGGTGGGGGACTGCGCCATGCTGGCAGAGTTTGCACAGCGCATTGCGCCGGACATCGGCGCGGCGGTGGCGGCACTGAGCAGCCGTGTGCTGGCCGCAAAGCTCCCCGGCGTGGTGGAAACAGTACC
>OGXZ01001831.1_pt1 | contig 11552 bp, 10 predicted proteins | sample 1576431 | NCBI WGS metagenome assembly OGXZ01 (sample SAMEA3541590, study PRJEB24748) | human gut metagenome | biome: human gut; feature: human-associated habitat; material: faeces | place: China | collected 2012
GCGCTAGGCTATGCGCTCACTCGCCCCTCGATTGAAGCTTTCCTTATCTTTTTAGCCCTCGGCTTCGGAATGGCACTACCTTGGTTACTCCTTTGCGTCTTCCCCTCTTGGGCTCGCTGTCTACCCAAACCCGGCGCTTGGATGGAAAAATTCCGTCGCATCATGGCCATCCCTATGCTGGGAGCTAGCCTATGGCTCGCTTGGGTACTCTCAAAACAGATCACACCACTGGGACTAGCCTTAGTTGGCCTTGCCGTCATTGCTGTCATCCTAGCGGCTTGGTTACTCGGTCGTCAACAATGGGGGAAAAGCTCCACCTCTCTCTGGCCTTGGGCACTAGGGCTTTCCAGTGTGGGGCTAATTGTCTGTTTAGGATTAGGTACGTTCAACCAAGTGCCAGTACAAAACACGCAAGGGCATTGGGAAGCCTGGTCCCCTGAGGCTGTTGAACAGTCCTTAGCGCAAGGGCGTCCCGTTTTTGTCGACTTTACAGCTGCGTGGTGTATCACGTGTCAAGCGAACAAGGTGGCAGCACTCAATCGAGACGAAGTTCAAAACCGGTTCGCTTCTCTTGGCTACGTTACCTTAGTTGGGGACTGGACCAACTACGACAAACGTATCACTGCAGAGCTGGAGAAATTCCATCGCTCAGGTGTACCGCTTTACTTGGTCTACCACCGCAATGGGCAAATCACGGTTTTGCCCGAACTCCTCACTCCCTCCATCGTCATCAAAGCGCTTGACGATGGCGTCAGTCAATAAGCTCGGGTTGAGAGAGTCGTGTTCTGAACAGCGTGAAGTTCCAACAAGCGGTGCTTTTTGCGGTGCGAATTGGTGCGTCATGGCGAGTGCTGTTCTCACAAAAGAAATCAGAGCACGTCTGCAATATTGACTACCAACAGTACCATTGATTTTTAGAGGTCATTCGCGGTGTTCTTCAGTTGCCTTCGGCAATTTGAAGAGCACCCTTAAAACTAAAACCCAATAAGGACAAGGATTGAAGGCCGAGTTTCATCATGATTAAACTTTCCTAACGATTTAAACTGTCGAAAGTAGATGTCAGATTTCTCATTTACGTGAACACCGTTCACGAACTTGAGAATCCCAATGGAAAACCAACTCATCTCCGCCTACGATCAATAAATCACCATTAATCTGACTCTTTGAAAGAATCTGCTCTCCTTCCCATGGCTCTTTGCATTGCAAAAGAAAAGGAATGTTGATTTTGCCGATTTGACTTGATCAACACTCCCTTTCCCATGAATCAGTGTTCGTATACCCACTGAATAACTGAGTTCAAAAAAGGAATCCCTTGGGCAACGGCACGAGATCCTTCAACCGTAGCAAAAATGGCATAGCGATCACCGTGAGACGTTTGGATATAGCCCCCAATGGCCCGAACATCCGCCAAATACCCCGTCTTAATATGAGCGCTCCCAGTTGCTACGACTCGTTTTCGCATCGTTCCGTCCACGCCTGCGATCGGAAGCGAAGCGATGAACTCGGGCATCATGGGACTGGACCAAGCTGAGCACAACATTTGCGTCATACCACTCGCCGTCACTGTCGCGATTCGACTTAGGCCCGAGCCATTATCTAAAACAAACCCCTGGGTATCGACTCCTTTTTGTGAAAGCCAATCCAATACCTTCTTTCTAGCCAACTCCGGGGAACTCACACAATCGTCCTCTCTACAACTTGCCTCATCCAAAACCGTGCTTAAAAACAAATGTCGAGCAATCTGATTATTGGACCATTTGTTGGCCAGTGTGATCTCCTCACGAAGTGGTTCAGAGATGTTTTCAGCCAACAATACCGCGTCTTCGGGTACGGCTCCCTGCCGAACGTGTCCTAACCACTGTCCTTCCTCGTGTTGCCATAAGGCACGAAAGAGGCGCTCCAGATATTCGTCAGCTGAAAATGACACCACGTTAAATCGTTTAGGACCGCATGATTTAGGAAGTCCGCCTGCAAACACAACACGCTTTTTCACGTTGTCAATGGGCTCAATCCGATAGCCTAAAGACGCTTTCCAATCCCCGCATCCCCCACCAATCAGAGCGATGCGATCGGGGACTTCAACCCCATCGAGAGCAGGCACCGTCACAACCCGTGCGAATTGTCCCTTAGGGTCAGGAACAAATTCAAAACTCACGCTGTTGTAATTCACCAAGGCCGCATCAGGTAACTGGTTATAAGGCCGATCACCTCGACCATCAAAGTCGGCGGGATCGCCTTGCATCGAAGCAAAACGATGGCGATCCACAATAAGGTCACCTTGTATGGTTTTCACCCCAAGTTGCCGCAACCGATTGAGAGCCAATTGGAATCCCTCTACAACCCAACTAGGATCGCCACTACCTTTCAAATAGAGATGAGAAATAACTCCCCGCTCATTCGGAGGGGTATCGGCCCAAAATTGACTCCTCCAGCGGTAATCAGGCCCTAAAATGTCGAGCGCCGCATAAGTCGTCACCAATTTAGCCGTGGAAGCAGGCGCGACAGACTGCATCGCATTCCAGTCAAGTAACGGTTCTTCTGAAGGGCGATCCACGGAACGAACACTTAAACTCAACGACTCGAGAGGGACTCGATACGCTTTAGCCGCTTGCTCAAGAGCCTCAGGCAAAGGCGCCGCCATGGCTACAAAAGTTCCTCCTAAGCCCAAAAACGTTGTGATTAAAAAAAAGAATTCTCGAAATCGTTCTGCCATGTGTTTATGCCTTTCTTTCACAAGACCCAGACACTATGCCCCCACGGGAAGGAGCGTTCTCTCTTGCTCATCTCTTCATTTTAGTACGAAGGTTTTTGCTATCCTTCATCTCTCACGTTAACCGTGACAAGAGGAAACTGTAACTAATTTTCTCAGTCCTCTTGTTTTTTTCATCTCCCGTCCCCATATAGAGGGAAAAGCGGGAAAGGTTGAGTCCATTGACTCGCAATCCCCGTTGTTTTTATTGCAATAAAAGCACAGAACTTTTCAAGGCTAGGGAACGGTAGCTATCCATTCCATAAAGTCTTGAAGGTTAAAGCACATTCTTTTTGGAGCATCAAATGCAAATTCGTCCATTGCACGACCGCGTGATTATCAAGCGTCTCGAAGCTGAAACCACTACCTCTTTTGGTATTGTTATTCCCGATACCGCTGGTGAAAAACCTGATCAGGGTGAAGTGATCGCGGTTGGTCCTGGCAAGCGTGATGAAGCGGGTCGCATCGTGACCCCTGACGTCAAAGTCGGCGATCGCGTTTTGTTTGGCAAATACTCTGGCCAGACCGTGAAGGTTGATGGTGAAGAACTCCTCGTGATGCGTGAAGAAGACATCATGGGCGTTCTCGAATAAAAGTGCGATTCCGTATTTGATCAAACCGATTTTTTGAAGGAAAACAAAATGGCTGCTAAGCAGGTTCTTTTTGGTGATGACGCCCGTGTCAAGATGGTGCGTGGCATTAATGTTTTAGCTGACGCTGTCAAAGTCACGCTCGGCCCGAAAGGTCGTAACGTAGTTCTCGAACGCGCCTTTGGTGGCCCAACGGTCACGAAAGACGGTGTGTCTGTCGCCAAGGAAGTGGAATTAAAAGACAAGTTCGAAAACATGGGCGCTAGCATGGTTCGTGAAGTCGCTTCCAAAACCAGCGATAACGCTGGTGACGGCACGACCACGGCTACCGTGTTAGCTCAAGCCATTGTCGATGAAGGCATGAAGTTCGTTGCCGCAGGGATGAATCCCATGGATTTGAAGCGCGGTATCGACAAAGCTGTTGCCGCTGCGATTGAACAGCTCAAGGTTCTCAGCAAGCCCACCACGACGAACAAGGAAATTGCCCAAGTTGGTTCCATTTCCGCCAACTCGGATTCCGAAATTGGTGAAATCATTTCCGAAGCCATGGATAAAGTGGGTAAGGAAGGCGTCATCACGGTTGAAGACGGTAAGAGCTTAAAGAACGAATTGGAAGTTGTGGAAGGTATGCAGTTCGATCGTGGCTACTTATCTCCGTACTTCATTAACGTTCCTGAAAAACAGGCTACTGTTTTTGAAAACCCGTTCATCTTGTTGCACGACAAGAAGATCAGCAATATCCGTGAATTGCTCCCTGTGCTCGAACAAGTTGCGAAAGCTGGTCGTCCTCTTGTGATCATCGCTGAAGACATCGATGGTGAAGCTTTGGCAACCCTCGTGGTGAACTCCATCCGTGGCATTCTGAAGGTTGTTGCCGTCAAGGCTCCTGGTTTCGGCGATCGCCGTGTGGCTATGCTCGAAGACATCGCTGTCTTGACGGGTGGCACGGTCATCTCCTCGACCGTTGGTCTTTCTCTCGACAAGGCCACGCTTGCTCAGTTAGGCTCGGCTAAGAAGGTGGAAGTCACCAAAGAAAACACGACCATTATCGATGGTGCTGGCTCGGCAGAAAACATCGAAAACCGCGTCCTCAACATTCGCACGCAAATCGAGGCCGCCACGAGCGACTACGATCGTGAAAAGCTCCAGGAACGTGTAGCCAAGCTCGCTGGTGGTGTGGCGTTGATCAAGGTTGGCGCTGCCACTGAAGTGGAAATGAAGGAAAAGAAGGCTCGTGTTGAAGACGCTTTACACGCCACCCGTGCCGCAGTCGAAGAAGGTATCGTCCCTGGTGGTGGTGTGGCCTTGATTCGCGCCAAACAGGCTATTATTGGCCTCAAGGGTGACAATGACGAACAGAATGCGGGTATCCGTATCGTCTTGCGCGCTATGGAAGAACCGTTGCGTCAGATCGTGAAGAACGCTGGTGAAGAACCTAGCGTCGTGGTTAACCAAGTCGCTCAGGGTGAAGGTAACTACGGCTACAACGCTCAGACTGGCGAATACGGTAACCTCGTTGAAATGGGCGTTCTTGATCCGACCAAGGTCACCCGTACCGCTTTACAGAATGCTGCTTCGGTAGCCTCGCTGATTTTGACCACCGACTGCATGGTGGCTGAATTGCCGCAGGAAACGAAGCCCATGCCGGCAATGGGTGGCATGGACGGTATGCCCGGCATGATGTAATCTCCTAATGAGATCGGGGTGAAGACCTTTCGGGCTTCACCCTGTGCATCAATGTGAAACAAGCGACGCTGTCGTCAGACAGGTCGCTTGTTTTATTTTTCCACTACGAGCGAGCTTATTTCTCTGGTGTTAGCCCCGTTAATTTGGCAAAATCTGCCGTCTTAATCTCATTGAGAGGAACAAACTTACCCTCGCGAGTTTGCAACACCCCAAACGGCACCGTACGCACCCCAGATCGGCGAGCCACTTTGGAGTTATTCCATACTGCCTGACGTTTCTCAAAAGGATAGTCCTTACCACGGACATCTAAGCCCCGGAAATCGGGATCCTTAAAATGCTTTTCATGCTCCATGAACGTCTCATAGGGGGAGGAAGCTGACAAAATGGCCGCCCCTTGCAATTCACTCCAGGGGTTTAACACAGCCACGGGATACCAAATAAAATTAATCTGATTCACGAAAGGCAAAAATTCTTTAAACTGCCACACGCACCACGGGCATTGAGAGTCAAAAACCATACGAACCGTCATCTGACCCTCTTTATTGGTCGGCAATGCCACCCCTTCTCCCTTTTCCATTAACTCGACAAAAAACTCTTCGGGATTAAAGTCAGTAGGGATATCCGGTTTTTTGGCCCATTCATGTTTTTTAGCTTTTTCATCAGCGGCAACGGCGACTGAACTCACCAAGCTCATTCCAAACAAAGCCAAAAGATTCCGTCGATTTAATTGCATACTACTCAGTCCTTTTGGAAACAGCAATCTTGTCCAATCTAAGAGAGAGTACTTCTCTCTTGCTCCATTTTTATCACGATTGGTGAATCTGTTCTTCATCAGTTGTGAAAAAAATCTTTTTCCATAGTACAGACTATCTGTAAACAACGGTATTAGGGCTATCTTTTATAAGTGTATGCAAAGATTTCAAATACCTTTATTAGAGTTAACATTTAGCCATCCAGGCGTCGACTTTTGTTGAGTCAGGTTTGCTAAGATAGGACGGATTAAATCAAAATCTCCTTTCTTCCTACGCCATGACTTATATTGAAAAACTTCGTGCACGCTGGCTCGACACCAACTCGCTCCTTTGTGTGGGTTTAGATCCTAACCCCGCTCGCTTCCCTGCCCCTCTGATGGGCGCTGACAATGCCTTGTACGATTTCTGTATCGGTATTGTAGAAGCCACTGCCCCTTGGGTGTGTGCGTTTAAACCTCAGATTGCCTACTTTGCTTCAATGGCTGGCGAAGAAGCCCTTCAAGCCATCATTCGGTACATCCACCACTACCATCCCACCATCCCCGTCATTCTTGATGCCAAACGTGGCGATATCGGTTCCACAGCTGAACACTATGCCAAAGAAGCTTTTGATCGTTACCAGGCTGACTGTGTCACCGTGTCGCCCTATATGGGACACGATACCCTTCTGCCCTACCTAGATTATCAAGACAAGGGAGTTTATGTGCTGTGCCGCACCTCAAACCCTGGTGGCGATGATTTCCAGATGCTTGACGTGGGTGGGGAAAAACTCTTTGAACGTATTGCTCGTCTCGCGGAGTCGCAGTGGAATACTAACGGCTCGTTAGGCCTTGTGGTCGGTGCTACCTACCCTCAGGAATTGGCCACCGTACGTCGCCTGGCACCGTCACTCAATCTCCTGGTCCCAGGAATCGGAGCCCAGGGTGGTGATATCACCCAAGCGGTGGCTGCAGGCCTGGATGCGCAAGGGCTGGGGATGGTGATCAACTCGGGACGCGCCATTCTATACGCCAGCGCAGACGACGATTGGGCACAAGCTGCTGGCGCTGCCGCTAAAGAAACGTGCGAGAAAATCCGAGCAGCCCAACAGAACGCTCGGTAATCCTCGCCTCAACAACTTCCCAAAAAACAAGTCCCAAATTCTTCGCGTCTGAATTTGGGACTTTCATGATGTATTTTGAGATGGTTAGGCCTGATCAACCGTATCATCGCCATTGGATGAACTCGGTACAGGATCCGGTTCCTTGATGGCCAAAATTTTGTCGATTCGGCGTCCATCCATATCAACAACCTCAAACCTCCAGCCTTCCCATAGCGCTTGATCACCCTCTTGAGGCAGGCGACCAAGTAAAAACATCACCATCCCAGCCAACGTCGCGTAGCGACCAGGGATGTCTTCGGGAATACTTTTAATGCCTAACACATCCTTAAGTTCTGGAATGGGAATCAGACCATCGAGAAGATAACTGCCATCAGCGCGTTGCGTTACCCAGGCATCTGCCGGAGATTCTGGTTTAAATTCGCCTGCAATAGCTTCAAGTACATCGCGCGGGGTCACAATACCTTGAACTTCACCGTATTCATCCACCACCAAAGCCAAAGGGGTATCGGTTGTTCTGAAATTCTCCAGTAATTCCATCCCTGTTAAAGACTCGGGGACATAGACAGGTTTGGCTAAATTTTCATGGAAATTGGGTTTACCTTTTTCCATCATTTGTTGCAACAAGGTTCGCGTTGTGCAAATTCCTTTCACATCATCAAGACCACCTCGACACACAGGTAACCGTGAACGATGTGAGCGCTTGATTTTTTCAATGTTTGTTTCGAGAGGATCGTCCAAATCGATCCACTCAATATCTCCACGCGGGATCATGAGTGAGGCTACAGGACGATCGTCCAAACGAAACACATTACGCACCATGTCGCGCTCAGCACGCTCGATGACACCACTTTCTTCACCCTCATCAATCAGGGCGTGAATTTCTTCTTCCGTGACCTGTTCTCGCTCATCACCATGCAAGCCCAACGCACGTAACAGCAACGTAGTTGAGGAGCTCAAGAGGCGAACAAACGGAGCAGCAATTACCGAGAGAACATAAAGCGGCGGGGCTACGCGAGTCGCGGTTTTTTCAGGTGACAATTGTCCGAGGCGCTTAGGAACAAGCTCTCCTACGACAATAGAAAAATAAGTCACTAAAACAACCACCAGAACTAAGCTGACTGCGTTGGCGGTTTCTTCCGACAACCCCACTGAAGTGAACAAGCCAGCAACCGGTTTGGCTAAGGCTGATTCACCAACAATCCCTAATAAAATACCAATAGACGTAATACCAACCTGTATGGTTGAGAGTGCGCGGTTGGGGTCGGAGTTGAGTTCAATCGCTCGTTTTGCCCCTGGAACATGGTCGTCTTGGAGTTGTTGAAGACGAGCCCGGCGGCTCGTGATCAGAGCAATTTCACTCATCGCAAAAGCACCATTGAGAAAAACGAGAAGAATAAGAAAAATGACGTCAGCCCAGCTTGACATATAACTCCTGACTGGTACTTACCTAACTTCATACCCAGCCATTGTGAATTAACAACCCGCTCTTCAATCGCCGTTGACCTGCCTGAGAGGGTATGCCGGCGGGGATTTGTTGCAATCAACGTTTCATCCTCGATAACAAGCATGAACACCACCAATCATCTACTCACTAGGCAGAGGATCAAAGAGCACAAAGAAGTTATTGTAACGTTAATCTGCAGGACAGCTTAAAATCGGGCCCCGTTTTTAAAACTCACTCGGCATGGCTACTGGGTTACCATATCTGAGCATCATCTCCAAAAGCCCTTCTATCGCAATGACTACACTTTGTCGGCGAACCGTGGATCTGTTACCGGGAATATGCACGGTTCTCGCCAGTGTCACTACATGTTCATTGAATCGATATCCCCATCCTATACACACAGTCCCCACTGGCTTATCCGGCTCTCCACCCGAAGGCCCTGCATATCCCGTGATACCCACACTCATGGTTGCGGTCGCAGACTGAGCTAGAGCTCCCCTGGCCATAGCATGAGCAACCTGTTCGCTCACCACACCGTAATGCTCGATCAGTTCAGCACGTACCCCCAATAATTGCGTCTTCGAAGGGGTTGCATAGGTCACAAACCCCTTCTCAAACCAACCTGAACTACCAGGCACCTCAGTGACGGCCCCTGCCAACAATCCGCCTGTGCAACTTTCTGCTGTCACTAAGAGATTTTTGGTTTGTGTAGCCGCCGAACCGAGTCGTGCTGCCAGTGTTTCAATTTTGTCGTCTAGCGGATGCATTGTCTACACCACAGGACTTTACTTAGGAAAAGAGCCACAGCAAAAGGCTGGTCGCAATCCAGGCATAGAACGCTGCAATAATGTCATCGAGCATGACGCCAAAACCGTTTTTGACTTTTTCGTCAATCATGTCCACAGGGGGGAGTTTGTAAATATCAAAGAATCGGAAGGCAACAAAACCCAGTATCCATGCGATAGGACTTGCAGGCAAAAACGTAAACAACAGCAAAATGCCCAACACTTCGTCAATGACGATTCCCTTATGATCTTCTACCCCAAGGTCAGCTGCGACTTTATCCGCCGACCAAATACCCGCTAAAAAGATCACCAAACACAACACTAACCACATGGAAACGGTCAAAGACGGTTGCAAGACAATGAACAACAGTGCCGCCGCAATCGACCCTAACGTTCCTGGTGCCGTAGAAAATTGGCCAATGCCCAAAAACGAAGCAATGAAATGAGCGGGATGAGACCAAACGAACTTTGAGGTCATGGGAATCATGTTGGCTGGATTTGCAGCATCGTATTTTTTCAGCATAGCTTGGTTTCCTGAAAAAGCATGTTAGGGAATGCCTAAAGACAGAGATTGAGCATGGAGGTGCCCACCACCTTGGGGTAGATGACGTTGCCCTCAATCTGCTGGAGCACCACCAGGAAGACCAGGAAGACCAGGGCTTTGATGGGGGAGACCATCACCAGCAGCAGGGCGGACACAATGGCCCCGATGTAGGCGCCCGCCACCGGGATGATGGCGGAGGCGCCGATGATGACGCCGATAAGAGGGGCGTAGTCGGCCTGGATGAAGAGCATCCCCGCCGCGCACAGCCCGCCCAGGATACAGGCCTCAATGAGCTGCCCGGTGACGAAGCGGGTGAAGGTGTCGGCCGTCAGGTGGACCACATCGGTGAGGGGGTCGGCAAACCGGGCGGGCACATAGGCCCGCAGCACCCGGCGGCACTGGCTCATGAGGGTGTCCCTGCCGGAGAGCATATAGATGGAGAAGACCAGGGAGAGCACCCCGGTGACCACCATGGAGACGATGCCGCTGGTGAGCTCCAGCAGGTGGGGGCCCAGGTCGGACAGGAAGCCCAGCACGTAGTTGAACAGGTTTTTGAGCACATCGTTCAGGCCGGACAGGTCCAGCGCCTCCACATCCAGGTGGAAGTAGGAGATGATATCGTTGTACCAGCCCTGGACGTTGGCCAGGTAGCCCCCCAGGTTGAGGGCGAAGGTCTGGATGCTCTCCACCAGCTTGGGCACCACAAAGGAAAAGATGGCGGCGATGGCCAGAATCAGCACCAGATAGGAGGTGACCACCGCCAGGGGGCGGGCCGCCCCCCTGGCCCGGGTGCGGGACAGCCCTCGATCATAGAGGCGGAAAAAGAAGTGGCAGGGCCGGTTGAGGACGAAGGCCAGTGCGAAGCCGATGAGCAGCGGCTTAACCAGCCCCAGCACCCATGCCACCCCGCCGGCGATCAGGCCCAGGCGGCTGAGTACCATCACCAGTACCACCGTATAGGTGATGAGGAGCAGAATGCTTTTGAACAGCTTTTTATCCATGCTATCTCCCAATTTCATATAATCTGCCTCCACTATAGCATCGGCGGGCGGGGCCAGTCAACGGAATCCGGGCGATTTAAGCAAAGTTTAATGAAATGTTCCGCCTCCATAAAAATTTCCTTGACAAAGGGGCCTGGCAGGTCTATAATCATAGTAAACATATAGGAATTAAGAAGTTTTGAAAGGAGCGTCTCTATGTCGCACTTCATTTATGCGGACCATGCGGCCACCACGGCTGTCTCCGATACCGCCCTCCAGGCCATGCTCCCCCACTTCACCGCGGCCTACGGCAACCCCTCCAGCCTGTACCGCTTTGCCCAGGAGGGCAAGACCGACCTGGAGCGGGCGCGGGCCGAGATCGCCGCCTGCCTCAACGCCCGGCCGGAGGAGATCTACTTCACCTCCGGCGGTACGGAGGCGGACAACTGGGCCCTGCGGGGGGTGGCCGAGCTCATGGCCCTGAAGGGGCGGAAGGGCGGCCACATCATCACCTCCGCCATCGAGCACCACGCCGTCCTCCACACCGCCCAGTATCTGGAGAAGCAGGGCTATGAGGTCACCTACCTGCCGGTGGACGGGCGGGGGCTGGTGGATCCCGCCGCCCTGGAGGGGGCGATCCGGCCGGACACCATTCTTATCTCCATCATGGCCGCCAACAACGAGATCGGCACCATAGAGCCTGTCGCCGAGCTGGGCCGCATCGCCCGGGCCCACAAGGTGCTCTTTCACACCGACGCGGTGCAGGCCGTGGGCCATATCCCCGTGGACGTGGAAGCGTGGAATGTGGATCTGCTCTCCCTGTCCGCCCACAAGTTCCGCGGCCCCAAGGGAGTGGGCGCCCTGTACGTGAAAAAGCCCCTGCGCCTGCCCGCGCTCATCCAGGGCGGCGGCCAGGAGTA
>OGXZ01001833.1_pt1 | contig 11543 bp, 6 predicted proteins | sample 1576431 | NCBI WGS metagenome assembly OGXZ01 (sample SAMEA3541590, study PRJEB24748) | human gut metagenome | biome: human gut; feature: human-associated habitat; material: faeces | place: China | collected 2012
CAGACTAATTCCACTAACTGTGATAACCTCGAGTAGAGTAGCCAACACGCCGGCCACCACATAGATGAACAACGGATTCGTGCCAAAAACATGGAAAGGATACGCCCATTTCTGTTTTTTACGAATATCAATAAGCCAGGTGAGAAGCACAAGAAATAAAGAAGCAAAACCACAGGTTACCAAGACAAAAGTCGGACTCCATACTTTTTTATTCAACGGGCAACCGTAACTAAGCAACCATCCGGCAAATAAAAGAACAATACCAAGTATGGATATCTGTAACAACCGGTGATGAATTTCTGTCTTCTCCCGCAAGATATTTCCGCAGAAATAACCTATTATCACTTGCGCAATACACGGCAAGGTACTTAACAGCCCTTCCGGATCGAAAAAGATACGTCCGCCGTCCGGCAACCACTCCCGATACAGATGAGTTTCTCCGAACAATGTTCGGTCTGTAACGGCAATAATATTCTGCTCGGATAGTTCAAAGCCGTTCCCCAAAGCCAACAAGACAATATAGCCTATCAGAATAATCGCGGAGATCCATGCCAGATTTGCCGGACGCCGGACACTCATAATCAACAAGGAACCAAAGAAGTAAGCTAACGCCAGCCGTTGCAACACACCTAGAATACGTATCTGTGAGAAAGGCTGTTCCACCCCCGCACACACCAACGAAAACCAGGAAAGGAAAAGTCCCAACAAGAATAAAATCACTGTGCGCCGCACCAGTTTGGTGATAAAACTACGGCTGAAGTGATGATCGAACCTGGATAAAGCAAAGCTCATAGAAACACCCATGATAAACATAAAGAATGGGAAGACCAGGTCTGTCGGTGTCAGTCCGTTCCATTCGGCATGCCGCAAGGGCGCATAAACAGACTCCCACGTCCCGGGGTTGTTCACCAAAATCATTCCGACAATGGTGATTCCCCGAAGCACGTCTAATGAAAGTAAACGTTCTGATTTCATATCGTTCTGATGACACCGGGATTAAATAAATCCCGGTTTGGTGAAGTAAAATCCATTCTCATTCAACCATTTAATATGCCATTTCAGGCGATTGGTGAAATCAATCCAGTTGCGGTCACTTCCCCACGCCAATTCTGAAAAGGCCTGAAGAGAAGGGAAAACATGCTGACCGAACTTCCGCTCATTGGGAATCATTTCCGTCCAGACACAGGCTTGGAAGCCTAATACATTCTGCTTCACAATACTAGGAAACTGGGGTTCGAACTCGAAGTTATACAAAGAGCTTAATCCTTCGTCCGAAGGCGTTGCGCTCAAATAGAAACGAGACCACTCCATAAATACAATCGGATAACCTTTCTGGGTAATCTTTCCCGGCTGGTCGGGCAGCCAGTCACGCCAATAGGTATAGATCAGGTCTTGTGGATCTTTCTCAAGAAAAGCATCGTCCCATCCCATCACTTTCTTACCTTTACCCTTCACATAGTTCGTCATTATCTTCACAAAGCGGTTTTGCAATTCATCCACTTTCTGATAACCTTCCTGTTGCATCAACTGCTGACAGACTTCACACTGCTCCCAGTTATCCTTTTCCACCTCGTCAGCTCCTATATGGAAATATTCCGAAGGAAAGATTTCGACCATTTCATCAATGATAGATTGCACAAACTGATAGTTTTCCGGCCGGGAAGGGCAAATAGGATAAGAAAATTCTTCTCCCCAACCAGCTTCTCCCGTACACGACAGTTCGGGATACACTTTGATAGCCGCTGAGAAATGCCCTGGCATATCTATTTCGGGAACAATATCAATACCTCTTTCCAATGCGTAACTCACCAAGCCTTTCATCTCTTCTTGTGTATAATGACCACCATATTGCGAACCATTTCTCACAAAACGAGGATCTATCTCGTAGTTATAATCTTGTTGGGAAAGCTCTACGCATCTCTTGTCATACTCGTCGAAGTCACGCCAGCTTCCCTCCTGCGTCAGTAAAGGATATTTTTTCACTTCGATGCGCCAGCCCTGATCGTCGGTCAAATGCAAGTGGAGCTTGTTTATCTTGTAGAAAGACAGACAGTCTATCACCTTTTTCAGATAATCAACCGTAAACATGTGCCGTACCACATCGATATGGAATCCGCGCCAGTCGTATTTGGGAGCATCCTTTATATCTACCATCGGAAGATATTTCGAGTTTCCCGAAGTGAAGAAATTAGCTTGTTCGAGTGCTTGCCTCAACGTCTGGATTCCCCAAAGAAGTCCGGTTTCCGTCGAATAATAGATGCAGGCCCCCTCTTTGGTTACGGTCAGACGATAGGCTTCTTTGGCCAGATCAGATTCTTGTTTCACCCGGATAAAGGCATGATCGTTGGAAGCGTCACTCGCGGAAAGAGACAGTTTCTCTTCCAGCGTGGATTTCAACAGTTGTGACGTAGAAGTCGGAATATTCTGGCTAACAGTCACATTCTGCGGAAGAGTGACCACCGATTCTTTATAATCAACTCTTTCCGGCAAAGGCATTACCGACAGGCGGGTCGGTACCCGTTCCGGATACCCTCCATTATCATTGTCATTGCACGACAACGATGTGATCGCACCTATTCCCAACAGGAATAATATACCGCTTCTTTTTATCTTATCATAGTTCATAACTTATCTACTTTTTGTGGATTAATTTACTTTGAGAGTGCTTGTCACACTTTCTTTGTTTAAATAAAACAGTTTAGCTTTCACAACCGAAGCATCACAGGCTATGGGAGCTTCCCAAAGCGCTGAATCAAGAGTTGGTTCCGCTCCATCGGTCGTATAGCGTATCTCCCCTCCCCGGATGGGAGTGTTGGCATAGAGCTTGCCTTCTTTGAGGCAAAGTCCGGGATGAGGCAAACGGAAGTTAATGTTTCGGGACGCCCAATGGGGCATTTCCTTCTCACTCGCTTTCGAATAGAACAAAGCCAGCGCTTTATTGAAAGCCTGCTGTTCTTTCTCTCCTGCCAGCATACTCCAAGCGGGAAAAGCATTCCACCCGCGTTCTACCAGTCCGAGGATTTTAGGAAAGGTATAATATTCCACCCACTTGAAATCACGGATCGTTTCTGCAAACAATTGCGCTTGTACTCCTTGGATACGCTCCTTGCCGGATGCGGTCAAAACTGTTTTTCCTCTTTCCGCAATACCTAAATCGACCGGATTGCCAGCCATATCAGTACGCGAAGAGCGATAGATGTGATATGGAAGCATGGAAAAGCCTTTAGATTCATCCACATATCCGGCCCACGAGAGCCCTCTTTCATCGGGGTGAGCATCATAGGCCAAATCCAGATAGAAGTTGTTCACGTTGCAGAGGATCACCGGATAGCCTTTGTTGGCTACCTGATAAGGTATTTCGTCCGCTTCCCATTCGGGAACTGTATTCCAGCAATATACTCCTGCCGCAAGCCTGTTCAAATGGCGGTCGGTAGCCTCCGAATGTCCCAACGCAGCTTCCTGCCAGCCACTGAACTGCACATGATATTGTTGCAGATAGTCTGCCATCTTCGTGATGTAGTATTCGGACAGTTCATGCGCACTCGTCATTCCATGTTCATCCATAAACGCCCGGCAGACAGGTGAACCCATCCAAGCTCCATCAGGCACTTCATCGCCTCCCAAGTGAATGGTAGTCAAAGGTACCTCCGCTTCTTCATACATAGCCATCAGCTCACGAATCACTTTTTCCATAAACCGATACGTGGAGGGTAATGCCACATTCATCACGTTATCCGTATAAGACTGTGCGGAAACATAGCGGGAAGTATCTTGCGCGTCACTCAACAAATATTCGACAGCCTTTTCAGGATCGGTGTTTATATATTTATGATAACGTGCTTTCATGGACACTATTGCCGCCCGTGCATGCCCCGGAGACTCTATTTCCGGGATTACACGCACATGTCTTTGAGCTGCATAACGCAATAAATCTATAAACTCTTCACGAGTATAATATCCGTTACCGGAGGTAGGCGCAGACGGATCATAGTTGCCATCGTAGCCCGGATACAAACATTCCAGTTCATCCGTGGTGTGTCCCCGACGTGCACCGACCGAGGTTAGTTCTTCCAAACCGGGAATCTGAAGACGCCAACCTTCATCATCCGAAAAGTGGAAATGCAGCACGTTCAGTTTATAAGAAGAGATGGCGTCTATCAGCTTCTTTAATTGGTCTGCCGTCGTGAAGTTTCTGGCAATATCCAGCATTTGTCCGCGATACGGCAAGTCGGGATAGTCACGGATAGATACAGCTTCCAAACGGAACGGTTTCTCTTGTCCTTTCAAGAGAGAGAGCAAGGTTTGCGTGCCATTGAAAATGCCGTGTGACGTAGGAGCTGAAATATTTATCAGACTATTTCCTGTGTCCATCCGGTAGTATTCGTCATTCGCAGCCGTCTCCTGTTGCGGCAAATAATCCAGATGAACCGTTACCGGTGCTTCGGAAATGACTTCCAACCCATAAAGTGTTTCCAATTTTTCTTTCAACAATCCTGCTTCGTTGGCAAAATCGGGATGAAAAGTCAGTCTCACCTTATTTTCTATGATAACGTTTTCTTTACCGATAGCCGGAAACGCTTCCTTTACTGACGGGAAAATATCAGTTTGTTGCAACTTGGCAGTAGTTTCTAACGCCAAGTTTGAAGCATATATCTTATCAGGTGCGGGATACCAGTCTTCCGTCTCCATTCCTTGTAGCGGCTGTATGGTCAGTTCGACAGGCAAGGGAGTACCTTGCTTGCCGCCTGCCTGACTCACCCAGTAAGTACCTTCGGGAGCATATGACAGTTTTTTCAGTCCGTTGGTACAACAGAACGTCACAATCAGCGAATCTCCCGGTGCCAATGGCTGGAAGTTTTCCGCCGGATACATCCGGAAGAAGTTCGCATTTACGACCTCTACCTTGACCGATGCAGATTCGTCTTGAAGAATCTCACGAGGCAACTGCGAATAATAGATGATCCAGTCCTTTCCCAAAGGAACATCTGATATATTCTTCAGGATAAATGAGTTCTCATAGTAACCGGGCTGCACTTCGGCAGCTCCCATCTCCCAAGTCAATGACACGGGGGCTTTCGCCCCGTCAGCCGATTTACAGCCAGTCATGAACAGCAGGAGACACAGACTTCCCCCTATCATATATAGTATATTTCTCATAGGCTTTCCTATTTTTCTATATATCACTCTTTCAGACATTAATCACTCAATCGTTCGATGTGCAATGTTTCTTTGCCTACTCCCTGCGAAGTATCGAAAGTCAGACGGTAATAGCCAGGTACGAAGCCGTCGCCACTCGTTATTCCATTGGAAGCCGATATTTCAATTCCATCCGTATCACCGGACAACGAACCTGCTTGCAACTCCATACCTTTATCTTTATTCCATTGCAAATCGCTGTAAATTTCGATTTCGAAAGACTCCCATTCATGAGTGTTACTCAAATACACAGTAGTTTGATATTTTTGTTCACCAATCGGCACAATATATCCCAACTGTGATATATCTTCCAAATTCCAGCCTCCGCTATTGTAAGCCTCGTTCCAGACAGGAGCACAAGTGAATCCGTGTCCTACCAACCAGAAACAAGTAGGTGCGGTATCACTCATCCGTGCAACCCAAATATAATTGAATTTAGAAGAATAGTATATTTCCCAAGTTCCCGATTTGCGCAGGAAGGTAAACTTACCATTGTCCGGATTATAGCTAAAGAAGTCGCGGTTGTAAGCATGTTCCACATCTTCAAATCCACTCATTTCAAATTCTTCACCTTGAGTAAAACTAATCTGGGCACGGAACAATCCTTCACTGGCTATCAACTCGGTTTCTTTAATTTTCAGGTTCTTCTGGAAACCGACGACACCCAGTTTAAAAGTCATCACGTCGAAAGTGATCTGTTCAACAAACCAATCCCGGTAATCAAAGGCAAAGCTGGGTCCCGACGCTTCAATAAGGACAGCTGTATTACTCTTTTCAGCAGCTCCCCAAATCAATTGCGCATCGTCCAATGATTCCGTAGTGGAGATTTTTCCGGTTAGCTCCATCGGATAGCCCTCTTCCGAGCCGGAAACTTCCGTTAGATACAGATAAGGATTCTCTGCGCTCCGGGTCATTTCTACCACCTCACCGTTATAGTGAAGATAGAGCACTTCCGGAATCTGTGGACGGACGATATGGAAATCAAACGTTTGAGTGACTTCACTACCTTCCACATTGATGGCAGTCAATACTACTTTAGCCTCCTGATTCTCTTCCAGGTCAGCCTCAAACGGGATATAAATTCCTTTCTCAACAATCGACACATCAGTGCCTTTCGTACGAATCGACTGCGAACTTACCAAGGTTTCACCCACCATCAATTTCACTTCCAGCGTAGACAAAGGAGTCTCCGGATCGTGGATTTTTACAGAGAAATAAAGAGAATCGGCAGCAGGAGTCTGATCGGTAGTCGAGAATTGTAGTCCTGATAGTTCAGGACATGAATATGGATACTTCACCCGACCATCTTCTTCGCTACATGAAGCCAGCCAGCAAACGGTTAGCCCCAGCAACCATAAAAACAGATTATTGTGTTTCATCATTTTTTCTTTTAAAATTTTACGTTCCTCTTTTCATTAATAACCTTCATTTTGAGTCAGATTGGTGTTTTTATCTTTCTCTCCTTGAGGAATCGGCCACAACTGCCGGAAAGCCTGCAAACCTGCAAACAGCAATCTGCCATCTTTGTCTTTATGTTTCTGCATCACTTCCAGCAAACGGTTATTACGTACCAGGTCAAACCAACGCTGACCTTCCATATACAACTCCAATTGACGTTCATTCTCTACCGCCAAGCGGCCCCTAGCCTGTCCCATATTCTCATCCAGAGAAGAGGGAGCAAAGCCCGCACGTTCTCTAATGCCGTTCACGATTCGAATCGCTTCCGGAGTGCGGTCTAACTCTACCAGTGCTTCGGCTTTCAACAGGAGTATATCCGCCAATCGCATCAGAATAATGTTGGAAGTCTTCTCGCGAATTTTATAAGACAACGGATAACTGTCCGCCGGCCAATAGGTGTCATAAGGAACCGATTTCCAAAGGATACTGGATGCATAACGGGTATCTTTCTCCTTGTCGAATTTAGCAACCAAGTCATGAGTAGGCGTACAATAACGTCTCCAGGTCACCGAACCGTCGTCTTCTTTCAGCAACACCCAATAAGCCCAGTTGGGAGCATCAGAGGTGTAATAGACTTCAAAGATACTTTCGGAAGAGAATTTCTTGTCAGGTTGCCACAACTCATCAAAGTTGCCGACCAGCGTATAACCCTCTGCTATCACTTTGTCGCAAGCTTCAACCACTTTGGCATAGTCGCGTGTTGATTTCTCTCCTCTGGTTGCCAACACCTTGGCACGCAAAGCATAAGCGGCGCCTTTGGTGGCCTGGAAAACTCCTTTATTTTTGCTTACCAGGTAACGAATGGTATTTTCTTCGTTCAGATCATCCAGTATCTGGTCGTAGATTTTATCTGCGACAGAACGTTCAGGATACATCACCGGATACCATTTATCCAGATTCTCGGCTGTAATGGTCGGAATCAAATCCAACACCATCGGAGCGTCTCCCCATAAACGGACGATATCGAAATAGGCCCATGCCCGCAAGAATTTTGCTTCTGCGATGACCCGATTACGCTCTTCTGCTACGGTAGAGGCAGGATCCATCATTTTCGTATTTTCAATCACACTGGTTGCAGTGCCAGCCATTGAATAATACTGTGACCAGACCAATTCTACCTTATAATTGGTAGAAGTCAGCTTCAACAAATCAAATTCTTGTTCGGCCACGCCGTCTCCACCAATATAGCAATTATCGGATTGTACATCTCCAATGGTGTAATTTTCCGACTGGAATATATCTGCCTTAAAGCTTTCATACGCACCTTGCAACTCGGCTTGCGCATCTGCCAGACTTCCGTATTTAGACTCCTGATCTTCCGTTCCGGTACCCTCCTGCATAAAATCCGATTGCGGTTTCTCATCCAGAAAATTACTGCATGAAACGACTAAGACGCAGAGTACGACATAAGCTAACTTTATTATGTTTTTCATTTTCGCACCTATTAAAATTCAACATTCAAACCAAAAATTACCGCCCTCGATTGAGGATAAGTACCATAGTCCACTCCTTGGGCAACGGAGTCGCCGCCAAAAGCATTTACTTCAGGATCGTATCCCTTGTATTTTGTCAACGTGAAAAGATTCTGTCCGGTGACGTAAGCCTGCAATCTGGACAGATGTATTTTATTCAACCATTTCTTAGGGAAATTATAGGACAAAGTGACTGTTTTCAAGCGCAAATAAGATCCGTCTTCTACAAAACGGGAGGAGTTGTGATTGTTCTCTGTATTACCAACGCGGGGGACATTGGTAATCATACCCGGTCGTTTCCAACGATCCAATACACGAACCGACTGGTTTCTAAAGTCGGTCATACCTTCCATATCGATGCGTGACGCATTAAAAATTTTATTGCCCTGACTTCCCTGCAAGAAAACAGACAGGTCGAAGCCGGCATACGAGAATGTATTCGTCATACCATATATGAACTTAGGCTGGGCATTTCCCAAGGTAGTGCGATCTTCCGGATCGATAAAGCCGTTACCATTCAGGTCACGATAGATGATATTTCCAGTTTCCGGATCGACGCCTTCTGATATATATCCAAAGAATGTTCCCAATGGAAGACCTTCTTTCAGGATGACAGCTTTCTCCTTGGATTCATACATTTCAGCATAATAATAGACTTTATTCAAGCCGAGCTTCGTCAACTTATTCCGGTTGAAAGAGATATTGAAATCGGTATTCCACTGGAAGTTGCCTTTCAAATTCTGGGAAGAGACAGTGAACTCCATACCTTTATTCACCATTTCACCATCGTTTCTTGTCACACTGCTTGGCACTACATTCTCCGGCAGGCTGACTGTCAGTAGTAAGTCGGTTGTTTTTTTGTAGTAAGCGTCCACCGAGAAGGATAAACGGGAATCAAACATTGTCAGGTCGAGACCCAGATTCCACTGGCTTGTTTTTTCCCAAGTCAGTTCTTTATTGGCTGCCGAACCGGGTCTGATGGCAAGTCCCGGGTATAAGTTACCTTCTGAAACCGGTAGTTTACTAGCACTCATGGAAGCCATGTAAGCGTAGTTTCCAAAACCGCCCTGGTTACCGTTCATACCCCATCCGGCACGTAGCTTCAAATCGGTTACGATGTCTTGCAAAGGTTGCATAAACTTTTCGCTTGAAATTCTCCAACCTGCCGAAACAGAAGGAAAAGTACCCCAACGGTGTCCCGGAGCAAAACGGGAAGAACCGTCGGCACGGAAGTTGACCGTCAGCAAATAACGGCTGTCATAATTGTACGCTATGCGACCTAAAAAAGAGGCCAGCGTCCATGCGGAGGCGGAAGAACCACAAGCGTCTTTATCCAACTGATTGGCGGCACTGATGGAATGAATATCAGGATAAGACTCTGCCAGATCGAAACCAGCCATCCAGGATGCGTTATATTGTGCACGCTGTTGGGTGGCTCCTCCCAAGATGGAAAGGTTATGTTTGTTGAAGGAACAATCATAGGTTAGCAAATTCTCAAACAGCCATTCGAAGTTTCGTGAGAAACTCTCTTCCACACGTCCTTTTGTACCGCGTCCGTCCGAAGTTGAAATCGGGTCCAGATAATAATCCCAGTGTTCATTAGTCAGTTCAATGCCAAAAGTTGTTTTGAATTTCAGACCTTTGTATATATCAACCGTAAAGCCGAGCGAACCATTAATATGATCTGTATTCGTGTTGCTGTCCGCAGCATTGGCAGCCAGCGGATTCAGAATACGTGCACCGTAAGCCTGTTCATCATATTCGTTCGGATCATACGGATTCCGCTTCTGCATAAACGGAGGAGTATTCACAACGGATAAGATGGAACCGGCACGCAAAGAACTACGGCTTTCGTTCACCCATTGTCCGCCTGTATGCGAATATGCAAAATTGAGTGCCATCTTTAGCCATTTGGTCTGCTCACTATCCAGGTTTGCACGGAAATTATACCGATTGAAATGTGCTTTTTCCACGATACCCTGTTCGTCGGAATAACCTCCGGAAACAAAATATTGCAGTTTCTCGGTTCCATTTGCCGAGAACGTCGAACAGACGCATGAGGTGTACACTTCCTTTCGTTTTGCAGCGCCCGGGAGCCCATTCGCTGACAAAAGAACAGATTTTCTTTCTTTTTATTATACCGCTTTTGAGCTTATTGTGCTATAATAACTTCATAATGTTTTGAATCTTGCCCTTTCAGGGGGCAGCACGGAGGGTAGAACCTATGAAACTGGTAAGCGTGGAAACTCCCGAAAAGAGTGTCTGCAAAATGACTTTCAGCGCTTCGGCTGAGGAACTGGAAGCTGCGTCCAACGCCGTGTACGAGCGCACCCGCGCAACGTACACCATCAAGGGCTTTGCCAAGGGCGAGGCTGACCGCGCCCAGATCGAGGCCGACCGCGGCGAGCACACCTTCTGGTACGACGCCATCAACGATTTGATGGACAAGGACGTCCCGGCCCTGTACAACGCAGCGATGGCAGAACACGGCTTCCACGCTGTGGACGAGCCGGTCTACGACCTGGTCAGCGTGAAGAAGGACGAGGGCTTTGTGGCCACTGCCACCACCGCCCTGCAGCCTGAGCTGAACCTGACCCAGACCACCGGCTTCAAGACCGAGTGCGTCACCCCGGAAGTCACCGACAAGGAGATCGACGCTGTGCTGGAGCGCCGCCGCGCCATGGCCGCTGAGCTGGTGCCTCACAAGGGTCCGGCCGTCAAGGGCAACATCGTCCACATCGACTACGAGGGCCTGCTGGAAGGCAAGCCCTTCAACGGCGGCGCCGCCCAGAACCAGACCCTGCAGCTGGGCAGCGGCCGGATGATCCCCGGCTTCGAGGAGGGCATCCTCGGCCACAAGGGCGGCGAGGAGTTCGACATCTTCGTTACCTTCCCGGCACGCTACCACGTCAAGGACCTGGCCGGCAAGCCCGTGGTCTTCAAAATCAAGCTGCACGACGTCTGTGTCCGCCAGCTGCCCGCTCTGAACAGCGATTTTGCCAAGAAGGCTGCCAATGTGGACACCATGGACGAGTTCCGCGCCCAGATCCGTCAGCAGCTCCACGACAACAAACACGCCGCCGCGCTCAACCGCGCCAAGGACGCCATCCTCACCCAGCTGGCCGCAGCCGCTGAGGGCGAGCTGCCCAGCGTTCTCGTCGAGAGTGCCTATCAGCAGGAGATGGAGCAGATCCAGCAGCAGCTGCAGATGCAGCGCCTGAGCCTCGACCGCTACCTGAGCCAGATCCATCAGACCCGCGAGAGCTTCACTGCCGCTGTCCGCACTGCTACGGAGAAGAACACCCGCGCCCGGATGGCCCTGCTGCAGATCGCTCAGAACGAGAACCTCGTCCCCACTGAGGAGGACATCGACATGATCTAATGGATACAGACCTTGAGACAGATTATGGGGTTGAT
>OGXZ01001836.1_pt1 | contig 11523 bp, 10 predicted proteins | sample 1576431 | NCBI WGS metagenome assembly OGXZ01 (sample SAMEA3541590, study PRJEB24748) | human gut metagenome | biome: human gut; feature: human-associated habitat; material: faeces | place: China | collected 2012
TTCCATGTTCACCACTGCGAATATCGCCTAAACGTTTACGTAAAGTGTCATTAGTGGCTCTCCACAAGCTGTAATCACTGGCAAAACCATCGTTGATGGTTTCAGTATTGCCATTTTCCTTCTTTTGAATGTTTGTCAAATACCATTCAGTATCCAATCCACCAACCTCTGAGCCATTTTCAATTGTAGGAGTCACACTCCATATTCCTCCATTATCTATCTCTTTACCAGCAACTTTAAGATTTTGACTATTGTCAACTACAACCAGTACTTTCTTATTATCACCAACATTATAGTTATCTATTTTGCTTTTATCTATGACACCTACAGTTATAACACTATCTTTTTTAGCATTATTTACAACAACCGATTCCACAATAGTCTCGGAATCAAGATCTGTTTTTAGTATAAAATTAGTAGTTGTATTATTATCATTTATGAGATTATCTATTGTAAGAGTTTTAGTATTATAATCATTCCCACTAGACCAAGCAACAGTTCCCCCATTTGCAATGAAATCACCGCCAATAAACATACTTGTTATTTGATTATTTAAAAGCACATAAGATTTATCTCTTAATTCCAAATCTTCTAAACCAATCGGGTTCTCCAAAACATATAAAGTAGCATTATCTCCAAGAAATACATTCTTTAGGTTAGCATCTTTTCTTGCATCTATTAGTGAGTCATCATAAAGAGAGATGTTACTTATATTAACTTTATCCACATCACCGTAGGTTCTCAACTCTGAGTTACCACGTAAAGTTACATTATCAATAGTTTGGTTTAACTCACCCTGTGGAGAGTTGACTCGATCAGTTTGACTTGCATTAATGATAGATTTACCACTAAAATCAGCATATTCTAATACACTATTGTCATAAATACTTACTGTAGTATCATTTAAAATATTTCTTTCTTCATGTGTTCCTGTAATTGTCCCACTTCCTGTCAACTTAATATTTCCGCCATTGCTCGTCAACTTTTTTACGACACTCTGATTTTTAATTGCAGGATTCCACGGATCAGCATCGAGAAACAATGAAGATCCTTTATTCAAAGTTATTCCAACAATCTCAGATTTATCTAATAACTTTATATAATGAGACTTCGCCACTTTTTCATTTAAAACTATATTATTACCATTAACATTGGTTAAGGTTATAGCACCGTCTGTAGAGCTAACATCATTTAAAGTTCCTCCAGTCATCTCAAGTTGACCTTTATTCAGAGTAATATTTAAACCATCAGAATTTTCCATTATTACTCTACCACCAGAAATAATGGTGGCATTAGAAAGTGTATCGTTGGTTATGCGAACAGGATTAGTATTTATCTCAGTATTATCATATATACTTGCATAACATGTTATATAATTTGCATTCATCAATACTATAGTTGTTAAAATTGCTCTTTTTAAATTTTTGTTCATTAGTATCTCCTACCTTTTTCTCAATATTATTTTTAATAAATACAATATGCTTTTTCATTTAACTTATTTTTATTAAAGCCACTATATCGTTTTCCTCATAAAGCAAGACATACAAAATATGTTTTCTTTTTTTACTAAACAAAAAACCTACCTCCTTCAGAATTTTCTGAAGGAGGTAGGTTTATGAAAGTTACACACAAACGCATGTCCCCCCCATATATACTTTCGTGCCATATAGTTTTCAATAATACATTTTACTTCTCTCTTAGTTCTTTATTCTACATTTTTAGAGACTTGTATTCAATAAAGTGTTAATTAATATATATTTAAATTCCTTTGTATTAATTGCAAGTATCTTGTTTATATCTTCTTAAAATAATTTTATTAACTTTATAACATTTACATTCCGCTTTATTCGAACCTTTTTAGCTTTTTTATTATCATGACTTAAAAATTTATAAAAACAAATATACTCTTGCTCTGCGTCTTTTTTATTTTCTCAGGTGCAGCAAAACCATATGTCTTTAGGTGCAATGCATTTTTCCATATAAAAAAGATAAGCTATCTACTTTATATCGTAGATAGCTTATCTTTTTTATACTTAATTTAGAAACTCCATCTTGCACCTATGTTCCACAGCCAGTCTTTAGTAAAATCACTACCTGAGCTACGTTCTATATCGAAATAAACATGGCTATTTTTACCAGACGCAAAAGCCGCACCTATACCATACTCAAACCATGTATCATTAAAGCTGTCACTCACATTTACTCGACCACTGCTATCGGTCATAGTAACATTATAGCTACCACCGAATTCATGTAGCAGGTTAGCTTTAGCATAGAAGATACCTTTGCTTCCGATTTCTTTACCAATATTGAAGCCAACACGTCCAACCGTACTTTTAATGCCACTTTGGTTTACTTCAATACCATTGCTGGCTGTGTAGCTGTCACCGCCTAAATAACCCAGTGTGAACTGTGCCTGCGGCTCAATATACCAGCCATTTTTTAAAGCATTTTTCCTTCCATATTCAGCACTCAATGCTACGCCGGTATTGTTAAAATCACCAGTGATCTTGTTACTGTTAGTGTCATACACTGTAAAATCGTTATCCATATTGCTGATTTTTAACACCAAATCCAGATAATGGCCCTTGCTGCCGATCTCGGTATTGTAGAAACTGATCGCCTTACTGCTGTTGTCTCCGCTGCCTCTGCTGTAACTGCTGCTTCCATCAGTATAGCTGATAGCTGCACCTTGATAACGGGTTTTATCTACTGTACGCTTGGCAACTTCGTCATAGCCCAACTCATATGCAGTATATTTATTGTCAAAACCAAACTTGCCGCCACGACCAATCTTACTGCCCTTCACTCTGAACCAAGCACCTTTAGATTCTTCACCATTATGACGCAGTTCACCCATGCGCTGCAACAGCTTGTCATTTTCTGTACGCCAAGTATGGTAATTAAGTCCATTGGAAGCATTTATGATCTCCGTGCTGGTAGTAGGGTTCTCTATATTTGTAATTTTCTTCAGATACCAGTCCGTAGTATAGTTTCCGCTCGTATCAGCAGTTACCTGCTTATCAAGTTCATAACGCTTCCAATAGAGCGTTCCTTCTCCATCTTTCGCCAAGAAGGTACCATTGTTATTGTTTACTGTTGCCAACACAGTTCCCTCTGCACCATCAAGATTCCCATGCCCAACTTCATTTAAATCTAGATACTGGCTGCCAGTAAACATTCCCTTCACATAAATCCTGTCACTGTTATCAACATTTGTGCTGGCATCTATGTCAAGTTTGAACATTCCATCAACACCTTGAAGGTCGTCTGTTTCAATTTTTTGGAACCCGGAAGCATAAGTCATGTCTATTAAAGCACCGTTATTTAAAACCACATTTGTAACAGATGAATCACCTGTCATTTTCCATACAGATCCATTGATTGCGCGAATGTCTATTTTCCCTGATGCATTTCCTTGATTATTTGTTGCCGCGCCGATATAAACAGTTCCTTCCTGTTCCATTTTTAATTCAACAAACCCGTTATTCTGCGCTCCCAAATTACCCTTCAGCACTGATCCGGATTTGTTCAGGTTCCACAATATCCTGCCGCTATTATTAGCAAAACTGATGCCTTCACCCTTAACCAGGCCTCTTCCTGCTTGGTTAAGAGCAATCTCAGAACCATTCCCGTCGCTCCAGGCTGCCCAGCCTTTGATGCCGTCATTAGCATTGATATCTATGTTTCCTTCTGCCGTTACCTTACTCATGCCGCCTTCATAGCCGTCAGTAAACGCACGAATGGCAACCGCACTTTCCTGGATTGAAGAAGCGTTGATAATCAGCCCGTCATTAAAAGCAATATTTCTTATCCCGCCGGTCTTCGCAAAATTGTATATGCCATAAGCCCATGAGCTTTCACTTAAGGTTTTGATATCACCTTTACCGTTAACTGCAAGTGAGTTATGCCCTGCAGCTTCAGAGGTTCCATAAATACCGTAAGCATTTGAGCCCGAAGCAGCTTCTATACGAAGATCCTTTGCAACGGTAATGTCAGAAACACCCTCGTTTTTACTGTCCATTCTCAGTCCGTAACAAAACTTTGTTGAAGCAGCGGTAGCCGCAAGCTCATCACCAAAAACTATCTTCTGTCTGCTGTTATCGATGACATTAGTTGCCACGGAGACAGCATAATAATCTCCCGCAGAAGTTATATCAGCAGCGCCCTGTATATTTACATTCTGACTACCGACCCCTTCATTCATCTTGAAAGCGTTAAATTTAAGAGCCTCAGCATAGTTTTGCCCACCTTTTTGTACTGTCCTGATTTTTAAAGCCGTACCCTTTTCCGTTTCGAATGATTGTGTTCCCCCGGCCGCCTGGGAAATAACCCCCCATGCACGCCCACCATGCAGTGATTCAACATTTATCGAAGTATCTCCTTTTAACAGTAACAGGCTACCTTTGCCATTTTCTTCCTGATCCTCATACCTGATACCGTAAATATGTTTATTTTGAGTATCCACGCTACCGGAAATATCAAGTTTTTTATTGAATACGACTTCATTCCTGCCACCGGAAAAACTGCTCATCGAAATTCCTTCCACAGAGGAAGGATTCCAGCCGCTTCCGGTAGTTTCCGTCTTATTCACAACTTTAATATTTACATCATCATTAAAATTAGCTTTAGTAATAGCACCTGCCCCAGGTACAGTACCATCTGTCGCATGAGCCGTAATATCTAGCGCTGCGCCTAGAGATTCTCCACCAGTATTTTGGGAAACAGAAGTTTCCATATCAACATTAAGTTTTGTATCAAAAGTCAACTCTGTCGTCTGGCTGGTCGTAGTTCCGCCCGTGGAAGAATAGGCATATACCCCATATAACCAGCTGTGTGTCATGCCAGGTTTTGGACGAACTATTAAATTAAGAGTCCCTGGGGAAATAATTTTTGCAACGCCACCCTTATCCGCAGAGATAACGGACGGTTCTGGAGCTGCAGCTGTACCATTACCACCAAGGATCGTTCCATCTGCGTAATTCATCTCCCCATTGGCAATAACAACATGCCAGTTGTTTTCAGTTGGTGTCTGCCAGTCATAGCCAGACGCATAACTCAAACTATTAACAGCAATCAGACCAGATAAAATAACAAGTTTCTTTCTCAAAGTGACCCCTCCTTCAAATTTTTTTACTCAATGTTTAATTTATTACTTACAAGTTATTAGAATAAAATAAACCCGAACTACTTCTTGACCTTTATGCCTTAACCAACATATTTCATCTACCTCCATCACCTTTTTTCTTTTGGATTGGGCCGCTGTTTATAACAGCTGTAGCTACAATAATACTGCCGTCTGCGTTTAACTAAAGCTGTATATACATGGTAAGCTTTATTACAACCAAACTCCTTACCACAAATCGGGCACGTCATTACCAATCCGCCTAAATGCCCACATTTATCCCTTTCACTTGATTCTTCAAATGCTTCTAACTTCATTATTTTCATTCCTTACTTCGTCATAATGCCTGAACCAAGAACATTTTTAGAGCTTTATTTTGATGCTCATGCCATCTTTTACTCGTATTTTCTAAAAATAAATATGTTTCTTTTCCCAGCATATCTCACCTCTTACTTGTTTATGTCCAATACATCTTTAATCATTGTTGCTTTCAACATGTTTTCCAAACTACTTTGCATCATGGAATAAAATTTTCTTAACGAGCAGTTTTGTGTTTCAAAGCATTTACAGTAATCATCTCCTTCCCAATAACGGTTTATCTTCACCGTCGCTTCCATAACTTTGAAAATTTCATACATGGATATCTCTTCAACCCTCTTGTCCAATATAAAACCGCCTTTAGCACCCACGATTCTTTGGATAATCCCTGCTGCAATTAGTTTATTAGTAATTTTAAAAATATAGCTCTTAGGAATCCCCATTGCCATAGCGATATCTTTGGAGGTAGTGACTTTGTTTTGTATAGCCAGATACAAAACTATTCTTATCGCATAATCGGTAGTAACATTTATTTGCATATTCACCCCCATTAAACCAGACCAGTAAAGTCCGCTTTCTTTTTGTAAAAATAAAAGCCTACCTCCCTCAGAATTATTATCTGAGAGAGGTAGGCTATGAAAGTTCCATGCAAACGCATGTCCCCCCCACATATACTTTCACTCTATATAGCTTTCAATAATACAATATATTGCTCTCTTACTTTTCTATATTATATATTTTTAACTTTTTCTGTTCAATAAACAAATAGTTAGTATACTTTTATATTTATTAATATTTACTTCAAATCCGTATTATACATTCTTATTTAATTCGTGCATTTTTTATCATCAGCATTCAAACATATATACTTTTTGTTCTTCGCATTATCTATTTTCTTAATATAGTAACACTTATGTATTTCAGTTTAGTTTTACATTTACATAAAATAAGCCTATATGTTATATACAGGCTTATTTTATAGAAATTCAAGTTTCACTTATCTTAAGTTTGATTTTTCAATAATGATTCCCTTTTTCGCTAAATTTTCCAAACATTCGTGCATATATACTTCATCATGTTCTAAATATACTTTTTCTTTTATTAAAGGTATTAAGTCATTTGGAACAGTGTTAATATGCTTTCCCCTATAATTCCTATAAAACCACTCACTACTTACTTTATAACCCCTATTAAACATCTCCTGCATAACCTTTGCATGATACAACTCAAGATCATGCAAACTATGCTTAAACACATAATCTACCACTCTATGCTTTTTACCCCAACCGTTACCTCGCATAGCACAACATTCACGATGCTGCCCAAGTAGCTGTTGCCTTGGTAATAATGGTATTAATTCTTCATGCCACAATCTCATTTTATACCTCTACATAAGACGACATTTTTCTACTTCTTAATTTTATAATAAAAAAGAAAGCCTGACTACTACATTAAGTAATAGTCAGGCTTTCTTTAGTACGCATATGTTACCCACACACCAGTTTTTTTATCTTGCCAATCATACTCGCCTCGAAATCCTATATATTTGCTACCTATCCGGCGGCTCACTCCGTAGCTGATACCTGTAACATAGTGATCAATATCAATCTTGGCTCCGATCTCCCGCAGAACCCCTGGCGCGGACGGTGGCAAGGATTTCAAGATTTTCTGCTGTAATTCTTCCTGCTTCTTCGACCAGGCTTCCAGCTCTGTCAACTGCTTCTGCAGCTGATTTATTTGCAGTTTGGCTTCGCTCGATGCTTGATCCGATAGCGTCTGCTGTTCCCTTGCTATCTGTAATTCCAGCGCTAATTTCCTGCTGATTTCCAATTGCCTGGTTGAGTTTTGTTCCAGTGTCACCAACTCGCTTTCCGTTATCATGTATGCCGGCTCGGCTGAACAGGTAGGCAAGAAAAAGAACTGCGCCAACGCCCATACCAACAAGAAAGCGATTATTAGATATCCAACATTTGATTTTTTCATACATGTTATCCCTCCATAGAAAAAAGCACTCTGCTTTCGCAAAGTGCTTTAAGGTTTTAAATTATTTTGCCGAACATATATATGACATTATTTTTATTAAATTCACATACTTATTAACAAACTAATTATTACAATAGCTATCAATACAATATTTGCCCAAAAAATATATGGCAGCCTTTTTCTTACACGATTTATCCCCCAGCAATTTTTATCACAATTGCTATAAACACAATCTGAATTTATATCCTTGTGGCTATCTGTACATATAGTATATATGTTTTTCCCTGTTAATCTTGCAATCATGTAAATCAACATAAAAACTACATTGAATAAAATAAAGCCTAAAAATGATGTTATTGCAAAAAAGCGATATATCGAAATTTTCTCTGCCATAGCTGCAACATTACCCAGTATAGTAAATCCACCCACTCCTGCAGCCATTATTGCCGCAAATATGCCAAGAATAGTTATATGCTCTGATTTAACATTTGAAATATCTTTTTCGTGTTTAGAAATTTGTTGGGATAGTGTAGTAAACTTTAAAATAGCATTGGTTTGCTCAGATTGTGCTTTGTCTATTCTATCTTTTAACTTTGATGCATCCTTGCTAAACTCTTTTTTAAAATAATTTAATCTTGAAATGTCTAACTGTATGTGATCGCTTAATTTCTTTAAACCTTCTTGAGCTTCTGATGTTAATTGGCCATTAATTGAATTCAATACCTGTTCGATATTAGTCATTAACAAATCTCTTTCGCTATCGCCAAGGTTTTGAATAGTAATAAGTATTTGAGTATAACTATGCCTAAATTCGTCTACATATATTTCATTGAAAGCTGCAATTTGTTCTTTTAAAACGCTGTCATCTAATTGCGGCACTGCTATAGATTTTATTATTTTTTGAATCTGTCCATTTTTAAATTGGCCATCAGTTGACGTCATTAGCAAAAGCTTCCCTTATCAATTGTTTGTCGATTACTCTCTTTTCGTAATCAACATACGTTTTTTCCCAAGGTGATCCATTCTCATGCGTCATTCTTACTAACGACCAAACAGAATTATTTTCATGTCGTTTTATTACAGTTTCAATAATAACTCTTGTTTCTTCTTCAATGTTTATGTCATAATTTTCTAATATTGGCATTGCGGCATAATTTGAATACTCATAATAAACCCAAGGAACTACTGGTCCAAATTGCCAAGCTTCCATATCAGCTTCAAACATTGGCTCACCTGTCATTTTATAACTTTCGCCCTGCACAAAATACAACAGTTTTTGCAATTTTAAATTGCTGACAGGCTTATTTTGCTCATATGAATATGAAATAATGTATTTCGCAATATCTTTTACATTATACATATTATCATCTCCCCCTATCTTTTTCAAAACGTGCTGTAAATTTAGCAAAAAGCAATAAAGATACAAAAATAAGACCCATGATCACTTTGCCACAAGTCTCTTCTTTCTGTACCCAAAGTATAACACATTATGTACGTTTTATTCAACAAAAACAATTAAAAATCATATATTTTATATTTCATTCCTGATAATTTGGCACGAGAAAAACGAGAAACAGTAAATTGCCAGCATGTTAAAAACGACGTTGCTATGCCGTTTCTCGTTGGTTTTGATTTCAATATACGTTTTTCAGCAACTTAAATCACACGAGAATCGTATGAAAGCTTTACTTGAAACTACTTGCAACTACTCGAAACAGCTTGCAACCTAAATTACAGCCCACATAATATGTTCCCGACATTAATGCCGGGAACATATTTACCGCATAAAGCTATCATCTCAACACCTTTAATTTAACTAAAATTTTAAAGGTGTTTATTACCACCTTGAAGTATACCCCCTGGTATCCACATGAATCCAATCACCATAATAACCAATCCCCAGCTGATCTTCAATGCCCCATGCTTTAGCTGCAGCAACAACGGTATCTGCCAAAGCAGTATCCGTATCGTCCTGCCCGGATATATGGATGTCGGCCGCACAGCCACGGGTGTGATAGCTGTTAGGCTCTCCACCAACAGCTAAGTTCACTTCTATCGTTCTAAAGCCACTTTTATAACCAGCATTAGTAGTATTAATAACCCAATTAGAATTCCAATCCCTCAGCATATCAAGCAACCGAAATAAGTTAGCAGTCTTTTCATCATTTGTACATAGTCGACCATTTTCGTCCCATGCATACTCATTCCTGCTACGTTGCAGACAATCCCACTCCGTTACGCTCCAATGTTTACTTACATACAAAGCCATATTAATCACACTCCATAAAAAAATTAGAAATCATAGTTTCTTTTTAACAAAAACAATCAATCCACTCATAGCTTCCACGCCAGCATCATTTAAGTTTTCAATAATACTAAGCAGCTCAGTTACAACAAGATATCCAATAACCGTCATAACTGCCCAAGTAGGTTTATCTAAAACTCTCATAACTACATCAACGACAGCTGCAGACAACGCACAAATTAAATAAACACCGATTTTCCCAAGGAAACGGTGTTTCATAACTTCACTTTTTATCTTTTTGGCAGCTCTGGCTTTTTTTATTCCTTTAATAGATTCTAGAATAGTCGGATTTTCAATACCACTATCTTTTAGATGCAGATAGGATATCGATACCCATTTTGTAAAACAATCAATAAATACTAAAAAAGCAAAGCTATAAAACAATATAGCGTGCTTATGCAAAATCATAGCCAACATTGCCGCTATTAAGGCTTTATATGACCAACCTTGTGCTAAAGTTTGAGCAGCTCCGATAGCCGCAAATTTAAAAGATTCCCAGTTCATTTTTGCCTCCTGCTATAAATTTCATAAAAAAAGCGCACTTTTAAAAGTGCGCTTTTAAATATAGAGCTCATTTCTTAAATTTACGTTTCCATGTATTATAATATTTTGCAATACCTAAATAAACGAACAAGCAATGCTTTTTATTTTGAATACTGAAATCCTTTCCTTTATCTGTTATTATGTCCCAAATATTACTTTTTATAAACTTTTCACAATAAACGATATCATCATTATTATAGTCATCAATTGACGCATTTCTTAAAATACCATAAGCATAATTTGCAGCAGAAGCAATACTTATATTATCTACAAGTTTTTTATACCTTTTATATCGTTCTACAAACATATCAAGCATTTTTATTTTTTCAGATGGACTTGCACTACCAGTTAAAGAATCTTGCCGTAACACATAATAATATAAAGGTTTTTTTATGTACACTATAGAGTTAAGGTCTAAAATTAAATCAGTAAGTAACAAATAATCCTCACCACAACCAACACTTTTTTCAAAAGAATATCTATGAAAAAAGGCTTTACGTATCGCTTTAGACCATAATTGAGATTCTATTTTATTATTACCAAATTCTTCCAAAAATGTTTCTTTGTCAATATTACCTTCAGTAAATGACACTGTTTTTAGCTTAAAATTTCCAGCATGGCCAGTCATATAATCAAAAAACACCATATCAGGATAATTATATTCCTCTATTGCTGCCAAAATATCTTTAACATAAGAATCCGCTAAATAGTCATCCGGGTCAGTAAAAATAATATATTCACCTTTTGCGATAGCCACCCCTGCATTCCTAGCCGTACTTACACCGCCATTTTCTTTGTGTATGACTTTTACAAACTTAGGATACTTCGCCTGATAGTCATCTATTATAGCGCCACAATTATCTCTACTACCATCGTCTACAAGGATAGCTTCAACGCCATCTATTAAATTTTTACTCAGTGATATTAAAAATTTATGAATATATTTTTCAACACCATAAACAGGAACAATTAAAGATAATTTTATAGTATCTATGATATTCACCTTTTCTATTTTATTCTTTATTAGCAAAATTCGACATCTTTTTATTATTTCCTGCTAATTTACTCAATATAGATTATATCCAATTCCTCTTTACTTTTTGCTGCTTTTATCTCTGCCTGTTTTTCCCAACCTTGCTGCTTACATTTCCCTCTGTGTAAACCTAAATCTACGTTCCACTTAATCAATTGTTCTACGCTTAAATAATATACGCTTTTATCTAATCTACCTTCTGGATAGCCACGCATT
>OGXZ01001845.1_pt1 | contig 11459 bp, 10 predicted proteins | sample 1576431 | NCBI WGS metagenome assembly OGXZ01 (sample SAMEA3541590, study PRJEB24748) | human gut metagenome | biome: human gut; feature: human-associated habitat; material: faeces | place: China | collected 2012
GTATGCGGTATTGGGGGGTGGAAAGCGGATTCGCGCCTTGCTTTGTTATGCAGCGGGTGAAATCACCGAGGCTAAAGCAGAGGTGCTCGATGCGGCAGCACTTGCACTTGAATGTATTCACGGTTACTCGTTGGTTCATGACGACATGCCTGCCATGGATAACGACACGTTGCGTCGCGGTAAACCCACGGTACATGTCGAGTTTGGTGAAGCCACGGCGTTGCTCGCAGGCGATGCGCTGCAATGCCAAGCGTTTGAGTCGCTCAGTACGCTCTCGGGCGACCCCTTGATTGGTTTTCGTTTGATGCAGACGCTCTCACGCGCTTCGGGTACGCAAGGCATGTGTGGTGGACAAGCGTTGGATTTAGCCATGGTGGGCACCAAACCCGGTGAAGCTGAGCTCTTAACGATGCAGGCGATGAAAACGGGGGCTCTCATTCGGGCAGCCGTGCTCTTGGGGGCCCAATCGGGGCACTGGGAGGCGCTTAGCGCCGTGGCTCGCCAGACGCTCATCACTTATGCCGATGCCATTGGTTTAGCGTTTCAGATTGTGGACGATATCCTGGATGTTACGGCGGATTCGAAGACGCTCGGCAAAACGCCAGGGAAGGATGAAAAAGAAGATAAACCCACATGGGTGTCGCTCTATGGTCTTGAAGGGGCACAAAAGCGGGCACAAGCGCTGTTGGATGAAGCCCTTGGCGCATTGGAGACGATTCGCTTCGAGCAAGGGCTCCCCTTCTCATCCCTACAACGTCTCAGGGAAATTGCCCACTACGTTATTGATCGCAATCACTAAAATACACCTTTAGTGACGCTGACTCCTCCCATTGGATAGCTAGTCAGAGGCTAGAGCTTGTGCGAAGATAATACTTTTACTACATGCCTATTGAAGAGACGAACCGTGACAGACTATTCCTTACTTGATAAGATCAATGATCCGGTCGATCTGCGTGCTTTAAACGAGCAAGAGCTGCCCACTTTAGCTCAAGAAATGCGGTCATTTTTGATCGAGTCGGTTGCGCAAACAGGGGGACATCTCTCGAGTTCGCTTGGCGCTGTCGAGTTAGCGATAGCCATCCACCGTGTTTTTAATACACCAACGGATCGCGTGATTTGGGACGTGGGGCACCAGGCTTATGCGCACAAAATTCTCACGGGTCGTCGCGATCGGATGAACACATTGCGTCAAAAAGGGGGATTGTCTGGATTCCCAAAACGTAACGAGTCCGAGTATGACGATTTTGGCGTGGGCCATTCTTCCACGTCCATTTCCGCTGCTTTAGGCATGGCCGTTGCGGCCAAGCTCGAAGGCCTGCATGATCGCTGGCATGTGGCGGTCATTGGTGACGGTGCGCTCACGGGCGGTATGGCCATGGAAGCGCTCAACGATGCCGGGTTTTATAAGTCGGGCGTCAAGTTATTGGTGATTCTCAACGATAACGACTGCTCCATTTCACCACCCGTTGGCGCGATTTCGGCGCATCTCGCTAAGATGGTCTCGACGCAAGCTTATATGAACTGTCGGGAGTTGTCGAAGAAAGTCTTGCGACCTGTGCCGGGCTTATGGAATATTGCCAAGCGTATGGAGCAGCAAGCCATTTCCTTTGTGAGTCCACCCTCGAGTTTATTTTCGAGCTTTGACATCAACTATTATGGCCCCGTGGATGGGCATGATGTGCTCGGGTTGGTGGAAATTCTCAATAATCTCAAACAACTCGATTGTCCAGCAGTACTGCACGTTGTGACGCAAAAGGGGCACGGTTACACCAAGGCTGAAGACAATCCCACGGCTTACCATGGCGTGGGTCACTTTGATCCTAAGGTCGGACTCTTGAAGTCGGTCTCGCCTACGACACCCACCTATACCCAAGTGTTTTCACGCTGGATTGAGGATAAAGCCAAAGTCGATCAGCGCCTTTACGCGATAACGCCTGCGATGCGTGAAGGGTCGGGGTTGGTGGAATTTGAAAAACAATTCCCTGATCGCTATCGCGACGTGGCGATTGCCGAACAACACGCTGTGACGTTCGCAGCGGGGCTTGCTTGCGAAGAGGTTCGCCCTGTGGTGGCCATCTATTCCACGTTCATGCAACGCGCGATGGACCAGATTATTCACGATGTGGCGCTGCAGAATTTACCCGTCCTCTTTGCCGTGGATCGTGGCGGATTGGTGGGCGCCGATGGGGCTACGCATCATGGTTTCTTCGATATTGCGATGTTGCGTAGCATTCCCAATATGACGGTGATGGCACCGTCGGACGAAAACGAGTGTCGTTTAATGCTCAATACGGGCTATGAATTGGGCACGCCAGCAGCCGTTCGTTATCCGCGTGGTAAAGGCCCTGGGGTCATCCCGACTGCGAGTCTTGATGAGACGATACCCGTAGGAAAAGCTCGAAAATTGCGTCACGGCTCTCGAGTCGCCCTTCTGGGGTTTGGTTCGATGGTTTCGCGCCTGCGCGAGGTGGCCGAGACGCTTGATGCATCGCTCTACGATATGCGCTTTGTCAAACCGATTGATAAAGACACCATTTTGGACGTTGCCCAACATTACGACTTGGTGGTTACCGCCGAAGAAGGGGTACTCGCAGGCGGTGCTGGAGCGGCCGTGCTCGAAGTCATTGCGGATGCTGGCTTGAGCGCGCCTGTGATGCGCTTTGGACTTCCTGATGAGTTTATTGAGCAAGGTACTCAAGAAGAGTTGCTGCGAGATGCCGGGCTTGACGCACCGCAGATGATCCAAGCGATCAATGAGCGACTGCATACGCTTAAAGCTTGATAGGGGTCGACCGTCTAAAAGAACGTGGGTGTCCGAGTGATGAGGAGCCCACGTTTTTTTTATTGTCGGCTCGTGGTTTTCCCGCCGGTGGCGATGAGAGCCCTGCTCTGAGACGAGGCAACCTTGGTACAATGGTCTAGAGAAAAGAGACAAGGCTCTGCTCTCTGTGCTTGCCATGGGCTCCATAGGGAGCGAGATGCCATTCTGCTCTTTGTCGATAACGAAACAATAGGAGCGGCTCGCGATAGCCGACACCACGACTATGACATCCATTCAAGAACGCGTTGCGTTAACTTCGTTGACCACATTCGGTTGTCCCTCTTTGGCAGAGCATTTTATTGAAGTGCACTCGCTCGAAGAGTTACGGGCAGCCGTTCATGAAGCACATGAAAATCACTGGAAAATTCATGTTTTAGGCGCAGGCGCCAATACCATCGCCCGCTCTTGGGTGGAGGGATTGGTCATTCGCGTAGCTTTGAAAGGAATCGATGTCACCCCCACGTCAGAGGGAGCGCTTCTCACCGTGGGCGCGGGTGAACTGTTTCAGACAGTGATCGATCGAATGCTCGCTTTAGGATTCAGTGGTCTAGAAAATCTGACTGCGATTCCAGGCACGGTTGGCGGAGCTGTGGTGCAAAACATCGGTGCTTACGGTGTGGAATTGGCCGAGCATTTGGTGAGTGTACGTGTCTACGACTGCCAGCGCGATGAAGAACTGGTGCTCACTGCGCAAGATTGTGATTTTGCCTATCGACACAGTGTGTTTAAAAAGCCCAAAGCGTCACAGTGGATCATTTTATCGGCCGTTCTTCGCGTTCAAAAAGCGTTTACTCCTGTGATCTCCTACAAGGACGTTGAGCAAAGTCTAGTTCGCGAAGGGTTAAGCGTTGAGACGTTAACCGCAACACGACTTTCGGAGCTCATTCGTGAGATCCGGGCTCGTAAACTGCCCAATCCACAGGTGATTGGTAATGCCGGGTCGTTTTTCATGAACCCGATTGTCAATAAAGTGCATTGGCGCCGCTTGTTGACGACGCATCCGAGTTTGGTCTCGTACAAATTGGGTGGTGCCCGAATGAAAATTGCCGCGGCTTGGCTGATTGAAGAGGCAGGTTTCAAAGGTTGGAGTGATGGCAAAGTAGGGGTGTACGATAAGCACGCCTTGATTTTGGTGAACAAGGGCGCCGCCACGGGTGAAGACGTGTTGCGCTTAGCCAAGACTATACAAGAACGGGTACAAGCACAATTTGGGGTGCAACTCAAGATGGAACCCGTCGTGTTGTAATGAGCTAACGACGAGGTTGCCCACAAAAGGTCCGCGATGGGCCTTTTGTACATTCTTTTTTGTGTATGAAATAGTGTGAGGAGATAGAGAAGCGTGCAGGCGTTAGAAATACGAACTTTAACGAGTGAAACTTTACCTCTCTTTGCTCAAGCGTTCTATGACGAGTGGGGCTACGAATGTCGGGGTGATGACGAATTGGCTCATCTAATATCTCGCTGGTATGCGGCTAAAGTTTCCCACTATGTGACGTTTTCTCAACTATTACTCAATGACGGCGAATTGATTGGTGCGACGCTAGGATCGATGGCGTCACAGCGCGTTGAAGTGACGCGTTGGCCGGAGCGCTTTAATTTGGATAACTTAGAAGAGAAGATTCGCAAGCATCCGGGTAGTGAGCCGGTTTGCTTTTTCTATCGTCACTTGTTCGAAGCCAACGAAAACATGCGAGCGGCCGCTGCACAACGAGGTCGGGTGTTCCCTGCCGAACTGCTCTTTTTGTGGGTGAGTTCTCGACATCGTGGGCACGGTTACTCAAAGCGGTTGTTGAACTGGGCCATGACGACCATGAAAGAGGCGGGCGCCACGTCGTTTTGTCTTTTCACCGATACCAATTGTGATGTGAGTTTTTATCAGCGCGCGCCTTGGGTGTTAGAAGGTGAGTCGCCTTGGCCTGATAAATATGGGATGGGTGGCGGAAAAGAGTTGATGTTTTCGCGCTCGTTGTAGTGGGATGAGTGCGCTGGCGCTTTGCGCTAAGCAAAAGCAAAGAGAAAAAAGAAACGCCGTTCTTAAAAAAGGACGGCGTTTTGTGCTCGGTATTTTTTCTCTTGTTAGCGCAAATTAGGCCATGGCCTTGATGCTAGCAGAGAGACGGCTCTTATGACGAGCCGCAGCGTTGGCGTGAAGAACGCCTTTGCCCTTCAACGTGTCGATCACGGATTCAGCCTGCTTGAAGGCTTCCTGAGCAGCCGCCTTGTCACCCGCGACGATCAACTTGCGAACAGCCTTGATCGCGGTGCGATACTGGCTACGCTGAGAAGCGAGGTGAGAGTTACGAGCAACGTTCTGACGAGCGCGTTTACGAGCTTGTTTGGTATTGGCCATTTTAAAAATTCCTTGCCTTTAAAAAATTTGAACAGTCGGCGTCGAGATAAGTTTTGGTAAGTCAACAAAAAGACACCAAAAACTTACCATCCATCCCGGTGTTCCCGATGGCCTGAGGATGCATCGGACGCCACCTGCCACAAACCACTAACAGAGCAACGTGTTGGGTTTGTCTTGGCAAAGCGGTTTGAGCTTGACACCAAAGACGTCGCAAATTCTAAGGGAGTGTCTTGACCGAAAGGATCAACACTACCGTGAGACCGAACGGAGGGATCCATTTCTTCGTGGCACAAGTCTCTCTCAGAAAGCCCTAGACTATAGCAAATTTCCACAACCAATGGAAGAAAAGGCGTTAAAATTTTTGCACCTTTTCCCTAAAACGACAGATCGTTTTCCACCTTACCGTTTTTCTAGAGTCTCATGTCTTTACTTAAATCAGCCGCAACCGTCTCGGGTTTGACGTTGGTGAGCCGTATTACGGGCGTCATTCGCGATATGCTCATCGCTCGCTATTTTGGTGCGAGTGCCGAAACGGACGCTTTTTATGCGGCGTTTCGACTGCCGAATATGTTGCGACGCTTATTTGCCGAAGGGGCATTTCAGCAGGCGTTTGTGCCGATGTTGGCGGAGGTCAAGGCCAAGGAAAACGACAGCGACTGTCAGCGGTTCATGAATCATGTGTTCACGATTCTGGCGCTCGCAGTATTCGCGGTAAGCGTCTTGGGTGTGCTCGTCGCTCCCCTTTTGGTGTGGGCGATTGCAGCAGGGTTGTCGTCTGATCCAGAAGCGTTTTCGCTAGCGGTGGGGCTCACGCGCTTTATGTTTCCCTATATTGCGTTTATGTCTTTGGTAGCGCTCGCAGCGGCCATTCTCAATACTTGGAAGCGGTTTTCCATCCCCGCCTTTACCCCTGTGCTACTCAATCTCAGTTTTATCACCTTTACGGTGCTGCTCGCCCCGCGATTAGAGCATCCCATTTGGGCGCTCGGGGTTGCGGTAATTGTGGGTGGGGTGTTGCAGCTCGCCGTGCAACTCATCGCGTTGCGTCGCATTGGTGTGCACCTACGTATGGTCTCACCACGCGCTGCGTTTGCTGATACGAACGTTCGTCGTGTGCTCAAACTCATGGTGCCAGCGCTTTTTGGTGTGGGCGTAGCGCAACTGTCGATTTTGATCAATACCAACATCGCTTCACACTTGGAACACGGTGCCGTGACGTGGCTCAATTATGCCGACCGCTTGATGGAGTTTCCTACAGCACTTTTAGGCGTAGCGCTGGGGACCGTGTTGTTGCCCGGCCTCTCGAGAGCGTTTGCTCAGAACGATCTGACACGCTATAACCAGTTACTCGATCGCGGTTTGCGTTTGGTGGTGCTCGTGGGTATTCCTGCAGCGGTGGGACTGGGATTAACCGCTCAAGCGCTGGTGGCGTTCTTATTTCAAGGCAGTCAATTTGGTCCGAGCGACGTGTACCAAACGTCGATGGCCGTGGTGGGTTATAGCGTCGGCCTTTTGGGCCTCATTGCGATCAAGATTGTGGCGCCAGCCTTTTATGCACGAAAAGACATTCGCACGCCAGTGAGAGTGGCTTTTTGGAGTTTGGTCGTGGTGCAGCTTGTCAACTTGGGTTCCGTTCCTCTTTTTGCCCAAGCTGGGTTAGCCCTCTCTGTCGGGTTAGGGAGTTTATTTAACGCTTCTCGCCTGTTATGGATTTTGCGTCAACGTGGGCACTACCAGACCGAAAGCGGATGGGGGCTCTATTTGTTGCGTATTCTGGTGGCGTCAGCCGTGATGGGCGGGGCGCTTTGGTATGGCCAGTTGGGCTGGGATTGGACCGCGATCAGTTGGACGACGCGTGCGGTGGGCGTGCTCGTGATGGTGCTCACAGCGATTCTGATCTATTTTGGCACCCTGTGGGTACTCGGCTGGCGCTGGCGCGAGTACCGAGCATGACGACATCCGTGAGCGTCATCACTCTCGTCCTGAGAGCTGCTTGGCGCTCATGGATGCTTGCGTTGGGTTGAGTTGAGTAGGCAGAATGGGCCACAACACAAAAAGCGTGATCGTCGTGGACTAATTGTCGAGACGATCGTCTTCATCGTTGCCTTCAGCATCGATACTCTCGATCTCATCACGGGTTAAAAACGGCATATCTTGGGGCCAACCGATCAACTCGTCTTCGGAGAGTTCGTTAAGCGCATTGGCGCCCAACTCGGCGGTGTTGACGGCATAGTTGAGCTTGGCGTATACGTGTACGAGTTGATTACGCAGTACGCTCTCAGCGTCTTCCCAATCACCGTTTTCCACGGTGTGTACCGCTTCACCGAGCGCTTCATACGCATCATTGAGTGTGGCGGCAAGCCAGTCTTTATCAATCGTCATGACCTTGTCCTTGAGTATTTAAGGTGATGAAAAAGTTTGCTCATTGTAGCGAAGCAAACTCACTCATGCTCAAAGAACTTTCGCTAGAATGCAGGTACTCAAGACGTCATGCAAACCGAAAGCCCGTGCGCGTTTCTCTACCGTGGCATCTTGTTGCTTTCTCTGCCTTGAAGTCATCATGATGAAAATCCCCCATTTTCTTCAACCTTTTATTCCCTCGCAAGACATGGCCTGGAATCGCTTAGCGGTCAGTTTTGGCATGTTTATTGTGGGTATTATTTTCGCAAGTTGGGCCTCCCGAATCCCTGATGTTAAAGCCATGTTGTCCATGACGGATGCGGAATTGGGCTTTACGCTTTTTGCGACCCCGATTGGTCAGATCCCGTCCATGGTGGTGACCCCGATGCTGGTGAAGCGTTTCGGGTCACGCATACTGATTGTGCTGGCAACGTTGGGGTATGCCACTATGCTGGTAGCCTTGGGGTTTGTAACGAGTAAAACCCAGCTCTTTTTGGTGTTGATCACCTTTGGGGTGTTCAACAACATGATGAGCATTTGCAATAACGCGCAAGCCGTTGCCGTTGAAAACCTGTATCGCCGCTCGATTATGGCGAAGTTCCACGGCTGTTGGTCCTTGGGTGGCGTCGTTGGTGGACTGCTCGGTGGCTTGATGGCCGGTTGGGACGTGGCACCAAAGTGGCACTTTATGGTGCTTTGGGTGATGGCGGTCCTCATCGCTTATTTTTGCTGGCATCACTTAATGAAAGTGGATCCGCAACCTCAGGTCGCGCATACCGGATTGACACGTCACCGTTGGGTGATGCCCGATGCATTGCTCATTGTGTTGGGCATTATTGGTTTTGGCTCGATGGCGGTCGAAGGTTCCATGTATGACTGGAACAGTGTTTACTTCGTTTCGGTCCTTCACGAAGAAGGTTTTGAAGCGCGTTTTGGGTATCTCGCTTGCATGATCTTCATGGTGTCGGCGCGCTTTATCGCAGACGGTTTTATCAATCGCTATGGGGAAGTCGTTGTTCTACGTGTTTCGTCGCTCTCGATGACCGTAGGATTGGCGATGCTTGTCTTTTTCCCCTCGCTGTGGCCGGCCATGATCGGTAGCGCCTTTGTGGGGTTTGGCATGGCTGCGGTGGTACCGATTTGTTTCTCCATGGCGGGTCGTAGTGCGCGGGTGAGCGCTTCCACCGCCATTTCCATGGTGACCGCTATCTCCTTCTTGGGCTTTTTGTTAGGACCACCCGTGATCGGGACGGTTTCCGAACACGTTGGGCTCCGTGGCGCTTTCGGACTGGTGATGGGGGCTCCTCTGATAGTACTAATTCTTTCGACGAGATTGCATAAATTGGCCCCAAAGAAAATAGGCTAAAAAGAGTCATTTCATTCTGACAGAGGGAAATATCCGCTCCACTTATTTTGGTGGAGCGATATTTGTCTTGGGTAAAAACCCTCATAAGCTATATCGCCTAGAGGTTCTCCTTTCCCAAAAAAGTGTGATTACAATGCATTTTGTGGATGGAAATTCTGCAATGTTTTCATCACCAGAACGACAAAAAAAGCCGTTCTACCGTAACAATCCAGTAACACATCAGGAAAAGGAACCTTCGGTATGTCTATCAAAACCATTGCAGCTGCTGTCGCAGCAACCGCTGTGCTTTTTAGCACGCCTATCACCGCAGAAACCCTCAAAGTGGGTAGCGAAACGGTTTATCCGCCATTTGAGTTTCTCGACTCCGCTTCAGGAAAATACGTTGGCTTTGACATCGATTTGCTCGATGCTGTCGCAAAACGTGCCGGTTTTGAACCGGAAATCTACTCCATGGGGTTAGACGGTCTCATCCCCGCCCTCATGTCAAAGTCCATTGACGTTGCTGTCTCAGCGCTTACCATCACGCCAGAACGCGCCGCTAAGGTTGATTTCACCAAGCCCTATTATGATGCCGGCTTGACGATTATGACCCGTGGTGACAATCCCGATAAGATTGAAGGCCCCAAACAATTGGAAGGCAAGTTGCTTTGTGCCGAAATCGGCTCAGCCGGTTCGGTCTACATGTCCAAGATCCCCGGGGTCAAGATTCGCACCTTCAACTCCGCAGCCGAAGCCTTTATGGAAATTTCCCAAGGTGGCTGCTACGCGATGGTCAATGATAAGCCGGTCAATGAATACTTCCTCAATCAAAAGAGCAGCTCGGGGATGAACCTCAAAGAAGTTCCCGTGGTTCTCTCGGAAGACCAATACGGATTCGCGATTCGAAAAGGCAATACGGCATTGCGTGATCGTTTGAATAAGGCTCTCGACGAAGTGAAAGCCGATGGGACGTATGACAAGATCTACGCCAAATGGTTCTCCACTGGTAAAAAGTAACCGATACACGTGGATTAACCGTTGATCGTTGAGTGCCGTCGATCGCCGTAAAGTCACCGAAATTCGTGATCCATTGCAGTTTGCTGTGATGGGCGTCGCAAAACTTCAAACGCAAAGAATCCTCAAAGGCCACAGCAGTTTCATCAGGGTTTTTTCTGCTGTGGCCTTTTTGTTGCCTGGCTTTTTGAGCTTTTTGATCTCGAGCACTCTGCCTGTAGGACGAGGATGATGGGAGGCCACCTGAATGGCGTCGTTCACGAAAATAAGAATGTCGACTTGATGGGTGTTCACGTCATTGAGAATGATGATTTATGTTTCAATAAAATCGCAGATAGTAGGATAAAACGCTGGTGCACAAAAAAACACTCACGCGCAACTCAAGTTCCGCCTCGCGTGAGTGTTTTGGGAGAGCGTTTGGTAGGGCGCTTACCAGGTGGGTCGCACGGCGCCATCAAAGGTTTTCTCGATAAACGCTTTCACCTCATCCGAGCGGTACGCCTCCACAAACGCTTTGACATTGGCGCTTTGCGCATTGTTGTCGCGTGAGGCAATCACAATCAGAGCATAGGGCGCTTTGAGCGACTCAAAGTAAAAGCCTTGTTTGGGCTTGAGCCCCGCGCTCAAGACGTAATTCATCGGAATCACGGCTACCGTAGCATCATCCAAACTGCGAGGCAATTGCGCCGCTTCAAGTTCGAGAATTTTAAGATGTTTGGGATTCTCGACAATATCGGCTACTGTTGCCTTGGAGTCAAGCCCTGGTTTGAGGGTGAGCAGTCCTGAGGCTTGTAAAAGAAGTAGCGCACGCCCTGCGTTGGAGGGATCGTTCGGGATTGCAAACGTGGCCCCATCGGGTACAGCGGCTAAGTCGTGAATTTGGTTGGAATAAAAGCCCATGGGTTGCACCACGGCGTCACTCACTTTCACGAGCTTGGTGCCTTGCTGGTGATTGAAGTTTTCCAAGAAGGGCACGTGTTGATAGACGTTGGCATCAAGCGAGCCATCCGCTAGGGCCTTGTCAGGAGAGAGGTAATCGGTAAATTCCACCACCTTCACGTCTAACCCCCGTTTTTTGGCCACTTCGGCAGCTGCGTTTACAATGGCCGCATGAGGACCGGCGGTCACGCCGACCTTAATGGCTTTGTCTTCTTTGTCAGCGCCGCAACCTGTTAAGAGTAGGGTACTCGCTAAAGCTGTAGCGAGAAGTGTTTGTACAAATGCGCGTTTTGTGAGTGCCATGTTTTTCACCTCATTGCTAATCGATGGTGTGGGTGGGAGCGCTCACTTGCGAGGAGCCTACCCACAAAATTTTCTTTGATGAAGAAAATTTTGCCTGCAATGGCGACAACAGCGGAGGTAATACCTCAACGTTTGATGGGCTGCTGTGAGGGAAGTTTGTGACGAGTAAAACGCCATAGCGTATTACCCCTAAGGAGATGTGCTCAAAGGGCGAAGAGAGCAAAGAAAAATGCGCCACTGAATGTGCTGCCATCCTCCCAATTAGTAATTTTAACATCTCCAAGTTT
>OGXZ01001846.1_pt1 | contig 11453 bp, 9 predicted proteins | sample 1576431 | NCBI WGS metagenome assembly OGXZ01 (sample SAMEA3541590, study PRJEB24748) | human gut metagenome | biome: human gut; feature: human-associated habitat; material: faeces | place: China | collected 2012
AAGTAAGGGTGAGCAGCGACAGTATCAGGGATCTGAAGGCACCATCAGGCAGTACAGTGCGTCGGCGCTGTCGGCAATGTCCAGCATGTAGGTGTCCGTCCAGTTCAGCAATTCCTTCTGCACGGTCATTACCGTGCGGCCGTCCGCATCGCTGACAAGGTAATTCCATTCCCACATATCGCCCTCGATGCTCCAGCCGCTGCAGTCCAGCGTAAACACGGGTTTGAAAAACGTGAATTCTTTTTTGATCTGTCCCACGCATTCGCCGCCCACGTAAAGCGCAAAACGCGGCAGGAAAGAGAACACCTCTTCTTTTACCGTGCCCAGCTCCGCGCCGTCCGGGCCGAAGATTTTCAGGCAGTGGCCCCAGCTCAGCACGCCCTTGACCTCGTAGACGGCGTCGCCCGCTTCGTTGTAGATATCATAGCTGTCGAACCATGAAAACATGCGTTGTTTGAACAAGAGCTTCATGCCGTATCCTCCGGTTTATGATTTTCAGGGCAGCGCATCCATCGAGGCGGTATTGTAGGCTTCTTCCGTGGAGTCCGCCGAGGCGCTCACTTTCCAGCCGTCGGCCCAGGTGAACGTGTACACACGGTATGCCGTGGCCGGCGTCTCCTCGTGGGATTCCCGGTCTGAATACGTGTATGTCAGCTTCACATAGCACGATACGCGCGCAGTGCCGTCCGCCGCGGTGCTCTTGATGGCGGCGGGATTGCACTCGGCGGTACCCATCACATACAGGTTGGCCTTGTGTGTGTCGGAGACAACGCCCTGTGCGAGCGCGGCTTTGTATTCCTCGGTGCAGCCGGAGATCAGCGCTGTGTCCTGATTGTTCAGCGCATCCAGATATGCGGCATAATGGGCGGTGAGCAGCGTGTTCAGCTCCCCGGCCGCGGGTACGCCGCCCTCTGTCACCGGGTTTTCAAACGCCAGTGCGGTGACCGTTTTGTCTGCGAACTGCACGGAGGCTGTCGTCACAGCGCCCCACGGAGCCGTATACTGCATACCGATGGTGCTGCCCACGGCCACCTGCGGCAGCGTGACAACGCCGTTCACAGGCCTTTGCTCCACAGCCGCGCCGTCCACGGTGATGACCGCGCCGTCGTTCACACAGCCGGACACCGTGATATCCGCGATGGGCAGGGCGCCGCTGAACACAGTGGGTTCGACGGAGGACAGCAGCGCAAGGTCCGTCGCGTTGCCCTCCACCGCCTGCCCGGCAGCGGTGGTGCCCGTCACCGTGCAGGTGTACAGGCCGGGGAACAGGTTCTGATACAAAATTCCGTCCGCCGTCTGTTCGCCTGTGCGGGGCACGCCGTCCAGCGAAAGACGCAGGTTCTGCACCGGGGAGCTGAGCAGCAGCCGCACGCTGTGGACGGTGAGAGAATAGCGGCTGTAGCCGAAGAACACCGATTCCTTTTCCACGCCCAGCGCGGGGAACGCCCCCTGTGCGCCGCCGTCTACCACCTGGTCCTCCAGCTGTCCGCGCAGCGCTTCACGCTGCGCCGCGTCTGTGTGCAAAATGTAATTGTATTCCGGCTTGTAGAAATGCTTTACTAACCGAAAGTTTCGGTACTCTTGATAGATCAAATTTGTTATCTCCCCAAGCTTTCGATATGGTTTCAGAAGCACCATCATTGAATTCAATTAGGGGATAATGGCTGAAAGCAATTAAAGTTTTGTGTAGGCGTTGGGCTTCAGAGGCTATCTTTTTTACCCAAGGCAATAAGAATGTTTTATATTGGAGAATATTATTATACCCATCACCTGATCCTTGAAATTCTTGCTTCCCGTTAAGGGCTGATTTAGGTTTATGGACGCTTCCGTCAATAGCAAGTAGCCAAATTCCAGGTATAGGTTCTACCAAATAACTGGCATCAATAGCCGATATGGAATCAGTTAATAAATACTGTCTACAATTTGTAGCACTTTGTTCTGCCGCTTTTGAATATGAATAATTGTCATATGAATATGTACTAAAGGGAGTTTCCCAATAAAGATATTGTTGCTGGGGGAAAAATCCAAATTGCTGATAGCATTCCAATTGTTTTTTATAACCAGCTCCTTTTAGTGTCGTGTCAACTTGAATGCATTGATTTTCCTTTTGATTTGATATTGATAGACTACTGCAAATTGTATGTTTTTCTCCATTACTTGTAAGAAAGTTTCTATCACAATTTTCATAATCTCGAGGCTGAGAGGGATCATGATTACCCGTGATAAAATAGAACGAAATTCCATATGTCTGCGTATATTTTTCCAGTATTTTTCGAACGGCATTCTGATTGATAAGTTGCCCGTTGTCTGTAAGATCACCAGGTATTACAATATGTTTGATTCCTTTTTGTGCAGCATCATCAAGTGCGGCGATAAAAGCAAAATAGTTTTCATTGAACAGACGAGTAGAATGTACTTGAGATTCCATTGTTCGTATTAAGTGCGGATGATTTACTACGTCTTGTATATGTGGATCTGCTATGAATGCAAGCTGAAATGGATAAATATCTACAGGTTTCTTTACCTGTTCGCAAGCAGTAAAAGAAAATAAATAAGCGGAAGCAATTAAGTATTTGTATAAGCTTAACATGATAGTTTCTTGAATATTTAATAATTGTATGTAAACATACGAACTGTTTCTGGAAACGACAAATTTTCATAACATATAGTTCTTTCTGTTTGTAATTCTGATGTGGTTTTCATTGATAAAATGAAATTATCAGGTTTAGTAATGATAGTTTTTCGTTTGTTTTAATCTTTTTCTTACGGTTTGTAATATTTCAATTGAAAAAAGTTAGGAATATATTTTGTCGTTTCGGAAAACAATGTAACTTTGCACCGTCAAAAAGTTAAAACGGAAAAAGACAAGTTAAATGGAACAGATTTTGCGTAACAGTCTATTGAATTCGTTGGGTATTATTATTATTCTACTCTGGCAACAGGATAGGAAGTGAGACGGTGCGTGATTCTGTAAGATAAAATAAAGATAAAGACCTTTCTCGCTTCCTTGTGAGAAAGGTCTTTTTGATTTGTATATAATTTAAAAAGAAAAAGAGATATGTCAGACAGATTATTTATTTTTGATACGACACTTCGTGATGGAGAACAAGTACCAGGTTGTCAGCTGAACACCGTTGAGAAAATTCAGGTGGCAAAAGCTCTGGAAGCGTTGGGTGTTGATATTATCGAGGCTGGATTCCCGGTTTCAAGCCCGGGTGATTTTAAGAGTGTGGTTGAAATCTCAAAGGCTGTTACGTGGCCAACTATTTGCGCTTTGACGCGTGCGGTTGAAAAAGATATAGACGTAGCTGCTGAAGCCTTAAAATTTGCCAAGCGTTCTCGGATTCATACAGGAATTGGAACTTCTGATCCACATATCAAATATAAATTTAATTCGACACGTGAAGAAATTATTGAAAGAGCTATTGCTGCCACAAAATATGCACGTAAGTTTGTGGATGATGTAGAGTTCTACTGCGAAGATGCCGGTCGTACAGAAAATGAATATCTGGCACGTGTGGTTGAAGCAGTTATCAAAGCCGGTGCAACTGTTGTAAATATTCCGGATACAACAGGCTACTGTTTACCTGATGAATATGGTGCTAAGATCAAATATTTGATGGAACACGTAGACGGCATTGAAAAGGCCATCATTTCTACTCACTGCCATAATGATTTGGGTATGGCTACAGCCAATACAGTTCAAGGCGTATTAAACGGTGCCCGTCAGGTGGAAGTAACTATTAATGGTATTGGTGAACGTGCCGGTAATACTTCTCTGGAAGAAATAGCGATGATTTTCAGAAGTCATAAGGAGTGTGGAATTTCTACAAATATCAACACGACTAAGATATATGGTATCAGCCGGATGGTATCGAGCTTAATGAACATGCCTATCCAGCCTAACAAGGCAATTGTCGGTAGAAATGCCTTTGCTCATTCTTCAGGAATTCACCAGGACGGTGTTTTGAAGAATGCACAAACGTATGAGATTATCGATCCGAAAGATGTTGGTATTGACGACAACGCTATTGTATTGACAGCACGTAGCGGACGTGCAGCTTTGAAACATCGTCTGCATGTATTAGGCATCGAAATTAATCAGGAAAAACTGGATCAGATTTATGAAGATTTCTTGAAGCTGGCTGATAAGAAGAAGGAAATTACGGATGATGATGTCCTGGTATTGGCCGGAGCCGATCGCTCGATGAATCATCATATCAAACTGGATTATTTGCAGGTAACAAGTGGTGTTGGCGTTCGTTCGGTTGCAAGCTTAGGTTTGAGCATTGCCGGTGAGAAGTTTGAAGCAGCTTCATCCGGAAACGGACCTGTAGATGCCGCCATCAAGGCCCTGAAACAGATCATACATCGCCAGATGGTGCTGAAGGAATTTACCATTCAGGCTATTAGTAAAGGAAGTGATGATGTGGGTAAAGTTCACATGCAGGTGGAATATGACGGACATGTATATTATGGCTTTGGTGCCAATACTGATATTATCGCAGCTTCTGTTGAAGCTTATATTGATGCAATTAATAAATTCGTAAAATAACAGAGCATGAATACGCTATTTGATAAAATCTGGGATGCCCACGTGGTTCAGCAAGTTGTTGATGGGCCAGTCCAATTGTATATTGACAGATTATATTGTCATGAAGTAACCAGTCCGCAAGCCTTTCAGGGACTTCGGGAACGTGGATTGTCTTGTTTCCGTCCGGATCATATCTTCTGTATGCCGGATCATAATACGCCGACTCACGACCAGGATAAACCGATTGAAGATCCGATTTCAAAGGCTCAGGTTGATACATTGGAGAAAAATGCCAAGGATTTTGGTTTGACCTATTTCGGCATGATGAATCCGAAGAACGGTATTATCCATGTAGTAGGTCCTGAACGTGGCTTGACTTTACCAGGCATGACAATTGTCTGTGGTGACTCTCATACTTCTACACATGGAGCCGTTGGTGCCGTTGCTTTCGGTATCGGTACGAGTGAAGTTGAAATGGTAATGGCTTCTCAGTGTATTTTGCAGTCACGCCCGAAAACAATGCGGATTACCATTGATGGAAAGTTAGGTAAAGGGGTTACAGCAAAGGATGTGGCTCTTTACATGATGTCGAAGATGACAACCAGTGGTGCTACGGGTTATTTTGTAGAATATGCAGGCGAAGCTATCCGCAGTCTGACTATGGAAGGACGACTGACTCTATGTAACCTGTCTATTGAGATGGGAGCTCGTGGCGGTATGATTGCTCCGGACGAAGTTACTTTTGCTTATCTGAAAGGTCGTGAATATGCACCGAAAGGAGAAGACTGGGATAAGGCTGTAGCTTATTGGAAGACATTGAAGAGTGATGATGACGCAGTCTTTGATAAAGAAGTTCATTTTGATGCTGCCGATATTGAGCCGATGATTACTTATGGAACGAATCCGGGTATGGGAATGGGCATTACACAGTCTATCCCGACAACCGAAGGAATGAGTGAAGTAGAAAAAGGTTCATTTGAGAAATCACTGCATTATATGGGATTCAAGCCGGGTGAAAAATTATTGGGTAAACCGGTAGATTATGTATTCTTAGGTGCTTGTACGAATGGGCGTATCGAAGATTTCCGTGCCTTTGCTTCTATCGTGAAAGGACGGAAAAAGGCTGAACATATTACGGCTTGGCTTGTACCGGGTTCGTGGATGGTAGACGCGCAGATTCGGGAAGAAGGTTTGGATAAGGTTTTGGCAGAGGCAGGCTTTGAGATCCGTCAGCCGGGTTGTTCGGCTTGTCTGGCTATGAATGACGACAAGATCCCGGCAGGTAAATATGCTGTTTCAACCAGTAACCGTAACTTCGAAGGTCGCCAAGGTCCGGGTTCTCGTACTTTGTTGGCTAGTCCGCTTACGGCGGCTGCAGCTGCAGTGACAGGGAAGATAACAGACCCCCGTACTTTGTTAGGCGAATAATCAATAGTAATCTTTTAGCTTATGAGAGATGCCGAAAAAACGATCGGTCTGCTGATAGACAAGCAGAAGGTTGCATTCATAGGATCGGTGGATTCGGATGGATTTCCGAATATGAAAGCCATGCTGGCTCCCCGTAAACGTGAGGGAATCCGCGTGTTTTATTTCACGACCAATACATCTTCCATGCGTGTAGCCCAGTACCGGCAGAACGACAAGGCTTGCATTTATTTTTGTGACAAGCGTTTCTTCCGAGGTGTGATGTTGAAAGGAACAATGGAAGTGCTGACCGATGTTGAACACAAGGCAATGATCTGGCAAGGCGGGGATACGATGTATTATCCGGGAGGTGTTGAAGATCCTGATTATTGTGTCTTAAAGTTTACGGCAACTTGTGGGCGTTATTACCATAATTTTTCTTCTGAAGATTTTAATATAGATAATTATGAAACAAAAATTTAATATAGTAACAAGTACATGTGTTCCACTTCCGTTGGAAAATGTGGATACCGATCAGATTATACCGGCGCGTTTCTTAAAGGCAACAACGCGTGAAGAGAAGTTTTTCGGCGATAACCTGTTTCGCGACTGGCGTTATAATCCGGATGGTTCGTTGAACACTCAGTTCGTCTTGAACGATCCTACTTATGGTGGTCAGATTCTGGTGGCAGGAAAGAACTTCGGTTCTGGTTCAAGTCGTGAACATGCGGCATGGGCCATTGCCGGTTATGGTTTCCGGGTTGTTGTTTCAAGCTTCTTCGCCGATATTCATAAAAATAATGAATTGAATAATTTCGTGCTTCCGGTCGTTGTAAGCGAGGAATTCTTGAAAGAATTGTTCGATTCCATTTATGCTAATCCTAAAATGGAGGTCGAAGTAAATCTTCCGGAACAGACAATAACCAATAAGGCGACAGGAAAATCTGAGCATTTTGAAATCAATGCCTATAAGAAGCATTGTTTGATGAATGGATTGGATGATGTGGATTTCCTGGTAGAAAATCGTGGAAAGGTAGAAGCCTTTGAACAGGCAAGAAAACATTAATCTGGAAAAGTTTTTTGTCCTTGTTTGAGGCAAGAGCATAAAGAGTTTTCTGCTCATCCTATTTTTCTTTTGGTAAGCAGATAAAGAATTCAATCTGATGTCAAATTCTTTAGTTCACGGCGTGAACTAAGTAATCCACGACGTGAACTACGTAATTCACGGTGTGAACTAAGTAATTCACGCCGTGAACTAAAGAATGGTTTGTGAATTCTATAAGTATATCTGTCCACATACATCTTTTTGATAGGTAGACGGTAAATGTTGGAACAGGCAGATCTGTTTCAGCGAAAGAAAAGAAAACAATTTTATCAGTATGAAGAATGAACATCCTCGTATAGAGATAATGGACACTACGTTGCGCGATGGAGAGCAGACCAGTGGCGTTTCGTTTGTGCCTCATGAGAAATTAATGATCGCCCGTTTGCTGCTTGAAGAGTTAAAAGTAGATCGGGTAGAAGTCGCTTCGGCTCGTGTGTCGGAAGGTGAGTTTGGAGCCGTTAAGATGATTTGCAATTGGGCTGCCCAGCGGGGGTTACTGCCAAGAGTGGAAGTATTGGGGTTTGTTGACAAGAATATATCGGTTGATTGGATCTATAATGCGGGGTGTCGGGTTATTAATTTGTTGTGTAAAGGCTCGGAAAAGCATTGCCGGTTCCAGTTGAAAAATACAGTGGAAGAGCATATTGCCAATATTACCCAGACTGTCATGTATGCTGCACAGAAAGGTTTAGATGCCAATGTATATCTTGAAGACTGGAGTAACGGAATGAAAGATTCGCCGGATTATGTGTTCCAGCTGATGGATGCCTTGACGAAATTACCGATCAAACGGTTTATGTTGCCGGATACATTGGGCATTCTGAATCCATTGCAAGTTATCGAGTATATGCGGAAGATGATGAAACGTTATCCTGACGTACATTTTGATTTTCATGCGCATAACGATTACGATTTAGCCGTGAGCAATGTATTAGCTGCTGTACTTAGCGGAGTAAAAGGTTTGCATACAACGATCAACGGTTTGGGCGAACGGGTACGGCTTCGTGTTTTTACAGTCTGGGAATCCCGGGCAGGCAAGGAATTTGCCGTGCGGGCCATACTTAATTACCATGTTGCGCCCGCACTGGTCACAGATCACATCCGTCACCTCGTCAGCAATCTTGACGCTCTCAAGCGTCTTCTCCGCTTCTTTAACCGCCTTGTCAAGATCCGGATAAAAGTTTTCGATAACGGTCTTCCAGCCGATCGTGCCGTCCCCGATGCTGTCGAGCAGGTACTCCATATTTGCCGTAAACTGCAAATCGACGATGGATGGGAACGCCTTCTTCATCATCCGGTTGACTACCTCGCCAAGCTCCGTCACATAGAGGTTCTTATTTTCCTTCGCTACATAGCGGCGCGCGATGATTGTCGTGATGGTCGGTGCATAGGTACTTGGCCGTCCGATGCCCTGCTCTTCCAGCGCCTTGACGAGCGACGCCTCTGTATAATGTGCCGGTGGTTGTGTAAAATGCTGTGCCGGTTCTAACTGGTTTAAATCCAGCTTCATGCCTGCTTCCAGGGACTCGTTCAGAACGCCGTCGGTCTCCTTATCCTCGTCCTGTGAATAGACGGACATGAAGCCGTCAAATTTGATTTTGGACGCCGACAGGGTGAAAAGCTCCTCTCCGGCTGCTACCTTGACGGAGGTTGTCTCGTAAACCGCCGGGCGCATCCGGCTCGCCGTGAAGCGCTTCCAGATAAGCTGGTACAGACGGAACTGGTCTCTGGAAAGCTGTTCTTTTACCTGTACCGGCGTCAGTGTAATGTCGGTCGGACGGATCGCCTCGTGTGCGTCCTGGATCTTGGCGTCTGATTTTGCCGCCGCCGGCGCCTCGGACACGTAACTTGCCCCAAACTGGTCGCCGATATAACTTCTCGCCGCCTCATCTGCCTCTGCCGCGATGCGGGTGGAATCGGTACGCAGGTAGGTGATCAGACCGATTGTGCCGCGTCCCTTGATATCCACGCCCTCATAGAGCTGCTGGGCAAGGCGCATCGTCTTCTGCGTTGAGAAATTCAGCGTCTTGGATGCCTCCTGCTGCAGCGTACTGGTCGTAAACGGGATCGGCGCCTTCTTCACGCGCTCGCCCAGCTTCACATCTCGCACTTCGTACTCACAGCCCTCCAGACGCTTCATAAGCGCCTCCACTTCCTCTTTGCTGTGAATTGCCTTCCTGCCGTCCTTATCGCCGTAATAATGGGCGGTCAGCTTCTTTCTGGAGCCATGTACGTGGAGCTTTGCATCCAGCGTCCAGTATTCTTCCGGTATAAACGCATTGATCTCTTCCTCACGGTCGCAGATCATACGCAGCGCGACCGACTGCACACGACCGGCGCTGAGTCCTCTCTTGACCTTCGCCCAGAGAAGCGGGCTGATGAGGTAACCCACCATACGGTCGAGCATACGTCTCGCCTGCTGTGCATCCACCAGATTTTCATCGATGGCACGCGGCTCTTTTAAAGATGCCTTGACGGCGTTTTTTGTAATCTCATTGAAACTGATACGGTAAACCTTTTTATCTTTCTGTTCATCCAGCTTTAATGCTTTCATCAGGTGCCAGGAGATCGCCTCTCCCTCGCGGTCCGGGTCAGTTGCGAGATAAATCTTATCTGCTTTTTTAACCTCTTTCCGCAGACGCGCCAACACATCGCCCTTTCCCCGGATGGTGATATACTTCGGCTCATATCCATGCTCTACGTCCACTCCCAGCGTACTCTTAGGGAGGTCGCGCACATGACCGCCGGAGGCGTCCACCTCATAGTTGGAACCCAAAAATTTTTTAATTGTCTTGACTTTCGCCGGAGACTCTACAATAACCAGATTTTTTGCCATAACAGACCTCTATACAATCTTCCTAACGTAATATTGATTCATTGGCTGCAGGATCAATCCCTGCATTTCCAGATTCAAAAGCGCAGTCATGCATTCCCCTGCTGTCACCCCACAGCTTTTCATGACCGCTTCCAGATGTTTCGGTTGTGAATCTAGGCAACTATACACCATTTTTTCCGACTTGGCAAGTGCATTTACTGATTTTATTGTTTTTTTACAAGAATTTTTACATTTTATATGGAAGAAATCCAACACATCCTCCGGTTTCGTCACGATCCCCGCTCCCTGTGCAATCAGCCGGTTGCAGCCCTCACTGAGCGGATCGATGCGCCGTCCCGGCAGCGCAAATACCTCTTTTCCCTGTTCCAGCGCCAGATCCGCCGTAATCAGGGAGCCGCTTCTTTTTCGTGCTTCCACGACCAGCACCAGGTCGGAAAGTCCGCTGATGATCCGGTTCCGGATTGGAAAATGGGATGCCGTCGGCGGTACACCCGGTCCATATTCTGACAATATGCCGCCTTGTTCACGGATGCGCGCATGCAGCCGGATGCCGGATGGCGGATAACAGGTGTCAATCCCACAGCCCATCACGGCATACGTCAGTCCGCCGCCATCCATCGCGCCCGCATGCCCCGCCTGATCGATCCCCAGCGCCATGCCGCTCACTACCTGCACGCCATTTTCTGCCAGAATCCGGCCGAAATACTCTGCCTCCTGTCGTCCATATGGCGTACAGCTGCGCGCCCCGATGACTGCCGCGGATGGTTTTGCATCTTCTGGAAGCGTTCCACGCACAAACAGCCACATCGGTTTATCATAGATATGCATCAGGCGCTTCGGATATGCCGCCTCACCGCACAGAATGAAACGTACCCCCTGTTCCTCCAGCCTATCGTATTCTTCCACGCGCTGTTTGAAGAGCAGAACCGCTTCCTCCAGCCCCTTTTTCACAGCTTTTCCGAGAAAGGAACATATAAACGGATCCAGTTTCTTCCTATTATATAAAACCCGCTCATAGATTCCCTCAAAACTGCCGCACGATTCATATAATTTAGCCGCCGTCACCGCGCCGATTCCATCCACTCTCGATAACCAGTAGGCATGGATGCGCTCACGGTCGGAATACTGCATATTTTCTGTCAGAAGCACTTTTTTATGCGGCGGTTCCTGTGTTTTTCCATATAGTTCCTGCATAGAAAGCTGAGCATTCTGTACATTGCTCTCTTCTTTTCCTATTTCCATATCTTTCCCCCTATATATGTCAGGTCGGCTGCCTTTTACCTTCAAGAATGCCTTGGCATTCTTGCTGCGAGATGCGCGTCATGCAAAGCATGACATACTTCTTTTGCGCATCTCTGCAATCCTGCCGGAGGCTATATCAGATGGGGGATTGACTCCCACCACTGATACTGATTTGTTGCTCGCCACCTACAGAGGTGGGAGTCATCTCACATCTGATATATTTATTCTTCTCGACTATTATACTGGTAATATGCGGAACAGGCTCCTTCGTTCGACACCATGCATGCCCCGATCGGATGAAGTGGTGTGCATCCTTTTCCAAATACTTTACA
>OGXZ01001847.1_pt1 | contig 11450 bp, 6 predicted proteins | sample 1576431 | NCBI WGS metagenome assembly OGXZ01 (sample SAMEA3541590, study PRJEB24748) | human gut metagenome | biome: human gut; feature: human-associated habitat; material: faeces | place: China | collected 2012
TCGGGACAGCAAAGCCCAGGACAGGTAGCTGATGGTCTTCAGCTCTTCCATGATCTCGGGCGTCTTCTCTATGCATGCGTGGCGCGTGAAGCTCGTTGCGGCGTGGCGTGCGCTCAGGCTGATGTGCCGTATGTCTATTCCGCTTTCCACCATGAGCTGCGTCATGAAACGGCTCTTCTCGCACGGGGTGCCCGCGTCCTTTACCGTTGACGAAATAATGGTCACGTCGGCAGAGCGTTGCAGCAGACGGTAGAAATAGTAGGCATAGATGGCCACCTTGTGGTCAACGGTCGTGAGGTCGTAAGCCTTGCGTATGGAGTAGGGAATGAAGGAAGCGTCGTTCACACCCTTCGGCATGTTGCCCTCGTTGCAGGAGAGAATGAGCAGGTGCTCAAAGTCGAGGTTACGGGTCTCGAGCACACACATGACCTGTATTCCCTCTATCGGTTCGCCGTGGAACGGAATGGAGGTGCCGCCTATGAGCTGGGCAAAGAGGCGCTCAAGGGTTGAGAGGTCGGCTTGCAGGTCGCCGCTGTCGATAAGCTCCAACAGTCGGCTCACAAGCGTGTACATCCTGAACACGCTCTCCGTGAAGAGCGCATCGTCTGACGCACATTGTGTGCCCACATGCTTCAGCACCTTCTGCAGCCAGGCAAAGAGGTTGCGGTCTGCTTCGGCTTGGCTGCACGGCGCGGGGGCGAGATCGGCAAAGATGAGAGCCGTGCCCTCGTCCACGGCAAGCTGCTGTCGGGAGGGATAATAGGTGCGTGCCTCAGCATCGGAGGTGAGGCGCTTTATGAGCTCTGGCGCCAAGGGCGACATTATGGTGCTGAAGGGGTGGCGCAAGACGCGAAGGGCGGCGTGCAGGCTGTATTTGTCGCTACCCGCCTTGTGGCCGTTGGTCTGCAGGTCTATGAGCATGCTCATGAGCGAGGCCACCGATGTCTGTTGCAGGGGGAAACCTGTTGTTATGTTGGCTTTCTCCACCTCGTCGGGCAGGGCGTGCATGACGGTTTGCAGAATGTTCTCGTCGCACATCACCACGGCTGTTGAGCTGCCGGCCTCTATGCGCCCTTTGCCCTCTTGGGTTAGCCAACTGCTCATGTAGGTGGCCTGTACCGTGTCTGTGGAGGCTTCGGCAAAGGTTATGTGTGGCTTGCGCTTGAGGTTGCTGTAGAGGGCGGCGCGGCTGGTTCCGTTCTCTTCAAGGGCGTTGGGAAAATGCTCCAGATACTGGGCTATGAAATGGCCCGCCTCGTTGTCGGGCTGTCCCTTGCGCGGCATGTAATAGGTGTCATAGTCCCAATAGAACAGGGCCTTGCCAGCCTTCTTCAGCTTGCTGAAGAGCTGCTGTTCCACCTTCTGAAGCATGTTGAAGCCTATGAAGACGTAGGTGTCGAACTCGTTGAACGTCGCGGTTTCCGCGTTGGAGACCACGTCGCGGTAGAGGGCACCCTCATAGGCGAGGTGCTGCTCTTTCAGCCGTTGGTTGAACCGTGTGTAGATGCTGCCTATGTGTTGCCACAGGTTGACAAACCGCTTCTTCAGTTCGCTCTCGCCTGAAGCGCTTTGCCACGCGTTTTCTTGGGCGAAGCTTGCAAAGAACCTTTTCAGGATGGCTTGCTTCTCTTCGTCAAGATAGGTGAGGTCTCGCTCAATCTCGGCAATGTCGGCCACGTTACGGAACACCTTGTCGGCATCGGCAAGGTTCTTGTCGACATCGTCAAAGTCGGACAGCATCAGTTGGCCCCAACTGTAGAAATGGTCTATCGTCTCCTTCGACTTGGTACACTCCACATAGGTCTTGTGAAGGTCGCACACAAGCTTTATGGGGTCTGCCACGGTCAGCAACGAGTGGCGGCGGAAGAGGTCGCTGATGGTCATGTAAGCAGGAGTCCACATGGGCTCTCCTCCCGTCATCTCAAAGAAATGACGGTTCAGAAACAAAGAGGCACGCTTGTTTGGAAACACCACGGCCACGCGCGACATGTTTTTATCGAATCGGCTGAGCAGGTCGGCGGCGACAAGCTCAAGGAATGTTTTGCTCATATATTTTTCTCCTTCTTTCTTTTTTCTCCTTCTTTCTTCTTCGTCTTTGTCTTCTTTCTTCGTCTCCTTCTCTTTTTTAAAAGGAGGGTTCTGCAAATTAAGACCTTAACATTTAACAACTCTGTTGGGATAGACGTACCACAGGTAGCCTTCCACATCGTTGTGTCCCATCTGTTTGAGCATGGCCATGTAGAGGCCCACTTGCTGCTTGTGCTCGTCGGTAGGAGAGGCAAATTTGAAGTCGACAACCACGAAGCGGCCGTTGCGTTCCATCACACGGTCCGGACGATACTCCTTCATCTTGTTCGGGTCGTTGGGGTCGCGTGTGAGGATAGTGCACTCGTTGTACAGACGCCACCCCGGGGCGAACCAATCGGCTGCCTGTCTGCAAGCCAGACGGCTCGACATGAGTGAGGTTATTGCCTCGGGGGTTATGGGCGCATCGGCAAGCAAGCCGCGCTCCACATAGCTCTTCATGACCTTTGGCAGGTCGTCGGCTGTACGCATCTCCGAGAAGATGCCGTGCATGATGTTGCCCTTCTTTATGTAAGAAATCTGTTGCTCCTCGTCCTCGCCCTTTACAAACTCTCGGCTGTCGTTGCTCTGACGGAACGTGGCCTTGCTGGGGTAGGTGTTGAAGTCGAGGTCTATGCGCTCCTTCTCGGCAAGAAACACGTTGGCTTGCTTAGGCTTGGCTGCAGAAAGGCGTGACAGCTCTTCTCCTGCCTCTTTCTTCTCTCCCTTCTTTCCTTTTTCTTCTTTTTTGGCTATTGTGCCGTAAGCGAAGCGTACCTCGTCGTCGGGACCTTCGGCTCCCTCAAACTCGGCTCCTTCAAGGTCGGCAGCTATGAGGGGCAGACATTGCTCCAAAAGGTTTGACCGATACTGTTGGTCGGCTCGTCGTCCATAGACAAAAAGGTTCTTGCCTGCACGGGTGAAGGCCACATAGAGCATGTTGAGGTTGTCGATAATGTTTTCGAACGATTCTTCCAGACAGTCGTGCTCAAAACATGTGCCGGCCATTCTGCTCACAATGTTGCTCACAGCCACCAACGGCAGCTCGTTGAAGGGAGCCGTGCGCGGCTGGCACCAGATGAGACCAGGGAGCGTCATCTTCCAGTCGCAGAACGGAATGATGACGTTGTCATATTCCAGACCCTTGCTCTTGTGTATGCTCAGCAACTGTATGCCGTCGGCATCGTCGGTCTGTATGGTCAGGTCGCAATAGCTGTTGTCCCATTGTTCAAGGAACCCCTCTATGTCGGACGGGTTGTCTATGGCAAACTTGTTTATGACATCGAAGAAGGCGCACACAAACGCGCTCTGACCCTCTATCTCGTCGAGCTTGTAAAGCCGTTGCAGATGCTCGGCAAGCTCAAAGAGCGGAAGGGCTGACAGGTCGGTATCGCCAAAGAGCAGCCTGTCCGCAATTTGGCTTGCGGCGGCGCTGGTTATGGCGAAACTCTTGCAGTCCTGTTCCCTTGTCTCGACATATTTTTTATAGAAGCATGCCACGTTGGCCTGCATGATCTCGTCGGTGGGGTGGAGGAGCAGACGCAAAGACCAGATAATGGCGTTCACGGCTATGCTGCTGTCCAAACGGTAAGCCTCGCCCGAGACCACAGGCACCTCAGGCAGGTGGTCAGACAGGTAGCGGGCTATGGTGCGCACATCCTCGTTGCGGCGCATGAGCACGGCGATGTCGCGAGGACGCACATGCTCGTTGAGCAGCCGCGAGATGGTTGCCGTGACGCGCTCCATCATGAGCGTTGTCGTGTCGGTCTCGTCGTCGGCTTGTCGCGGCAACAGTTGCACCTCTATTCGTCCCACCTTAGGCCGCGGACGGTTGGCGGGTATGAGCTGCACCACGTCCGAGTAGGCTTTCTCAAGCTGCGCAGCCATCATGTCAGACCCCGCATCGGCAATGCGTTGGCGCTCAAGCATGGCAGCATGTGTGAAGAATGAGTTGTTAAAATCTATAATGTTGCGCTCCGAGCGATAGTTGGTTTTCAGACTGTCCTCATGAGGTGTGTAAGGCGTGTCCTTAAACTGGACGTCTATGTTGTTGAGCAAGCGCCAGTCGCCTTCGCGCCATCTGTAGATGCTCTGCTTCACGTCGCCCACGATGAGATTTGTGCCGCTGTCCTCATGACTAAGACACTCGAGCAGCAAGACCTTGAAGTTGGCCCATTGAATGGTACTCGTGTCCTGAAACTCGTCTATCATGATGTGGTTGATCTGCGTGCCTATCTTCTCATAGATGAACGGCGTGTCATCTTGTCCTATGAGCCGATGGAGCATATATTGGGTGTCGCTAAGCAAGAAGCGGTTGTGCTGAATGTTGTCCTCGCGCACGGCTTGTGCTATGCTTCCGAGCAGACGCAGCTGGTGCATGTGTGCCAACACCTCTTGCGAGGCCTGATAGTTGTTCCACTCGCGTCGGCGCGTGCTCTCGGCCTTTTCAAGCAGGGGCGTGAGCTTGTCGTGAGCGAGAGTTTTCAGCAACGGACCGTTTGGCCCCTTAAGGGCCGTCTTTGTGAGCCATGCGTCGGGGTCGGCGAGAGCCTTACGGTAGGTTGAGAGCAACTCGCCCGTCTTCTTGTCGTTGAAAGCCGACGGGCCGTAGTCGCCGCGTTGTAGCTTTATAAAGAACGAGGCGGCTCCACGGCTCTTGCTTGCAAGGTCGTCTACGGTGAAGCCCGCGTTGTCGAGGGCGGCAAAAAACTCGTCTGCCACATCCTTCATGTGTTGTTCTGCGTTCTTTGCCAAGGTGCGCAGGGTGGAGGTGTAACGCTCAAAAAACGTTGCTTCGCCGATGGTCGTTTCCAACGTGTCGCTATGCTCCTTGTAGAAGTCTTTGAAGATGTTGCGTCCAAAATCTTTGATGTGTCTTATGACGTTCCAGTTTTTGTCGTCGTTTATCGTGTCCGTGATATATTGCATGATCCACACCAGCAGCTCGTCCGTGGGGCGCAGGTTCTCGATCATCCTGTCCACGGCCTGCTGCTCTATCTGCGTGTCGCCCAGCTCTATGCGCATGTTGGCTGTGAGGTCAAGCTCGCGCGCGAGGTTGCGAAGCACAATCTGGAAGAACGTGTCGATGGTCACCACGCGAAAATGGTTGTAATGGTGTACGAGGAGCGTGAGCGCCTGTCCGGCTCTCTCTGCCACGATGGAGGGTGTGAGGCCGAGATCCTGGCTTATCTTCGAGGTGTAGTCGGCCGAGTCGGCAAGCTGCTTCCACATGCCGTAGAGCTTTGTCAGGATACGACTCTTCATCTCGTCTGTGGCCTTGTTTGTGAAGGTCACGGCGAGAATGTTGCGGTAGCTCATCGGGTTGTTGATGAGCATTTTTATATATTCTATGGTGAGCGTGAAGGTCTTGCCGCTTCCTGCGCTCGCTTTATAAACTGTCAGCATGTGGTGTAGTAAAAGAAAATAATGTTGTTTAAGATGGTTGACGTTTTTGATGTTGCGGGAAAATGCCCTTTATCTTGACGCCTTGAACGCCGCCAAGTTTACATAACGGCGTTTCATCAGTCGGCGGTAGATGTTGCGCATCCACAGGCGATGTGTGGCTATGAACACAAGGCCTATGACCATTATAATAATGTAGGCGATGTCTTTTGAGAACATGGCGCTCGTCATGGAGATCGTGATCATGGGCAGACCGAAGCTCACGACCTGTGCCAAGAGCTGCGCATAGCTGTTTTCCATGCCTGCCTTGCTTGTGAACTTGGTGTTGAGCGGAACCGTCTGCTTGTTGTAGACTGCCAGCTGGAAGAGCACGAAATATTGAAATCCTGCCGTGAACGAGGCCATGCTGACAAGCATGAGAATTGACCATTTGCCCACCATGACCAAGGGGAGCATGAGCAAGAAGGGTATGATGAGCAGCAGGCAATAGACATAATATTTTGCTTTCAAGAGCGACAGAATGTTTTCGCGGCGCACCATAAGACAGTCTATATAGTTGCCCTCATAGCTCATGATGCGGGTTATCATCATCTCTCCATAGACAACAAAATTGTAGACGCACCAGAAGATGGTCATTCCTGCCGAATCGTAAACGTCGGTTGTGCAGACCACAATTGTGAGCAGAACGACGATGGCTGTTGCAAACCAGAAGAGTTTGCGCGGATTCTTGTTGCGCGACATGAGACGAAGCTCAAGTTTTATGTATTGCCCGATGTCGCCATATTTGTTCAGAAAAGCAAAGCTCTTTGCTGACCGCACCTCTTTGGTCTTTTCGACGGTTTGCACCTCTTTCATGACGTGCTGTTGCTGCGTGGCTATGTTAGCCTTTATGAGCAACGCCAGGAGGGCTGCGGCAAACAGCAGGGGTAGGGGGTTGCCAGCAGCAATCTGCTCGCCAGGCATGGTGACGGCCTGCAAGAACAGATCACCGGCAGCCCCGTCGAGCAGCACCATCGGCACGAGCAGCAAGACGTAGAAAGCCACGGGCAGAAGCCACCACAACATGGAGTCGTTGATGAGCGTGCGCACGATGGCGTACCATTGGCTGTTGGCCATTGCCAGCAACCAGCAATAGACGATGAGCAGAAACGACGGCCAAAGACCGTAACTGAACACTACCGACATGAGGCAGAACGGCACAACCATGATAAGCCACACGGCGTTGCCCCAGCTCACAACCGATGTGGCAACAAAATGGTTAACACATGTGTTGCGTGGCAACGGCAGCAGAAGATAAGGTTTCACCATCTGCGACGGGGTCTGCTGCACGGTGAAGCGCAAGAAGAAGTCGAGGGCAAAAATGAACGGCAAGCACATGCACAAGATCTCGGGTGAGGTGTACCTGCCGCCGTCGTTGGCTATGAGAGCAAGCATTACAGCCGCTCCAAGCAGATACACTATCACGAACGACGACATGAGCGTTATGACCACCTTTGCCGCCTTGTTGCCCGCGTTTGACAAGCTGCGCTTCTCCGCCAACTGTCTGTGGCGGCGCAACAGCTTAAAGAGTTGCCATGTGTTCATTCTTTTTCGTTTTGTTTTCTTGTCTTCTTGTTCCTTTATTTCCTTGTTGCTTGTTGTCTAACCTCTTGTTGGCTCTTCTTGTGCAACCCATTTTTAGCTACCTCTTGAGAGCTTTTTCTTGTGCAAATCTTTGGGTCGGTTTCCCTTTGAGAGCGTCCCTTTATCTAAGGTCAATAACCTCAGCCTGTGGGAAGTCTTTCTGGTTGAACGTGAACAGGCTGTTGGGTTGGTTCTTTGCCTTGAAGTTGCTTACCGTGATGGTGCTCCATGTGCTGTTTTGGCGCATCTTTATGCGTGATGGCACATAGCTCTTTTTGTTGATGCTTATGTAGAGCTCCTGCACGGTACGTTTCTTGTTTTGTGCTGTCAGATGAACCTCATAGCTCTGCGCGTTTTGTGTGAGCGTCATGTTGTAGCCCGTCTTATAGAGGTTTATGAAGGTGTAGGGGTTCATGGACATCTGTTGCGCCTGGGTGGGCGTTGTGACGTTAACCTCTTGTGTCTTCTTCATGTAGGTCCATTGTGTCTTGCCGTTGAACCATACGGTAGCCAGAGGCGTGTGCGCGTTAAACTTGTTTCCCTTTATGGCTATTGATCCCGATGTTGTTCCAAGTTTAGCGTTGGAGAAGGTGAAGTTGGCGCTTGCACCTCCCTTGTGACCAATCACTTGTGCCGTCTTGTTGAGCACGTCCATAGCCTGTTTGTTTGTCTGTGCTGATGTGCACACGGCAACGGCCAGCAGGCAAGCCATAAACAAATATCTTAATGTTTTCATAATTAGTCGTTCCAAATCTTAATACTCAATTCCTTTTTTACCCTTTTACCTTTTTACCTTTTTACCTTTATCACAGCATTCCCTTCGTCGAAGGCAGCTCATAATGGTAGATGTCTCGTTTTACCGCCATCTTGATGCTCTTGGCGAGAGCCTTGAAAATGCCCTCAATCTTATGGTGCTCGTTTGTTCCCGACGCCTTGATGGCGAGGTTCATCTGCGCCGCGTCGCTAAGACTCTTGAAGAAGTGCATGAACATCTCCGTCGGTACGTCGCCTATGCGCTCGCGTCTAAACTCCGTGTCCCATTGCAGCCATGCGCGTCCGCCAAAGTCGAGAGCCACCTGGCACAAGCAGTCGTCCATGGGCAGACAATAGCCGTAGCGTTCGATGCCGCGTTTGTTGCCAAGCGCTTTGAGAAGACACTTGCCAAGCACAATCGCCGTGTCTTCGATGGTGTGGTGCTCGTCAACATTCAGGTCGCCCTTGGTGTGGATCGTAAGGTCGCACATGCCGTGGCGTCCGATCTGCTCAAGCATGTGGTCAAAGAATCCGAGCCCCGTGCTTATGTCACACTTGCCTGTGCCGTCGAGGTTCAGCTTCACGAACACGTCGGTCTCCTTTGTTGTGCGACGCATCTCTATCGTGCGTTCGCCAGCGAAGAGCAGCTCCGCAATCTTGTCCCAAGTCAGCCCGTCGCGTCCTAAGACCAGCGCCTTGCAGCCGAGGTTTGTCGCCAGCTGCGCGTCGGTCTCGCGGTCGCCGATGACGTAGCTGTTGGCGAGGTCATAAGCGGGGTTGTCAATATAGCTTGTGAGCATGCCTGTGCCGGGCTTGCGCATGGGCGAGTGGTCTTCAGGAAAATGGCGGTCTATGAGCTGTTCGTCAAACTCTATGCCTTCGCCCTTGAGCGTCTGCAAGATAAAGTTGTGAACGGGCCAGAACGTGTCTTCCGGGAACGAACTGGTGCCCAGGCCGTCCTGGTTGCTCACCATGACGAGCTTGAAGTCGAGATGGCGTGCTATGAACGCGAGGTTGCCGATCATGCCGTCCACAAATTTCAGCTTCTCAAAAGCGTCGATCTGCTCGTCGGCAGGTTCCTCTATCAGCGTGCCGTCACGGTCGATGAAGAGCACACGTTGCTGCTTGGTTGAGATGTTATCCATAGTTGTCAATCTTTTTTGTTTTCTGTATTGTTTTATGCGATTAAATTTGAACACCCACTTATAGCCTTGGCTCTTCAAAGCTTAGCCTCTTGTCCGTTGTCCGAAGTAGCCTGTCGTGTGTTCAGTCTTGTGTCAACCGTTCCACAAGCGTAGAGGGCTGTAAGGAAGAACCAGACGGCGCTATATTGTGCCACAAAACACATGGCGGTTTGTGCCACAAAATAGAGCGTGCTGAAGCTGCCTGGCAGAGCCGATGCGTCGCCCAGCATCATTCCCTCGGCGTTGGCGTGGTTTGCCATCAAGAGCACGATCATGGGTACCGACATTACGCACACTATAATAACCACGATGAGCGTCAGAATTAACGACGTGCCCAAGAGAAAGCCGTAACGACGCGCTCCCGTTCTGTAGTCGGTCGTAAATGCCTGTCGCAACGTGCGTTGCGGGTCTACAACATATTTTGTTAAAGAGTAGAGCAAGGGCACGACGGCAAACAAAAACACTATCGTCAAACAAACTGTGCCTATCGTTGCCACGCCCATGGCTGTGGCTTTCCCGATGTTGGCAGCAGCCAAGCCCGCTCCCAAAGCAAACGAAGCTGCGAGCATCACGACGAGGAACGCAACACAAATAACGGTCGTTGCGCCGTTCAGCCGCACGTTCTTCCAATAGATCTGCTTCGGGGTCATCTCGCAGAACAAGCCGATAAGCTTTGACCAGAACCAAGGAACCAAAAACACGAACACCACAGCCGTGGCTGCTGCCGTGGCAAGGCTCAACAGAAGGTCAGCAGTCGTGGGTACAATGGTCTCTTGTTGAGGCAGGAACGCCTGCAAAGAGAGCACGATCGACACCACAAGCGCGGGTATCCATGTCTTGCGAAATATAGTGGCAAAGTTGGAGCAGTAGAGATCGAAGGCGCTCTTAAGGCAGCTCGATATGCTACGCTCTTTTAAAAAATCTGTCTTTTCCATCACTTTATGTTTCTTTCTTTTTTTCTTTTTCTTTTTTTACCTTTTTACACTTTTACATTTTTACCTTTTAACGTCTGAACTCGGAGCACACAATGGCTGTAGCCACAGCCACGTTCAGGCTGTCTGCCTTGTCGGCCGTTGTGGCGAAGGTAGGTATGAGCAACTTTTGGCTTATCCTGCTGCGCATCTCGGCGCTAATGCCGTTGCCTTCGTTTCCCATCACAATAATGCCGTGTTGTGGCAGATCTTTGGTGTAGATGTTTTCGCCGTCGAGCAGGGTTCCAAACACAGGATGGTCTTTTGGCAGACGGTCTACGAGATGGGGTAGGGAGGTGTAGACCACTCTCACCCTTGCTATGCTGCCCATTGTGGCCTGCACCACCTTTGGGTTGTACACGTCGGCCGTGTCGGGACTGCACACAATGGTGTCTATGCCGAACCAGTCGGCAATGCGAATGATGGTTCCGAGGTTGCCTGGGTCTTGCACGCCATCGAGCGCGAGCACCAGCTTCTTGCTTATGCTGTCTGCCGTCAGCTCCTCCTCTGTCTGTTTAAAGACCGCCAGCACCTGTTGCGGGTTCTGCTGCAAACTGGTTTTTGTCAGCTCTTCTTCTGTCACCACAATCAGCTCGTCTGTGCGTTGTGCCTCGTCGTGGTGTTGTTGCACCCACTCGTCTGTGGCAACAATGGTCAAGGCACGTTGTCTCACCAGTATGTCGCCCACGGTCTTGGGGCCTTCTGCCACAAACACGCCCTCCGCCTTTCGGTTCTTCTTCAAGGCGAGCGCCCTGATATGCTTTATCTTGTTCTTGCTTATCATTATCTTTCTTTGTAAATCTTTTATCGTTTGTAAAGCCTTTAGCTCATAAGGCCCTTCTTTTTTAGCCTTTAGCTCATAAGACCCTTTTCTTTTTAGTCTTCAGCCCATAAGGCCCTTTTCTTTTTAGCCATAGGCCCATAAGACCTTTCTTATATATAAGATGCAAAAATAGAAATAATAATCGGTATAGGCAAGAACACGACAGCAAATTTTTGCTTCATCCGTTGTCCCGGGCAAGAGATTTATGAATTTTTGCATCTCCTTTTTCTTTGTTATGACAAATTCTCCTTGCCTCCGCTCGTCATATCCCCATTTCTCCATTTTCCCATTTCTCCACCTCTCCACCTCTCCGTCTCTCCACCTGTATCCTCCTCGTTAACTCGTCCCTAGTGCCTCGTCACCTGTTTTGCAAGTTGAGAAACTTGCAAAATCCAATATATAATAAGGTGAAGGCCTCTTTCTTAATCTTTGACTGAATAAAAAACAAGAAAAATGCAGAAAAAGCGAGAAAAAGTTAGCGAAAAGTTTGGAGGAATAAAAATATATTCATACCTTTGCATCCGCAATCAAGAGATGAGCGAAAATGATTCGGTGATTACATCGAACGACCGTAAGGAAGTTTGGGTGAGTGGCTGAAACCAGTAGTTTGCTAAACTGCCGTACGGGTAA